>Ga0209755_10003021_pt1 | contig 21676 bp, 10 predicted proteins | sample TergutCo191P1_FD_187301 | JGI IMG/M metagenome (GOLD analysis project Ga0209755, IMG submission 187301) | Cornitermes sp. P1 segment gut microbial communities from Petit-Saut dam, French Guiana - Co191P1 (SPAdes) (version 2) | ecosystem: Host-associated > Arthropoda: Insects > Digestive system... | reverse complement strand
CCGCCTGTTGCCCATGTCGGCCAGGCCACGTTTGCATTTGTCCATGTCGGCGTGAATACATGTTCCCCTACCGGATGACCGGGGGCGGGGTACGTTGTTGATACCCAGATTACATTTGTTATCGTTAGCGTTTGGTCGGTTACTTCGCCTGTAGCTCCGCTTACTTCTATTGTCAACGTCAACTCGCTTGGCAGATTTGCTTCCGTTATTCCCTGTACATCTCCCACAGGTGTTCCGAACGGTACTTCCCCTTCATCTTCCATTTCTCCGCATGGTAACGTCACCGTTACATCAAATGTCGGCGCGGTTATTGTTACCGTCACAGTTCCATCCAACTCGTTTTGGATGTCTGTTTGAATTTCTGCCTGTAATTCGGATTGCATCCAAGTTGGCCAACCGGAAACACTGCCGGGTGTCCAAACTACGGATATATCATATTCATCCACAGGATAACCGCCCGAGGGGAAGGCACTTGCATTCCACGAAAGTGTTTTGGTAAGGGGAACATTGACAAGCGGCGAACCGTCTCCAAATGCCAGCACAATCGACACACTTGATTGCACTTCATTTGCAAGCAAATATGCGCGGCTTGTTCCGAAAGGCACTTCAAAGTCTTGCGGCTGGTTTGTAATGCTTACGTTAAATTGTGCGGCTCTTATTATTACGTCAATTTCAAATTCCAGTTCGGCTTGGATTGCATCAAGAATTGCATCGCGCAGGTCGGTTTGGGTGGCTGCCCATGAAGGCCAGCCCGTTACCTCTGCGGCGTTCCAAACGAAGGTTACGCCATGCACACCTGCAACAAATCCGTCAAAGCCGTCTGTGTCCCAATCCAATTCTTTAACCAGAGTAAAGTCGCTAAGTGGCGAATCTGTCAAAGCTACCGTGATTGCAATTGACGTTGTAAGAAGCGCTGTCATTTCGGCGCGGCTTGTTCCGAATGCTACGTTAAAATCGGTGGGCTGATTTACGATTGTTACGCCGTAGCCTGTTGGGTTTATGGTTACGGAAACGGTTTGGTTAACCGCGCTTTGAATTGCATTTTCTATTGAAGCTTGCAAACCAAGTTGCGCGAAAATCCACGCGGGCCATTCCGAAATTACAGACAACGCACCATCAAGTGTTACGTTGTGCGGGCCAACAATATATCCGCCTACGGGGAAAGCATCGGTATTCCACACAAGATTTTTTGTTAAGTTCAAATCTGCAAGCGGAGAATAATCTTCAAATTCAACCGTTATAGCAAGAGTGTTTTGCAATCTGTATGCAATCAGATAATCGCGAGTTGTTCCGAAAGGTACGGCAAAATTTCCTTGCTGTGTTCCAAGTGTGATGTCAAATTGCGGCTCTCTTATTGTTACGTCGATTCCAAAAGCAAGAGCGTTTTCGATTGAATACAGAATTGCATCACGAAGTTGCGGTTGCGCGGTTGCCCAACCGGGCCAACCTGTTACGTCTGCCGCGTACCATGTGAAGGTTACGCCGTGCGCGCCGGAGGTGTGTCCGTTTTGCGGGTATGCGTCTGTGTTCCAATCCAATTCTTTAACCAGCGTAAAGTCGTTAAGCGGTGAGTCGGTCAAAGATACGCTAATGGCAATCGACGTTGTAAGAAGCGTTTGAAGTTCGGCGCGGCTTGTTCCGAATGCTACGTTAAAATCGGTGGGTTGATTTACGATTGTTACGCCGTGGGCGGTTGGGTTTATGGTTACGGAAATGGTATCGTTAAGTTCGGTTTCAATTGCATTTTCAATTGAAGAACGCAATCCCGTTTGCGCAATCGCCCAACTTGGCCAATCGGAAATGTCTGAAGAAATTTCGTAGGCGGTTACAAAATACGTGTCAATTAGATATCCGCCTGTTGGAAATCCGCTTGCATCCCATGTGAGATTTTTTGTAATGGTCAGCGCATCAAGCGGTGAATCATCTTGCGGGGTTACTGTTACGGTAATGCTTTCTTGAAGCACATTCGCAAGTAAATCGGTGCGACTTGTTCCGAACGGCACGGATATATTTTGCGGTTGGTTTGAAATATTTACGTCGAGGGTTGGCACTCTTATTAGTACATTTGCTGTGCGATACCCAAGCGCATATTCAATTTCGTTTTCAATTTCGGCACGAAGCGCGGGGTGGAATGTTGCCCATCCGGGCCAACCTGTTAATTCGGTCAAAGCGAAACTTACCACACGATTGCCGGAAGGATATCCGCCTGCGGGAAGGTTACTTGTGTTCCAATCGAGTTCTTTTGTTAGGGTGAAATCATCAAAAACGGAATCGGTAAGCGCGACGGAAATTGCAATTGAAGTTGTAAGCAACGCCCTCATATCTTCAAGATTTGTTCCGAAGGGTACGGAAATATCTTGCGGTTGTGTCATTGTAAAAGTGAAATCTGCATGGGCGATTGTTACCGAAACCATCGGCATTGGTTCGGCGTTAAGTGCGTCAACAACCTCGCTTTGCAAAATGTCGGGCATCCAATCGGGCCAAACCATGGCGTCATAATCCCATGTTGCGGTAAAAATAAGTTGCTCTTGCGGTGCGGGAACTGCATCGTGGTTATCGTTCCAAATTACGGGAATGGTAATTTCCAACGCGTCATTAATAGGTGTTAAACCGATGTTAAACAGTTCATATACAACGCCGTTCCAAGGGGTTTGTTCTTGCGTTAAAGTTATGGAAACCGTTGCGTAATCCGTTAGATGTTCGTACATGATTTCCTCAAGAGTTGTTCCGAAAGGTACACCCGTTACAACATCTTCAACGCTTACGGAAACTTCAACTTCAACCTGCGGCGCAAGAATGTTTGCGCGAATGGCTACATAGTTTGCAAAGGCGTTAAGTTCCGCTATGTTAAACACGGGGGTGAAATAGTGGTAATCGCTTACGTTTGCGCCAATTCCTGTTTCGGGGTAGTCGGTGTTCCATGCGGTGATTGCGGAAGGTGAAACCGTGATTGTAATATCGAAATCTTCAATGTCAATGCCGCCGAAATTTCCGTTTCCATAAAGTCTTGATGTTGCGGTAAATGTGAATTCGGACGAAAGTAATTCTTCTATATCGTCGCGGGTTGTGCCGAAAGCTATATCAATTTCGGGCGCGGGCGAAACGTCCATGCGGATTATTTCGTGAATGGGTTGCGCAATTTCCACCGTCAATGTCGGGATTAAAATCGCGGGGATTGCAATATTTTCGTTATTAAATATCGGACGCAGAACATAACTTCCCGGGCCAAATGAATCAAAGCCGCCCATGTTCCAACCGTAAACGTCAAGGCGAATGAGTTGCAAATCGGAATTATCAAAAGCATTTAACGCGGCAAATGGCAGTTCGGGGTATGTCAATTGTCTTGCATATACATAAAAATGTGTGGGAAGCGGAAGCGCGTTTTCGTTTGTTCCGAATGCGACCGTACCCAAATCCGAAGTATATTGCGCAAATTCTACCGCCATAAATTCGGCTTCAAGAATGGTTACACTGATATACGGCACGAAAGTATTTTCCAAAACCACATATGCGGGTGCAAACACGGGGCGGAATTTGAAAGTCTCGCCCGTTGCAAAAGCGTCAAACGTAGTAGATTGCCAGCCGAAAATATTAAGAGTGCGGTTGGTTTCAATTTCGCATTGGCAGTCTGTTTCCACGCATTCGATTACGCGAATGTTTGCAGAAACCGTTTGCGGAATTTGACTCAAACCGAATAACGTTTCGGGTAAAATTCCTGCGGGTGCATCCAAATTCATGTTAAATGTGTCCATGATTTCAACGATTTCGTAGCGGAATTGGAGCATGAAAATATGTGCTATAAACACGAAATCCTCCGGACCAAGGTCAAGAGGAGATATATTTGCAAGAAGTCCGGTTGTGCCGCGCATTGTCAAGAGGTTTGCAATGCGCTGTGTGTGGTACGGGTATTCGTACCAGACTATGGGCAGTTTTATCTCATGCACCGCGCTAAAATCGGGCAGTGCGGACATCGGGGCAAGCTGTATGCTTGCCGAAACATACTGCGGCAGAACGCTTTGCGGTTCCGCGCCCAGCGGCACGGTAAAGGTGTTTTGCGCAATTTGCGGCTCTTGAGACAGCAAGAAGTCGAACATCGCGAACTCACCCGTAATGCTGATTACGGGCGGCAATATATCATCGCGGACGGCTACATCCGCAGGAAGTTCGGGTTTAAGAGTCATTTCAAGCCCGTGCTGAATATCAACGTTTATGCCTTGAACACTCCACGTCACGGGGATGTTACGCGTATTTCCAAGCGCGTCTGCCGCGTTAAGATACGCGGGAAGATTGGCGATTGCGGCGTTAAGCGCACCGCGTGTAGTAATTTGCATTGGGAAATTTGCGGGTGGTGCGATATAGGCAATCTCTGCGGGTGCGGCAATCTTAATTGCAACCATAAGCGGCGGATACGAACGAGAAATGTCTTCGTTGCCGTCAAAGCTTAGCCGCCCCGTAAATGCGTAATGGCGGGCAGAACCCGTGGTTTGACCGAAATCATTGGGCGCACGCCATTCGCTTACAGCCATGTATCTTGGCTCGCCTTGCGACAGGCCTGCACGAACGGTTTGCGGAAGCTGCGCCAAAACATCGGCAAGGCTTGCGCCGTACTCAAAATTTGCAATCTCTAACGCGCCGAAACTGGTGATTATTACTGCGAAATCCGCGACATCGTTGCGGTCTTGTTCAGGTTCTTGAACGGGGGTTTCAGGGGTTTCGGGAACTTCGGGGATTTCCGGTGTTTCTTCGTGGATATCGTCTTCGGTGGTAGGGTCGTCATCTTGCGGTTCTCCTGTGTACGGTTCTTCGTCTTGAGGTTCGTATACGGGGGTTTCTTCCCCTTCGGTTTCATCCGTGTCAGGTAGCTGCGGGGCTGTGTATTCCGCGTCAAAAAGACCGTATGCGCCAACCGGCATTACTGTCGATGAAAAAAACATAACAACCGCCATAAACAATGCGATTTGCCTAAGAATTGCCGATTTTTTGGCCATTTCAGCCCCCCCTTTCCGTAACGGATTTTTAATACATTACGGTCAAACTACGCCCTCTTTTGCTCCCGTTTCACGTCACCGTTGATAAACATCTTTATGCTGTTTTCCGAGCAATACAGCTTGCCGCCTATCCTTTGCGCTTCAAGCTTGCCGCCGTTGACGTAGTTGTGAATCGTGGTTTTGCTTACGTCCAGCATATCCGCGATTTCGTGGACATCGTAGAGAGTTACGCCCAATACCTTTTTCATTTTTGATACCCCCTAACTATATTCGCCTTTTTGCCGTTTTTTGCTCTTTTTCATGTCTTCCCTAACCAAAGTGCAAATATACTCTGTGACCGACATATGCCGCTGCCATGCGGCATCGCTGATATACTCCTTAAGTCCTGCGTCAATTCTCATGCTGAGTCTCATCATCGGTGTGGCAGATGTGTCTTGTACGTCTCGTGTGGCTGGTGCGTCTTTTGTGGCACGTGTGCTTCGTGTTGCCTGTACGTCTCGTGTGGATGGTGTGTCGTATGCGGCAGATGTGTCGCGTGTGTCTTGTACGTTTTGTGTGTCGTATGCGGCAGATGTGTCGCGTGTGCCTTGTACGCTTTGTGTGGCTGGTGTGTCGTTTGCAGCAGATGTGTCTCGTGTGTCTTGTACGCTTTGTGTGGCTGGTGTGTCGTTTGCAGCAGATGTGTCTCGTGTGTCTTGTACGCTTTGGGTGGCTGGTGTGTCGTTTGAGGCAGATGTGTCGCGTGTGTCTTGTACGCTTTGGGTGGCTGGTGTGTCGTTTGAGGCAGATGTGTCGCGTGTGTCTTGTACGCTTTGTGTGGCTGGTGTGTCGTATGTGGCAGATGTGTCTCGTGTGTCTTGTACATCTTGTGTGGCTGATGTGTCAGGTGTGGCGTCATTTACACTAAATAATCTATCTGCACCTTTTATACTGTCCTTAAAGCTTCTTCGGTTTCTCTTTGCCATGTTTAACAGCTCCTAGGATTCTTGTTTCAGATACTCTTGTAAAAATTCTTCGTAATCTTGAGCGGGATTGCTTAGCGGTGCATATTTAAACAAACTCATTTGCTGGGTTTGCGCTTCCTTTACAGATACGCCCTCGCGGATTTTTGCGTTAAACAGATTTGCTTCAAGTTCTCCCGCCTTATTTTCAATGCCCTCGGTTATGTCGCGGGACAAAATGAAACGCGAATTGTATCTTGTAAGAAGCAATCCGGAAATTATTATCTCTCTGTTGCAGAATTTCTTGACCTTGCCTATTGTGCTGTAAAGCTGGTACAGCCCTTGTAAAGAGTAGATGTCCGCGCCCATGGGTATTACAACGTCAGTGGAAGCGGTGAGGGCGTTTACTGTTAGGATTCCGAGGGTTGGGGGGCTGTCTATAATGATGTGGGTGTATTCTTCCGCTATATATTGGAAGATACCCGTTAGCAACCACTCGCGGCCGGTACCCGTAAACTCCATATCTGCGGCGGCCAGAAGAAGTGTGCTTGGTAAAATATCACCGTCTTCGGTTTTCTGGATTACATCGGTGATTGATACTTCCTCACGCAAAGCTTCATATAAACCCTTGGCGGAAACATCCGCGCCCATGGTAAAGCTTAGATTGCCCTGCGGGTCTGCATCCACCGCCAAAACCTTGCGCCCTTCCTTTGTAAGACCGGTTACAAGTGCGTGTGCGGTTGTGGTTTTACCAACGCCGCCTTTTTGGTTGATTACCGTAGTAATACGTGGCAAATTTTATGCTCCTTTCGGATAGCATTTCCGAATTTTTCTATACCAAAATTAGCCGTGACTAACTTCGGCCGCAATACGACAAAGCCCGCCTGTTAGGCGGGTTCGCTCGACTTTTGTCAACCTTGACATGGGTTGTCACAGGTTTATTACATTTACAATTATATCATGGGTAATTGTATATAGCAATGTTTTTTTGCTATTACTTACAAGTTTCTTGCAAATTGTTAGCCGCTACTTACTCTCCGTTGTTGCAGTTTAACATAGGTTAAACACCTAATGCCTGCCCGTGTTAAATATACGAGCCAAGAAACCGCGCTTTGGCGGAGGTGTTACTTCTATTACTATGTCGTTTACTACATCGTGTTTAACATCGGATTGGCTTTCCAAATCTAAGAGAGCCATATTATTTCTGTTTTGCTCTGCCGCAATTAAAATTTGGTTATTGCGAACAAGCTCTGTAATTTGTTCGGAAAGTTCTGCCAGCTTGGTAGCCTGTTCGCGGCTGTGTTCGCGTTCGCGGCTTAACTCTTCGCGCAGGAAATCGCATTGCTCTCGCAGAAACGGAATAAGAACATCATTGTATTCCCGCGCCTTTTCGCTCTTTTCTATAGGCGCAGGGGTAGCAATTTCTTCTTTAACAGGGTGTTCAACGTGTTCAACAGCGGGCGTTAAAGCGGTAACGCCTTCATCCGTAATATAAAGGATTCCGTTCTTTTTCACTGTTAAACCCTCGACGTCAATCTTGTTTAAACGCCGATAAATGGTTTGCACAGACACTCCTTCTTTTCTTGCGTATTCGGCTACCGTTATCATAAATTACCCCCGATTCGATTTCGTTTTGCGCGTGAAAGTGTGCTTTTTGAAATGCCTGTTAAATTTTCAACCTGCTTAAACGTCTTTGTTTCAAGAAGCTGCAACGCATGACTAATTTGAGTTTCCTTATAGAGTTTGGGCCTACCCTCCCGAAATGATGGGTCATTCTTAGCGATAATCTTGCCCTCTTGGGTACGCTCAATAATCATATCTCGTTCAAATTCGGCAAACGCGAAAAAGATGCTTCTAATCAATTTGCTTGAAGGCGAATTATCCAAGACCCCGATATTCAAAATATGAACCCGCACGCCACGCTCAATCAACTCGCTAACCAAGTCATTGCCCTGCTTCAAACTGCGGGCAATCCTATCCAGCTTGGTAACAATAAGCGTATCGCCATCCACCAACACTTTTTTAGACAGCAACCTATTAAGCTCCGGCCGCTCCGCCTTAAGACCCGTAAAGCTATCCGTAAAAATCTCCACAGCCCCACACTCACGCAACAACTGTATTTGCGCATCCAAACTGTTACCATCCTTAGCCTGCATCTTGGTACTAACCCTTGCATACCCATACACCATAGTCACACCTCATATGGCACTAAGATTTGACACTGCGTCAGGCATGGAGTTTACTACAGCTTAATAATATAGTCAAATATTATGAGTTTTGACACAAAATTAGTTAAGACCTTGGGGCTCTGCCCCAAACCCCGGCAACTTTTGAAAAAGTTGCATCAAAACTTTATAAATGTCACGCAGGAGTTAAACTACGAGGTGTCAAAAAGAAAGGAGAAAGGTATAAGGGAAAAGGCATACTCGGAACTTGCAAAGCAAGTTCTTTCATAATGGAGAGGCTGAATAAATGTCCACGGTCTAGGGCGGGGTGTGGGCGTAATTTTATAAAGTTTGGGTTCCGCCTTTTCAAAGGCGGACGGGGGTTCGGGGGCAGAGCCCCCGAGGTCATTTTGGATAAATAAAATATCGCGCGATAAAGTTTTGGGGCTGATGTTTAGAATTTTGCAGATGGTGTGGCGCGGGGTGCTTCGGGATAGCATGGATTTGATTTCTGTGCGGCGGTGGAGTAGGGCGTCTTGTTTGGTGGGCTTGCCTTCGAGGGCAAGGCGGGATAAGTAGTTGCGGCGGTTTTTTGCGCGGATGCGTTCCTTTAGGGTGGCGGGGCATATGCAAAGACAGCGGAGGTGTTGCATTTCTTCGAGGGTGATGTCTAGGATTTGGACTAGTTTTTGTTTTCCGTATTTGTATGTTTCTCCTGCGCGAACCTTTTTTTCCGCGCTGAAGGTTTTGGATATTACGTATTTTTCTGGTAGGGGGCGGTCGAAGGTGGAGTTAAGGCGTAAGGTTTCGTTTAGGGCGTATTCGTAATTTTGCGTGCTTTCGCAGAGCCACAGGCGGTACAGGAACAGACCGACTTCACGGCGGCGGCAGTCATCGCCGAAGCGTAGGGAAAATAGTTTTTTTATGTCTGAACACCACGCATTATTATGAAGCGGTTTTGGGGGCGAGTAGTGGGCAGAGATAAAGTCGAAGGTTTCTTTGTAGCTGTCGAAGTTGGGGAGGGGTAGGGCGTGTTTATCGGCGATTAGGGCGGCGGTTTGTCTTTGCTTTTCCGTTGCCGTTCCGTAAGGGTGTTTCTGTTTTGCGGATTTTTTTTGAAAGGGCTGTATTTTGTGTTCCTTGATTATTTCGTGAAGGGTGTATTTTACGTCGGTGAATCGTTTTATGGAAACGGTCGCATTATTTTTAGAGTTCACCGAAAACGGCACACGAAAAATTCGCGCCGCATCCAAAGCTTGCGCATCGGCATTAAAATGCTTGCACGTTTCGTACAGATATTGCTGAACGCGCCGCCAGCGGGGCAGGGCGTTTGGGTCTTCGTCTATTTTCCAAATTAGATACAGCCCTCTGCCGCTGTCTATAACAAACGTGGGTTGCGGCAAACTCTTGCCGAAATAATCCGTTTCCAGCGCGAAAATAACTTGCGCCTGCGTTAGCCCCAGCTTGTAACAATCTATGTCCAGATAAAGGGCGTTTAACCTCTTTAACTGTTTAACAGTCCTTTCCCGTTTGCAAAACGTGTTAAGCGACACGTAAACATCGCCAAAATATCTGTTGCGGTTTATTATCCACTCGCTTGTGTACATTTGCTGGCGGTAATTGTCACCGTTAATTGTACCCCGCGCAATAAACCCTTGCGCCCCGCCATACATAAAATTAAGATAGTCTTTTTGGGTTAAAATCTCGCTTGTTGTTCCGTATGTTCCTAACAAAAAAAACCTCCTTTGCTTTTTATTCACAAAGACGGTTTTTAGGGGGCTTGGCCAATTTAATTGAAAGACACGATAATTTAGTGTTGACAATTAATTACGACACCGATATAATCTCGGCATAGGTAATGGCCAGACCCGCAATGTCTGGTGAATATATAAGCCACCCTTTGCTAGAGGGTGCGAGTGGAATCTGTCGGTTGCGAGTGTCGGTCAAAACATAACGCAACGGCAGATTTTTTATTTGTCTGAATTCTATAGAAAATGTTGGATTTTGTCAATAAAAAGTTGAAATTGCGGTATGTAGGTGGTTTTATGGCAAATGACTATGAACGAATCTTGACACAAACCGAAATAGATACACTGTTTCTTTTAGACAAAGAAACACTTGCCCAAATGCTGAACGAGATTATTGAAGCACTCGGGTACAACCCCTGTTCATTTGGCACAGGCGAATTGGTTATGCAAATTGAATACAGGGAATACAGCAAACTTATGTAAGCACAAAAAAAACGCCGCACATTTGCGTGGCGTTTTTTTTGTTAAAGTTTTTGGCAAGTCTTTTTTGAAATCCTACGGTGTAGTTAGGGATTGCAGTAACGAAGCCGTGAGGTTTTGAGAATCGCCATTGTTAGACAAGGAATTAAACGTGTTAAACATCATTATAATCCTATCGGCGATAGAATTTCTGCCAATATCCCGCAGAAAATCCACCAGCGTCTCTTGGAATTGGGCTGAGTTTTGGCGGTTGTCAAGACTGTGGAAATCTATTCTCCCAAATTGACGTTGTGCGCGTTCAGCTTGTTCAGCAAGCAGGGCATTTTGTCTGTCTGTGCGCCGGGGTGAATCGTTGGGGCTGGTTCTTAGGCCAAGTTCTTCGGGGAAGCCAATCCTTCTAACAAAAGAGGTTCCATTATGGTAGGTAAAACCTATTTCACCCATGCGGCGCGGGGGGAGGATAATCATTTCACCATCGGGAGCTTCAAAATGCTCTCCCGACCACCAGCCTTGCTCGTGCAAAGCACCATTCGCGCTTACGGCATATACCACGCCTAAAAAACGTGCGGCTTCTTCTTCATCAGTAAAATGAGTTAATGCTAAATGCTCTAACATAGTTACCGCAGCCATACGCCTTGCGGGGTCTATGCTTTGAAATATATCCCTACGCATTTGGTAATTAAAATTGTGCGCGGCCTGCGAATCCATGCCAAGGTGTTGTATCGCAAAAAGACCTACTTCAAATAAAAAGTCGCCTGTTGACGTATTAGTGCGATAAAAGGCTGGTCTGTCTGCATGGCCATGTATTTCTGATGTGATTCTTAAAGTGGCTTGATGCGCTCTTGCCATATCCAAAACATGGCTACCTAGTGGTTGCGGTTGTTGATTTGCCTGTAGAGTTAGAGCCTCTTGGCTTATTTCCACCGTGGCGGCTTGGTTTTGTTGTGGTGCTTGTGATGCTGTATTTGCAGTCGTGCTTGTTGCCGCCGCGCTCTTTTTATAGGCGGCGTAAGAACCGACACCCGCATTTATGCTCAAAGCGTTCATGGTTACACTCTCCTTTTGAAATCCTACGGTGTAGTTAGGGATTGCAGTAACGAAGCCGTGAGGTTTTGAGAATCGCCATTGTTAGACAAGGAATTAAACGTGTTAAACATCATTATAATCCTATCGGCGATAGAATTTCTGCCAATATCCCGCAGAAAATCCACCAGCGTCTCTTGGAATTGGGCTGAGTTTTGGCGATTGTCGAGACTGTGGAAATCTATTCTCCCAAATTGACGTTGCGCGCGTTCAGCTTGTTCAGCAAGTAGGGCATTTTGTCTGTCTGTGCGCCGGGGTGAATCGTTGGGGCTGGTTCTTAAACCAAGCTCTTCGGGGAAGCCAATCCTTGTAACAAAAGAGGTTCCATTATGGTAGTGAAGACCTGTTTCACCCATGCGTTTAGGGGGGTGGATAATCATTTCACCATCATGAGATTCAAAATGCACTCCCGTCCACCAGCCTTGCTCATGCAACGCACCATTCGCGCTTACGGCATATACCACGCCTAAAAAACGTGCGGCTTCTTCTTCATCAGTAAAGTGAGTTAATGCTAAATGCTCTAACATAGTTACCGCAGCCATACGCCTTGCGGGGTCGATGCTATAAAGTATATCCCTACGCATTTGGTAATTAAAATTGCTGGCTGTATTCAAATCCATGCCGAGAGATTGTACTGCAAAACTAAATAAATCTGACCCAAAGCCGCCACGTCCGTTATTAGTGCGATAAAAGGCTGGCCTGTCTGCATGACCATGTATTTCTGATGTGACTCTTAAAGTGGCGTGATGCGCCCTTGCCATATCCAAAACATGGCTACCCAGTGGTTGCGGTTGTTGATTTGCCTGTAGAGTTAGAGCCTCTTGGCTTATTTCCACTGTGGCGGATTGGTTTTGTTGTGGTGCTTGTGATGCTGTATTTGCAGTCGTGCTTGTTGCCGCCGCGCTCTTTTTATAGGCGGCGTAAGAGCCGATACCCGCATTTATACTTATATTGTTCATGGTTGCACTCTCCTTTTGAAGTTAAAACGAAGGAAATGCCATAGGTATCTCATGGCATTTCCTTCATCAACGATGGCTATTACACGCGCCAACTGCGTATATAGATATACATTGCGCGGTGTGACGTAGGTATTATTATATTTGCGCCATTGGCATTAAAGGCTACTACATTAGCCCCGCCAAACTCTATATCCATAGGCATAGCTCCGGGTTGCCTATGAGTATTTACCATTGGAGCTGCCGGCACGAATATATTGGCGGTAAAGTTTCCGTTTGCAGCTGTAGTAGCTTGTACGCTTCTTGTCCCGCCACCGCGCCATAACTCTATTTCAAACCTGATTGTCGTGTTCCCGGCAGCAAATCCGGCAGAATCTACCGCTCTGCCCGTTATGGTCACCATATCGCTCTGGCGAACACGGTAGTAATTACCATGCCCGTAATTAACCCGCACCACAGAAAAATGAGTTTGTGCAAACCTCATATTTTCAATCCGGCTTGCTACTGCAACAGGGGTTTTAAAATGGCGGAAGCTAACGGTTTCGCGGGCAAGTTCTTCACCTGCTTGGGTTAAAAGCACGACCTCTGCGGTATAAAATCCTTCCGCATGGGCGGCCGCAAAAGAAAGCAATGCCGTCTGGAAAGTACCGTTTGTAAATTGTGATATGCTTCCACTTTTTGCATTAACGGCTTGCCCGTTGGGAGCTATCACCCGCCAGCTAACAATGGGCGCGGCATAGGTTGTGTCAATGCTTCCGGATATTCTGTAGGTTTGGGAATCCCACACCTCGTTAGGGCTTACGCTTACCGTTATCGCAGATTGCTGTACAGGGCGCAAATGCTCAAATGTTGTTTGTGCATTTACCTCTACAAAACTGCCGTCTTCTGTTCCGACTAAGGCAACATTTACCACATACATCCCTTCTGCGTCATCATCGGAGAAAGTAAACGGCCCAAGCGTAAACGTGCCGCCCGGCAATGCTTGCACTTCGTCTGCAAAAAAAGTGCCTATGGGGTCATTGACATGGTTAATTGTCACCGCAAGCATAGTTAGTGTTTCGATTTGGAAGTTGCCTGTGACAAAGAACGGTGCATCCCCCTCAACTACATAATCAGACACCTGTACTGACACTGTAGCCGTAGGTGCAGACTGCGCAAAGCTGATTGGTATAGAGATGATTGTTTCATTTGGCAACCCGTATGGCACAGTAAAATCAACGAGGGATAATGAAATCACATAAACCCCGTCCGGATTATTGTTTGAAAATGACAAATCATCAAACCTAAACCGTCCGTCTGCGTCAAGAAACGCCAACCCGTTAAGCCCAAAACCGTTCGGTCGGGTAGCTTCTTCACCTGTTTCTTGGTGTCTAATCACAAATGCTACCGCACCCTCGCCGATAGATAGCCCTGTTTCCCCAAAAACGGAAAACGTCTCACTACCAACTACCGCAGAATGTGAGGATTCTGCCATAAAACCTGCCACAGCCGTAAATGACTGCGCCACAGAGTTACTCGCTGATGGTACGCCCGTACCAATCAGTACAGAAATGTCAAACACGCCTGATACAGGCGGTGCTTTCACCTGAAATGTTATAACATTATCTTGGTGACTTGGTGCGGCATTACCTGTAAGAAAACGCACCCCGTTATTTTCGATAACAAGGTTTGATATTGGTCTGTCCACACCGTTGGCACTAAACCCGATACCCGCAGTGTTATATACTTCCGCGCCGTTTGTGGTGGTGATTGTAACCAATTGATTTGGCACAAGAACACTACGGAATACGACATTAACATTGACAATACCGCCTGCGTTTACTTCGTTATCATCGGCATCTGTCGTCATTGTAGTCGTGATTGCAACCATTGGTGCTATTCCCACAAAGGCATTTGCTGTTACACCAAAGGCTACAGACATAACCATCGTAGCCGCCAGTGTCAAGAAAACAAGACGTTTACTGACTTTTTTCATAAATGTATTCCTCCAAAAAAATGTATTTTATTAGCCGTTTAGCGGATAGGCACAAAAGATTTCCCACCCGCCAAATCTCAATCCAATCCACTTAAACCAACCCCTATTTTGAAAATGTATATTTTTCCCTATAACTATATATCGTCATATTTATTAATAACATTAGGTCTTTTTGTTGCGCTTAAGTAAATATTTTGTATTTGCTTCTTGTTTTATAATGTTTGCAGTTGCAATATATCGTTACAACACAAAAAAACCGCGCCGTAAATTTTCAGCGCGGTTTTTCGTTATGGTTTGTGTTAGGTCTACCGTCTCACGGGCGGTACTACATACAGATATGCAGTCTGTGTATTGGGATTCCAGCCAACGGGCAGGCCTAGGGCTTCGCCCAGTGCGCGGGGTGTGACAAACATATGGTCGTCGGATATTTGTGCGGCGGTGAACGCGCCGTTTGAGCTTCGGATTGGAACATAGTAGCCGTTCATGCGCATATAGCTTTGACCTTGGGTGAAGCTGATATCATGGCCGTTGGGGTCTATGGTTGCGGTGCGGGTTTCGGCGCACCAAACAACATCGAGGTCAAGAGCGTATGCCACAAAACGCAACGGAATCATGGGAGAAGCGGTATCTGCGGCTATCCAGCCCTGTCTTCCGCGAACGGAGAAGAGATGCATTAGTTCGGGTACGCCGTTGCCTGTGCGACGGGTTACGTCTACACAGCAGGAAGCCAGCGGGATTCTAATGATTTCCATGTTGAATTCCATGATTTCTTCTTCGGGTTCTCCGTTGGTGATATACAAGTACGCGGTGCGGGTGTGCATATTCCAACCTACAGGGTTATCCAACGCCACACCCAAAGTGCGTAACGGAACGAATAAACGGTTGCCGATAAGCTCGGTCGTAACCAGTTCGTTTTTGGCACTTAGAAGCGGTATCATATCGTCACCTTTGTACATATGCTTCTGGCCGTAGGTGAAGGTCATGTTTAAGCCATCGGGGTCAACTACCGCGGTAAGGGTATCTTGACACCAGATAACGTCAAGCCCAAGTGCGTATGCCACGAACCGCACGGATACCATGGTGGATTCTGTTTCGTCCAGCCATGTGTAAACGTCTTGCTCAACTTCAAGGAGGGTGCGGTAACTGATACTGTTTCCTTGAACATAGCGGCGGTCTACACGGTGAATGCGGTCGCTGTCGATTGGGATGATAAGAAGATTTGCGCCATCGCAACGTATGCAGTTTTCGGGGTCGCAATCGCCTTCGCAGTCGCAGTCTTCGTAGCAGATGAAGTCACTGTCGCGGTTTTCGTTGTCGCGGTTTTGTTGGCTTTGCTCGCATTGACCGCAACCTTCATCACATTCGCCTTGAGCGTGTTCGCCCTGTTCGTTGTCTTGGTTTTCACCTTCGGCGGGCGCATCGGGGTCAACTTCAGGGGCTTGCGGTTGGTCGCCGGGTCGGGTGGGGGGTCGCCCCGGTGCGGTATCATTTCCGCCGCCACCGCCGCCTCCACCACCACCGCCGCCGGGTGGATGTGGCGGACGCGGGGTAGGTGTGGGCGTTGGTGTAGGTGTGGGGGTAGGAGTATCGTCGCAATCGCAGTCGTCGTTTCCGTCGCAGTCGTCGCAATCGCAGTCATCGCATTCGTCGTTTCCGTCACCCGGTCCCGTTACGGGTGGGGTGGGGGTCGGCGTTGGCGTTGGCGTAGGTTCGGGCAACTGTATGGCGGTTACATTTAATATGAAGCGTACATTTCCTGCCGCGCCAAAGTCATGCGTAAAGTACAGATAATCCGCACGAACTTGCCCTTGTGCATTTGCAATGCGGCTTGCCGCCACAGTTGCAGAAACGGTAATGATAATGCTTTCGCCCGGCAACAAGTATTCTGCGTTTTGTGCGGTAAATTGGAACATACTGCCCGCGCCCAAACCGAACACCATTTCCATAAAGTCGTCGATATACAAGATGCCGCGTGAACTGTTTACCAACCTAATTTCACGGGCATAGTCGGCGGGGTTGCTGCCCACTTGGAAGGTAATGTTTATGGGTGCGGTAATAAGCTGGTTGTTTTGGGCATGACGCAGTTCAAAGGTTGGCGGCAGAATTTCCAAATTCAGATTAACTTCGGAATAGCTGCCGAATTCGTGGTTAATTGTAATCCTGTCGGTTTCGGTACCGATTTCCCAAACAGAGTCTTCCGTCGGGCGGATGTCGAAGACGATGATGGTATTTCCAAGCGTGTCGGTTTCTTCGCGCAGGCTGTCGGGGATGATTTCAAAGAAGCCGTTTTCAAATGCAATGTTGTCAATGAAATCGGTATAGTGCAACGAAATACCTTCAAACGGAGTAATCACAACGCGGCGAATATGATTGTTTACGTCTTCGCGGTAGTACAGCGTAAAGTTTGGTTCTTCCACGGTGATGGTAAATCCATGCACCAGCACACGAATGCGCAAAAGCTGTTCAAAATCTGCGTTACTGCGGTTGTAGCTTACGCCGAAGTTTTCGGAACGAGTACCCGCAGTGATTATCGCCGCGGCGGTAGGCTCAAGGGTAATGGTTACGGTTTCGCCCGGGGCGATATTTCCTGTGATGCCGTTTACAATTCTAAACTGCGCCGCGCCCGTGGGGTTCATGCCAACTTCCAGCCCCGCAAGCAGAATCGTCTCGCGGGTAGAGTCGTTGCGAACGGTTGCGGTAAATTGGTGGTCGGCGGCACTTTCGCCCAGTAACATATCAACGTGCAATGGGTCGGCGGGCATATTTACGTCTACGGTAAAGTTTACCGCACGAACTTCCAAGCGCAGGTCGATTTCTTGCAATACGTCACCTTCCGCAGAAATCGTAAGGGTTGCGGTGTGGCGATTTGTTCCCGTGGTAACATCCGCAAGCCCTGCAACGCGGCGAACATACACGATTAATTGTGCTGTTCCGTTTGCGGCAATCGTTCCCGGGTTTAAACCTTCCCAGCGATAGTTAAACCATTCGGCGTCATCAAGTTCGATGGTGATATTGTCAACATGAAGCGGCAAGGGATTTTCATTGCTTACGGTAATCACTTGGCTGTGCCAGATATTTCCGCTGATGGTTTCGCCCACATACGTGTTAAATTCTTGAACATCATGCGTAGCGGTAACAACGCGGGAGTTTATTGTAAGGGTTATCGGGCGTTCGTGTTCGCTTGTGGAGAAGGAAACATCCAGCGTATCCGAATGCGTGCCGGGGTTGCGGGTTACTCTGCCATCGGTGTTGCTTATCGGGCGAACGGTAAACGTAACAGTTTCTTCGGGTTCAAGCGTACCCGTTGCGGGCAGGCCGATTATCTCAAAGATGGCGTTTTCAAATGCGCGGTGGATTTCCGCAAAGCTTATCGGCACACGTGTTGACAGATTACGAAGTGTAACGGTGCGCGTATAGTCTGCCGCAATACCGCCCCAATCCATGGTTACATCCCATGGGGTAGGGGTTGTTACGTCTATGAGAACAGGGCGCACGATTAGAAGAAGGTCTGTGCTTACTCTGCCCGTGCCGCACACGCCACACATACCACCCGCGCCACCATTGCCACACGTGCCACACTCTGTACCGAATTCCAGCGTTACCACAAATGTGGCATAGTGGTTGCCCACATTTTCAATCACGGGCGGCTCTGCAACGGAAACCGTCACGGTAAACTCGATATATTCGCCGCCTTCCAAAATGCCTGTGAGTTGCGGCACTTCCGCAAAGAAGTATCTGCCCGCGCCTATAAACTCGAAGCTGATATTGGAAAGGTCCAGCGCACCATTACCATTGTTGGTTATGCGGATGGTTTGTATACCGTAGCCCGGTGCGGGTGTTTCGCCTACATAGATATCAAATACGGCTTCGCTTGCTTGCGGGTCGGACGAGGTTATCTCAATAGAGATATCGGGTGCGGTGATGTTAAGGTTGATACCGATTTCAACGCTCATGTTGGCGCGTTCGTATGCAACGCGGATGGTATCGGGGTGTGTGCCAACGTCGCGGGTAACGCGCCCCGCCATATTGCCCGTTGCTTCCGCCACGGCACGAACGGTAAAGCTTACAGGTGTGCCAACGCCGTTTACACGGGGCGGAAGCGGGTCTGTTGGCCATGAAACGATTTCCAAGTAGCCCATGTTAAACAGACTTGTTAAACCGTCATAAATATCTGCGGGGTCGATTGTAACGCGGGTAGAACGGTTTTCGATGCGCATTGTAAGAATGTGGTCGTTGGCGTATTCGCCCCATTCCATATTGATATGGCGCGGGGTGGGCGGCGTCACGGAGAAGTTAACGGGTCTTACTTCCAATTCAAGCCCGATATCTTGCGCCGTGTTAGCAACATCAAGGCTGTGAGCAACACGCATTTCAACTTCCAGCGGGAAGTCGGAAATATTAAGCATTGCGGCGTTTTCTACTGCCCAGCGCGTCGGGCGAACCGTGAAGGTTATTTCCGCATTAGGCGCAAGCGGCGGCAAGCTTTCAACAGCCAAAGCATTTGGTGTGACGATATGCAAAATCTCAAACAGCGGTTGCGCAAACAACGGATGATTTGCAAACGAAATTTCCAGCACGCCATAGTCACCGCTAAAGTAAATTGGCATACGCGACGTGTTGCGAATGGTAAACGTCTGTTGATGGTCAAGCAGTGACGGGTCGAGGGCTTCACGGAAGTAGTACATGAACCCTTGGAAACTGTGGGTTATTTCAAACGTGGGTGCTTCCACGTTAAGAACCAAATCGCAGGAGTCGTACGCGCCGTAGATTTCCGTGGCAGTTGACGGGTCTGCGGCAGACGGGCGTACCATGTGTTGTACTTCCAAAGTTGCCGCTCTGCCCGGCCCCATGATTAGAGCGGCGGCAGCGGTTGCCCATACGCGAATTGTAAGTGTTGCGTCGGGCTGAATCCATCCGCTTGCGGGCGCGTCTTGAACTTCGTAGCGGAACTGATGCGCGTATTCGCCCGTGAGCGCGATATCCAAATCGCTGAAGTAAATCGGGCCGCGGCCTGTGTTTTCGATTACGATATCGCGGTAATGAGCAAGCGGGCTTTCGCCTGCGAACAGGTCAATCGAAATTGCTTGCGGCGTCGGAAGCACAATTGCAAATTCGGGGCGTACGATATTAAGCGTCACGTTTTGGCTTTGTGTCGCGGGGAAGCTTCTTGCATACTCGAAACGGATTTCATTTGCGTAGCTGCCGGGCATACGTTGCAATGCTGTTTCGGTGGCCATTATATAGAAGGTAAACAACGCAGCACCTGTAACAAAACGCGTTCCCGCATTGGCAAAGTACGGTGCGTACAGCGGACAAATTTCAAACACATTATCGAAATCGCCAAGGAAGTCCATGGAGATATTTGCAACGTCAATCGGTTCACGCCGCGAGAGATTCTCCAGCGTTACGGGTATCCTGTGCGCGGCTGTTAAACAGTTTAACGCCTCGCGCCTGAACATGGTAAGCGCGTCTTTTTCCACCGTAGCTACAAAGTTTACAGGCAGAACTTCAAGGGTAAGAGCCACACTTTGCGGCTCGCCGCCTTGCGGGTTTGATATTGTAAGAACGTCCGTGTAAATTCCCAAGGCCGTGGGCGACGGATTTATTACGCGGATATTAAAGTCCCTGTACTGGCCAACATACAGCAGTGCCGTTGATGCGGCAAACTGCGCCGCAAGATGGTTAACATCAAAGATGCCGCCTGTTGCCATTTCAAATTCCAAGAGAGTAAGGTTAATCGCGCCCGCGCTTGTGTTTGCAATCCTGATGGTGCGCATATGCTGCGGTAAGTGACCGTATTCGCCCAAGTACAAATCAAACTCAATCGGGTTTGGTGACAGTCTAAATTCCGGCGGGATAATACGCAGGGTTAGCGGAATATTATGCGTTGGCGTTACAAATGCGGGTTGGTTGCTACGCATATAAGTTAAACGCAAGTTATCGTGGAAGTCGCCGGGGTCGCGGTGCGTCATTAACTCGCCCACAAACGGCATATATTCGCCAATTGCGCGAATTACAAATGATTGCGGCGCACCATGTGTTGCGGGATATATTGCGGGTGCAAGGTCGCCCGTAATCCATAAATCGTCATCGTTACCGTTTACTATTTCAAAAACATCGCCCGCAAAGTTACGCGCAATTGCCGCGCCCGATATGGTCATACGTGTAGAAAGGTTGCGCAGTTCCACCGTACGAAGGTTGGAAACTTCTGTTGGGTCTTCGCCCCAACGCATTTGCACGGGCAAACTGCCTGTTACTTCCGCCGTGAAATTAACGGGACGGATTTCAATTTCCAACGTGATGCTGTCGGGATAACCTTTCATGCCAACATAGGGCTCAAGTGTAAGCGTAATTGTGTGCGTACCTATTTGATAGCGGGTGGGTGAGTGGATTATTCTTATCTCCAATTCACGGCTGCCAAGACCCGCAATTTCATCACCGTCTCCAATCCATTCAACTTCTACCCAGCCGTCGTTGGTGGTGAGAACGCCGTCCAGATATATTTTAAGGTCGCGGTATTTGATGATGTAGCCCGCAGTAAGGTTGTCAACATTTATGCGCTGTACGTGGTGCGTGATGGAATGGTTTGGCGTTTCGTCAACGTAAATGTTAAACAATACCGGTCCGCTTTCGCGGATTTCAAAGTCGCCCCTGTCAACGGTTAGGTTAATTTGGGTTTCGTGCGGATTTGCCGAATCATTTACGCTGTGCGGATAGGTTATTTGTAAGAAATCGTACACATAACCCGGGTACGTTTTTGCCGTTACCGCAATGGATGCCGTGTCGGTGGGTTCAATTATAAGTTCCACAAAATTCAGCCCGCCGGGTGACGTGGTGATATACGCTTGCGGCGACAGAGTTACTATGCGGAACGGGCTTTCGTTGCCAAGTGCGTCCTGCGCGAAAATAAATTCCATCGCGCCCGCGCCCGTTAGTGCAATCGGCTCGCGGGTAGAGTGATTGTATACGCGGATGAGACGTTGGTGCGCAGACGGCAACTCGCCGCGGTCTTTTACGATATGGTTCACCGCCGCAGGGGAGGTTAAACCGAAGTTGGGGTTGTCGGAGAAGTTTGGTGTGCTTGCTGTAGTGGGGAAGGTGACGGAGAAATTTACGGGAATTACTTGCAGTGCCAGCGGCATATCCGCGTGCAGTGCTGTATTGCCTGCGTTGCCCGTTAATATGGGCAGTGCGTGGATGCTTAACGTTGCCATGTGGCGGTCCGTTCCTGTCGTGATATCGGGGATACCTGCGACGGGTACGCGGCGTACCAGCACTTCTAGGTTTGCCGTGCCGTTTGCGGGGATATTTCCGTCTGTGTTTAGGCCTTGCCACTGCGT
>Ga0209755_10003019_pt1 | contig 21700 bp, 16 predicted proteins | sample TergutCo191P1_FD_187301 | JGI IMG/M metagenome (GOLD analysis project Ga0209755, IMG submission 187301) | Cornitermes sp. P1 segment gut microbial communities from Petit-Saut dam, French Guiana - Co191P1 (SPAdes) (version 2) | ecosystem: Host-associated > Arthropoda: Insects > Digestive system... | reverse complement strand
ATTTATATTTCAGTCATTTTTAATTTCCCATTCAAATACACTGATGACCATTACTCATTTATATTTCAGTGGAAATCTTGCAGCGTAACAGTCAATGTCTTATTTCAATGTGGCACATAGTTGCATTTAGTAAAAATGGAATGTCCACACCCTGCCAAGGACATTATTGTTTGTGCTTCCATCACAGATAATCATCCTACTCATTACCGTATTCCCCTTAAATTCAGGATTCTGCCATGGTTTATCATGTACAAAGAAAAGAGTTTAAGTATTCTGGAAAATAATTTCTGGGAATGGAAGAAACAAGGAAATCAAAAGGAAAAACTAAGAATATTCACATGGTGACATATTTCAAACCCAAACATTAAATAACAAATCAAGCACAGCCATAGGGTTCGTCATCCCTGTCATGTTCACCATGTACCCACACCTACCAAACTCCATGACACATACGAGATCTTGTGCCTTCCTCACCTCCTACCTCCCCTATGCAAAGAGCCCATAATAAGTCTCGTATAATTGCTTACTAAGTATTTCATGTACAACCTGGAGATGGCCATTGTCAAGTGCCAAAACATGTAGGTGTACCTTATGTAGTAAATACTAAATATATCTCTACCATCAAATAAAGTTGTGTTAGACAAGTACATACACTCCACTCTAGCAAGCACAGCCAATCATGTGTGGATCAAAGATTCCTGCTGCTATGTACCATAACTGAAACACACAATAGTTCTTAAATAAAAAGTAGCACGCTTAAATGCAGCAGTGCAACAATTCTAAGTCTGCAAAAGTAATGTGTTACTGACACATCAAACAGTTCAAGAATTCAAGAATATTCACGAAGAAAACGAATAAATTTCTTTAAAATATTGATATTTAATTTCATGTGTAATTCAAAATGAAAAGGATGCCTACAACAGATCATTTCAGTGTCATCAGACTTGACCAAATGGAAACACCAAATAGGTGTCATTATTCGTAAATGGCATGAATCATACTCATACGCATAATAAGACCTCCACAAACTCAATATTTAATTTTTGCTGTATCTGAGTATATATGTAGGGTGTTTTATGGGTTGTGGATATTACTGTAGGAGATGACTGCCTAAGTCTTTGTGATCAACAAATCAATCAACATGGGTCCTATTCTCAATGGTTTTTGTGCTATAGGTGGTTTTTAATTCTGATAAACACACTCTAGTGAACAGGACATACAACTTACAGAGTGGTATTAATATGCTATGTGAAAATGAACATCTGGTGGGCGACATAAACAGATTCCAGGCTTATCTCTGCACTTTTGAATGCACTATTCACAACCAAGCAGAATGGGGTGTTGTAGCAGAGGCTGGGATGTTTGAAAACCTGCTTTAAACACACGTCAGTGTAAATTAAAAGGCAGTTTCTTACATGAAGTTAAATTCACACATTAAAAACATCACATATAATAACAAATAATCTCCTATGGTTATGGCTACAGATCTTGTATTACTATGGAGCAATTCATCTGATGGTTGTAAACTGAGGCTATTATTGTTTCAGTACTCTAATTCTTTACCTGAGAAACTTCTAAGGTAAATAACTGATTATGTAGTCTTGTAAAATTACACTCATTACAATTCAAGTGAATGGTACTATAACACCCCACGGCATGCCATGGTTCAGGATGTTGGTCACCAACCTCTCACAACAGAGACTTGGGTTACCCTCCATGCCAGTCAATGCAGGTTAGGTGGTGTATAAAGTGGCAGCCCCCCCCAGTACTTACAGTTTCCTCTGTCAACATTCTGCCAATGCTTCATACTTGTATTTTATACAATTACTATCAATGCTATACAAATTAGCAAATGACAGTCCTGTTAAACAGAACACCTCTTGTTGTCTCTGGACCTATGTTATTATTTTGTATTAGAACTCTATAAACTATATGCTACCTGATATTTAGCGAACAACATTACACATATTCCTCTACATGCTTTCTATGATCAGGGTGTGAACAATACTGTGGGATAGGATGAAACTTACTGCCAATTACAAGAATGGTGTGTGCATATACAATTAAGAGGTGCTGTTACCAATCAACCACCTCTCAAAATCATGGTCATTTTAGACACAGACAATAACAAAGCTTTAGATTGTGGTCCTCAGAGTTATTTTTTTATTCCACAGTCTTTAAACTCAACTTGTATCAATTTATATACAAAGGGTTTGTAATTATACTGATGAGGTCCAGGGACTGATGGCATTGGCATTTGCATACAGACATATAAGCTGTGAAAAAGTCTTTTGGTGAGAAAGTTACTACATCCTTTTGTACCCAGAAGAGAGGAATAATGTATTACAAAATTAATTTTAATGTTTTGTGTAATATCTATCCAGTTGTGATGGTCAGATGGTTCACTCAATATTCGTGCACCGTAATAATGAGTAAAGAAGACTTATAGCTGATCTTGTTCAGTCAGCTGGATTATTCAGGGGTAAAGGTCAGATGATAAACTTTAGACAATAGTGGAATATACTCACTTGCGCTCACTCTCTCTCTCTCTCTCTCACATACACATATTCCATCACAATAGTTCAACAGTGGAACACCATATTTAGGAGTGGCGATGTTCGGAGAAAAGGTCGGGTAGTAGACTTGGTACTGATATTTAACGTGAATATTACTGTAAATATTTGGTGGAAGAAAGTCACGCTTGGTATTGATATCTCTGTGAATTTTAATGTGTTCCATCTTACATGCCTTAATCAGGCCCTTAATATGCAAATAACCCACAAAATGCACTTCACTGTTTATGATGTATTTAAATTACACTTTTCTCACCAACATGTTATGGTTGCTACTGTGGCCATTATCAGGGTGAAATTATTACAAGAATACAAAGGTACAATGTGGTTAGTTGTGTTGTCACACCATAACAATTAAAAAGTTATTATAATTTCAGTTAAAATTATATAAGTAATATAAATAGAGGTTAAAAATGGTTAATGCTTAAAATCTTGGAAGTCAAAATTCTTTACCCTGTGCAGAGTGATGCTTGATGCAATGATGTGGTCAGTGTGTAGGTGATGTATACCACACCATGTACACATCACCTGCACGCTGGATTAAAACTCACATCATTGCATCAAGCATCACTCCGTACAGGGTAAACAATTTTAACTTCCTAGATTTTAAGCATTATCCATTTTAACCTGTATTTATATTACTTATATAATTTTAACTAAAATTATAATAATTTTGTAACTGTTATGCAGTGATGACAAAACTAACCGCACTAACCACTGTGAAGAATTAGAAAATAAACTTCATGAAACACTATTGGAACTCAGCTCTACGAAACTGATTATTAAATTACTTAAAAAAATAAATAAGACACAATTACAGCTTCAGCATGCACGGCGAGACCTAACATTGATTCTGGATCCTATAAGGAACATGAAGTACCTAATGATAGTGACTGGATTCCAGTCACATCTGGCCATTCTTACAAATTGGGAAACTCTAGTAAGTACACTGCAAAACATGAAAAACGTCCTATTGGACAATATATTGGAACTTTTAACCGCTTTGCGCCATTAGCTACCCAGTGCTCCAACAAGTGCCCAAACATACTGGGAAGTGTGCACACCTAAACACACTGTAAATTATGTAAACCAGTCAAACAAAAGAAATAACGGACCCTCAGATCACTCTTCCACGTTACATAACCTAAATAGCAAACAAGGAAGCCACAATATCAATCATCAATCAAAACATGCATCTGGCAACAAAGTAAATGTTGTGAATACAGTGCCTAAAAACCCCAAGATTGGTGGAAGTGTTGTACCAGTGAAAACAGGTGGAACAGGAAATATAGCAAAAAAAGACCACTGCATTATAATTGTGGGAGACAGCCATTCAAAAGGCTGTACAACAAACATGAAAAGTTACTTTTCAGACAACTACAAGGTTCAGGGTTTGGTGAAACCAGGAACTTGTTTGGACATATTAACTAGGACAGCAACAAACATTAATAAGAATCTAACCAAAAATAATTTCTTGATACTTTGGAGTGGTGCAAATGATGTTGCTAAAAATAACACTATGAAAGCATTCCGGTTTTTGGTAGACTTTGCTACAAACAGTAGCGATACTAATGTAATATTAGCAAGTGTTCCACATAGACATGATTTGATGTCTTCATCATGTGTGAATGAAGAAGTTAAGAGTATTTAACCAAATGTTAATGAAGATAAGTAAAGATCTTGGGACATGTGTCAATAATGGAGGAAAAATCCAAACCGGGAATATTACACCAAACATGGCCATGGCCCCACCCTGGGGAAGCTGAAGTTTCAAAACAGCTATCCCTTCAACTTCTGTCAGTTCTACAACGGAAAAAAGACATCCTGATCAGCCTAAGCTGGACAAAGGTTCATGCCAATAATATGCAAGATAGGACCCAGAACCAAGTCAAGAATCCACCATCCACCACCACTACAGAACAAAACAACTCTGCTCTGAGAACATCAAACAGGATAAAGAAAACACCAAAAACAATGAATGCAGATTTTCTTTTCGGCAATGGGTCCCCTGAAACGAGAATACGTGCCAGTGTAATACACAAAAGGGTCAGACTCCTTAAACTATTCTATCAAAATATCAGGGGTTTGAGAGGTAAGACTAGTGAACTCCTATGCCATTTACATCAAGACTTGCCACATTTACTATGCTTTTCAGAACATCACTTAAGTCAATCCGAAGCTGATACTGACTCCACATTTTTAAACATCTACATTTTAGTTATTTATAGATCACCCATAGGAAATTTTAATACATTTGTAACTCAATCAGACAAGATACTGCAAAAGCTGTGTACTATAAAATCAAACCTTATAATATGTGGTGATGTAAATGTAAACTATCTTCAGGGGAGAGACAAAAAGAGCCAGTTGAATGCCCTTTTAAATTCATATAATCTCTTTAGTATAGTTCAGTTTCCTACCAGAACTTACAGCAATTCCATTTCAGCCACTGATAACATTTTTATTGATACCACTAAGATAGATACCTGTGCGATAATCCCAGCGATGAATGGACTTTTTGACCGTGATGCACAAATTATAAATTTAAATACTTTGTATAATAAGTCACATGAGTACCAAACCTATTTCAAAAGAAACATTAATAAATACACTATGGCAGAACTTCAAAACAGCCTAAGCTATGAATCATGGGATCAAGTTTTTGATGGTAATGTTGTTAATCAAATTTTTAACTCCTTTTTGAACACTTACTTAAGGATTTTTTATACCACTTTCCCACTAAAAAAAATTAATACTGAAACTAAGGCACCCTGGACAACAAAAGGAATTAAAACTTCTAGCATGCAGAAACAGTACAAACCCACACATTAAAGGGTACTATAAATGCTATTGCAACACACTATCCAAAGTTATTAGATGCCAAAAACACCACTATGATAATCAAATTAAAAATTCTACTAACAAGAACAAAACAATATAGGACATAGTAAACAAGAAACACACAGAAAAACACAAAGTATGAACATTAAATTCCCAAATATTGATGGTATTATTATAATCAACAACTTATTGCTGAGACCTTTAATAACTACTTTACCTCAAGAGTGGAGAATACCAAAACTACAGAAAGAAACCCCTATATACAAAATAAAAATACCCCAGATACTGCAATTATTCACACATCCTCACAGAATGTAAAGGAAATGAGGAAATTAAGGTGTATAACATTTCAAAGTAAACCAGCTACAACTTCTGAAATTGAAAACATAACCAAAATCCTTAAACCAAAGAACTCATAGGGATACCATGAAATCTCAACTAAATCACTGAAAATAACTGCTCCTTTTATAAGTGCACCCCTTAATTATATATGTAATAAAGTAATTACTAAAGGTGTCTTTCATGATACATTGAAGTATTCTATAATAAAGCCCTTACATAAAAAAGGTAATAAAAGAGATGTATTAATTATTGGCCAATATATCATTTAACCCCCTTTTCAAAAATCTTAGAAAAAGTAATACAGACAAAATTACTGGACCATTTGCACAAAAACATCATAAGTAAGGAACAATATGGATACAAAGAGGATTTACGACAGAAAATGCTGTTTATAAACTAATAAATGAAGTATCATATGCCTTACAAATAAGCAAATAGTGGGAGGTATCTTTTGTGACCTCACAAAGGCATTTGAATGTGTAGATCATGACATATTAATATAAAAAATTGAAAAGTACGGAATTATTGGTAAAGGCAAGGAACTTTTCAAATCATACATCAAAGGTAGATACCAGCGAGTCCTAAAAGATAATAAAACAAATCGCAATACTGCTGTTTCAAAATGAGCAACAATGAAACATGGAGAACCACAAGGCTCTGTACTGGGTCCTACACTGTTTCTTTTATACATAAATGATTTACCTGCAGTCATAAACAAGAAGGCAATACCAGCTTTGTCTGCTGATAATACAAGCGTACTTTTCACTCATTGTATCTTTAAGGAATTTCATGTAAATATTGAAACAGTTCTAATTAATGTTAATGAATACCAGCTTTGTCTGCTGATAATACAAGCGTACTTTTCACTCATTGTATCTTTAAGGAATTTCATGTAAATATTGAAACAGTTCTAATTAATGTTAATATGTGGTTCAAAAAGAAACTGCCTTTCATTACACAGAAAAAACTTATTATACACTTCAAGACAAAGAACAGCCAACACATTGACATAATGTGTTTAGATAATAAGAGAATTTCTAACAACCTATACACTAAATTTCTCGGCCTAATAGTTGATAATACACTCTCCTGGAAACCACACATAGACCACTTAATAAATAAATTGAGTATCATTTGCTGTGTAATTAGATGTTAAGCTCTATGTAAATACAAATGCTATTATTACGATTTACCATTCCCTTTTCCACGCTGTAATGACTTATGGAATAATATCTTGGGGAAATTCCTCCCGTTGTATTCAGGTATTTAGAATGCAGAAAGAGGCAATTAGGATTATTATGGGGCATGGTAACAAAGAATCTTGTAGAAACTTGTTCAAAGAATTAAACATTTTACCACTGATGTCACAATATATACTTTCCTTACTTACATTTGTGTCAAGTAACAGGGAACAGTATTTTGCAAATTCTGAAATACACAACATAAACACCAGGCACACTTCTACTCGACACCTTCCTAGGGCACATCTGAACATTTTCCAAAAAGGAGTTTATTATTCAGGTATTAAGATTTTCAATAGTCTTCCACGGGACATCAAAACATACACTGACACCATAGCTAATATAACTCTCTACAGCTACATTACAATCAGAATGTTGCCTATTTAGATACAGCCTGAAATTAACTGTATTGTATATTACATCATGTATGATACTTGTAACCTTATTTCTGTACTGACAAGTTCCATATCTGACGGGTCACAACCCCTATGGATCAATTGAACACAAAATAAATTGAAATTGAAAATTGCACCTTTGTATTCATGTAATAATTTCACCCTGATGATGGCCACAATAGCAACCAAAATATGTTGGTGAAAAAAGTGTAATTAAAATACATCATAAACAGTGAAGTGCATTTTGTTGGTTATTTGTATTTATCTCTGTAAATATTCACTGGACAGAAGTCCGATGGCAAACTTGGTATTGACATTCAATGAGACAAACAATATGGAACTTTGGTTACACAATTAAATGGAAATCGTTTGAAAATACATACAGAAGTCAATCTATGGCAGGGCCAGTGGTTGTAGTACTACAGAAGTATCCCCCGCCCCAAGAAGGAGATGTTATGATGTAAAGAGATATTTTTTTGCCTGTACTGTATACGGTAAACTGATGTTCTGTCATTACATTCAACCATATATGTATGTACTTGATATTAACCTTTACGGTGTTTTCATTTCATGTCTTCTTCCAATGAAGTCCAAATTTTGACAGACCAGAGGGCTCAGGAGAATATAAGGATTTGCTGATTAGTCCCAAGCCAGTCCTACTGTCCACAACTCACCCACTTGTCATATATGACCTAACATTTTCCATCTTCTCACTTCTCCACCACAGATGGAGGAGGTAGCAGATTCGCCTGCGGCACTGGTAACCACCTGCCAGACTACAAACTGTCATAACTGTGGACACCACAATCTAAAATCTTCACTGCCACAAAAACTTAAAACCTCACAAGAATTTCTGTCAGTTAAAATTCCAATCACCTGGAGAACAGAGATTATGTTAGTTTTATTACACTCACATCACAAATTAATTATGTGTCAATGACACTTAAAAGAGAAAACAGTATTGTATTGTATTGTATTGTATTGTATGGTTTAAAAAAATTTGGAAGTAATAATGCTGAGGAAAACATGTGAGATTTGTTTACACATCATCAAAGAGTCCTCGAGGTGGTGGACCAACTCTATTCCTTGATACTGGTAACCCACCAAACATACCACCTGTTGTATCTGGAATGAAACTATCTGCCATTGTGCCTCCCTGATACAGTACTGCTGATCCATGATTGTGAGCACTTTCAGGACTCAGCATGGCATCCAAACCTGTACCTTCTGAAATTTCTGGATGTGTGTAGTATCGGTTGCTGCTGCTGTTTGGACCATAGAAATGATCACTGCCATTTGTTGATGCTGTATTTGTAGAAGCTGTGCTGCCACCTACATAATAGTCTACAGGTTCAACATCACGAAGGAGAACAGCTCTAGCAGACTCTGTTGAATCATCACGATGCAGAGGACGTACTGCAATGTGAGAATGGACATTATGTATATAAATGATTACCTTAGCTTTCATTTCAAATTTTTCAAGACAACATATCACATTTACTTGAATGTGAGTAGAAAATTTGGGAAAACCAAGAACAGGATGGGAGGACATCATCTGGAGGGACACATCACAGATCCTAGGAATACTAGGATGGAAGAGACAAGCAGAATACAAAGAATGCAGGTGTCTTTTGAGGGAGGGCAGGGTCTAGAAGGCGTTGTAGTGTGATAGATGGAATGGAATGGAAATGAAAATTCGCTGCCTGAAAAATGTGGGGGGAGGGTGGGTTGCCTTATAATCACACACAAAGTTAAACATGTTCCGTGAACAGGGTGAATGTTTTTGCACCAGGTATGGCTAGATAAACAAAGAAAATTACACAGCTGCTACAGTAATTATATGCATTATTTTCTACTTCTGATTTCATTATTGATATGCTGACAGTTCATTGGAAGTCAGACTATTAAAATATGTACCTGTTGGTGTATTCTGTGAAAATCATGGGTGATAATGTTGAAATGAGAAGTACTACAGCAACTAAAACACCAATATCAGTATCTTTAATTTCCAACTAATGGTAATTAAACATGCAGCTGAAACCAACAACTGTGTAGGAATGAAAATTGCATGTTGCAGAACAGAATACATATTACTACCAAAAATGAGAGGCATTATTACTAATGACAGCAATTCAACCTAAAAAGCATTCTGTGGGCCCCCAGTAGGGGAATTTCAATTCCACTGAAAAAACAGCACCCCCCCCTCCCCAACTTTACCCTAGGTAGTTTTCTTTGGTTAGCTCCCCTGGTTATCTTACTTTCTTGAAGGCTGTCTATATTGTTATCTGTTACATAACCTTCAGTTTTGGCTTAATATCTGTTATTGACATATTGTGTCAACTTAATTTTTCTCCCCTTTACTACACCAATTCTATCCTCTCACAATGTTTTAGGATTCTGCACTAGCACCACCCTATCCCCTCCACTCACTGTACCACTGCTTTACTTCTGATCCCCTGCAGGACTGGGTCAAATAGCAGGCACAGTACCTTCATGAGAATGATCATCACCTAGTGACATGTTAAAACTTATTTCTGATGCCAAACAAATTCAGGCTGAATGTACAACCCAACCACAACACTTCTATATAAACTTCATGGTAAAACTTCATATAAACAAATAATACTTTCATACAATTTCACTGTATCTGCACTGAATCAAGTGTTCTAACACTCTGCAATCTATCATCACTGCACCTTTAAACACAAAAAGTTCACACATAAGCATAAATCTACATTAGGCAAGAAGAATGTTCTGCTGCAACCTGGTATTGACTATCTCTCACCCAATGTGGATTTGTCCAGCATAATTTCAACTACATATGGCTGAAAATAATTAAATATATGGGAAGGTTTGCTCAACAATGAGAAATTTAAACAACATATACATACTACATAAATATTACTAAATAAACATTAAATATTACTACAGATTATTCTTTATTTATGGTTCAATGATGTTTCTTTTATAATAAGCAAAGATTAATTTAACACCATAAAATTTTCCTTTCTGCACATTTACTACCAACATAATGATGTGTTTAACACACTGGTAAATTTTATACACACAAATATGTATCATCCTGGTGTTTTCAGTGATGTGGCTTATGACAGCACACACAAAGTCCATGACTTCAGTAAGAGACAGAGAGAGTGCACACATGCCTGCATGTGCGTGTGAACATGCGTGTGGGGGGGGGCCTGAATTCAGACAGGGTGATGAAGTTTGGTTTCATGAGTAATGTCACCTTTCAGCTTATGACAGCATTTCCATCTACCTTGGAAGCTTACGTAGCAGCATATGAAAAAAAGGGTGCAAGTTACCATCCCATTATCTGCACAACAGCAGCAAGGAATTCAGCACTTACTGGCTCATCTGTGCCATATATTTAGAGCTTGTCTTCCCTGAGGGTATATACACAAATCTTGGAGACAGGTTAAGGTGACATTTATCCCTCTACCTGGGGAGGCTCATTGTACAGAGGCTAAGGCATAATGTTATCGTAATCTATCATACTTCACACTGAAAATGATACAGAAACTGGAAGACGGGAATATCAGGGATGAGATATATTGAGGTTTCATCCCTTACATCGAAACCAGTTTGCTTCCCAACCACGTAAGTGCACCTAACTGCACTGTACAATGTTGTCACACCTAAAAAGGATGCACTGGAACACAGGGAAATAACACTTTGAACTTTCCTAGATACTGAGAGAGGCCTTTGATAGCACCTTATAATAAAAGCTGCTGAACAACATGGGACTGGGTTCACAAGTCAGTCGGTCAGACCACACTCAGTAGCAGGAAAATTACATCCACACTGGCAGGGGAAACTCTGGAGGGGTATGTGGCCAAGGCTGTCTGCAGTGGGCATCCTGTCACCTCTGCTGTGAAGCCTGGTTGTGAATGAACTCATTACAGGACTCAAAGGGAATGGCTGTTATACATGGGTACACAGATGATACTGCTACCTTAGAAAGTGGAAAAGCGATGTGACACAACATAGTTGTCTACCAATCCACAAAAGGTGCTAATAGTGCCATTCACTACGAAAAGGGATTTAAGGGGTCTAAAAGAAACCAACCCTCTCTGGACAAACACTGAAGCTAACTAACAAGGTCAAGTACCTTAGTCTTCTTCCGGACAAGGGATTGACATAGAAGACACAGCTGAAAAGTGTGATGACTAAGGCCTGTAGGGCCTTCTGGACCCGTAGGGGTATATCTGGTAAAAACTGGGGTCTGAAATGGTATTAGTTGGGTAAGATATCGTAAGAAATATGACGCATGCTGCAATATTCACCTTGCAAGTCGAAGGTGCTTCAACATAACTTCACGTAAGAAAGGAGGGCATGTCAAGCCCAATGAACTTTAAATTGAGAGAGGAGTCCATAATTGCTTGGAAGGGCTGGTTCAGTTTCAAAGTATATATACCTAATAAACCAGACAGGTATGGCATCAAAGTCTACCTGGTTTCTGAGTCTAAAAGTGGCAACATACGTAATTTGGAGGTGTACACTGACAAATCACCATCATTAAGAATCTGGATTTAAAACTTCTGGATGTACAGCTGCTCAGTAAGGATACCACTTGTACCAGGACAATTACTGAGTGAAATGCTGTTGGAAAAGAAAAACACATACATCTGTGGTATGTTTCATCTAGACAGAGGGTTCCTAAGGATATGTAGGAAAAAATAAAATATGTTAAAAAAAAAAGAGGCCACTTCCTATCATAAAGGCCATGTTCTGGTACAAGTGCAGCAAAATAAGAAGTAAAGCTTATTTCAACGCTACCCACAGCAAAGAGTGAGGAGACAGAAAAGAGGAACCAGAGAAAGGTGAAACAATGAAGAAGCCAGATATAATTCAAGACTATGACAAATTTATGTGAGGGTGGATAGGGCACACCAAATTTTGCACTATGACCCATGCTGCACAAAAGTTGTGAAATGGACTGGTTGTATTTTAAAAAGCCTCACTGCATTTTGTGTTTGATGGCTGCTGTCATTAAAATGCCAAGCTTGCCAAATGGTACAAAATATTATATGGTTCATTTCTGTACACTGGTATCACTATTTCATTTAAATACCAACTAATGCACTTTTATATTATTAATACCACTTTATTAGCACTGTGTTATGCCAACATGTTTCAGCCCTCAAAGGGCCATCCTCAGGGAGCACGACTGATACGTTTCCACAGCAAGCTCAACCAAATATGTACCAGATGTAAAATTCAGTCATGCTCCCTGAGGATGGGCCTTTGAGGGCTGAAGCACGTCGCAGCGACACAGTGCTAATAAAGTGGTGTTAACAATATAAGTGTTCATTAGTCTGTTTTTATGTGAAACAGATTAAAAAAGGTTTCTACTTGTAATGTGAGGAAAAATGGGCATGGAAACTGTGGGGTCAGTTGACCAGTAGTCTTTTATATTGTCCTTTCTGACTTGTCCCATCAAAATTATTATTCCCCAAATTTTTCTCATTCTTTGGGTAATAGTGGACCACTTCAGTGTTTTAGGTGATACCTTCCATTGTTGTGCATTCTGACTATGCTGTAGATGAGACTGTTCAGTATATAACAGGATAAAATCATCACTAATGACTGAATCACGACCTCAACAACGAACTCAGGGTTATCCAATACTATATTCAAACCTGTGGTTCCAAGGATTGCTTGGTTTTTTAAATCAGTTTTGCACCACACAACACTTGTTTTGTTGTCAGAGCTACCCGGTTCACTACTTTCTTCCTCTTCAGTAATTGTTTCAAGGTCACTAGTAAAACTTAAGGAATATGTCACAACTGTTTATGTGAACTAGTTGTGGGAATGTCACTCTCACTGTCCAAAATTTGTTTCATTATCAGACACATCAGAAAATGTATCTGTGCATAATTTCCACAAAATGCCATCATATTTTTAACACTCCTAAGCAAAGTCACGATTCCAATGGAAAGTAGTTATGAGGGAAAATAAAGAGGGTATCTGAATCTGCGGTCACTCCACTGGAGTCCTACGGTGCTAACAATATGACGTCAAGAAGGGTTTATGTGTCTGTGATATGAGACCTCCTGCTTCAAGCTGCCAGAAAGCTTAAAGCAACAAGCAGGGCAGACTAACTGACAAGAATGTCTGCAGGATGTTGGTGAACGAAAACATCGACTATATGACCCATTGATAACACATGGCATAGCAACTGTGTCTTTATACATGACCCATGGGCACAGAGTCAAAGGGGGCCTGGGAATGGATGAGTCCAAGACCAGTAAGACACTGGTGCTGGGGTGTATACATGGGGTTCAAGGAGGAGGCATAGCTTCATCCCTGGACTTCACACCAGAGTAGTCCAGGCCAAAATATATACCACTAAGACTCATGTAATGAAAAATATAACAAGAAAGGCAGCGTCAATAAGATGTAACACTGAGGCATGTGTGTGTAACCATTGTTAGCATGGAAAAGCAGTAAGTATATATATTCTGTGTGTGTGTCTGCAACCTTAGCTATCCAGCATGTGAAGCGAATGCACCATATTATACTGTCATCTGTGGCCTGTATGGCTCTAACACAATTTTCCATATTATCTCATATACAGCATGAATGTTTTAAAATGGTTACTGAACATAAAAAATGTGTTTTGATTTTCTCTACAACTTTTGCCTGCAACATTTCACATTCTAAGAGAATTCGGTGAGATAAATACCATAAATATAAATAGGTATTATCATAAAGTACCTGTTATTCTTGTCAGATATTAATGAAACTGTAAGTTTTTTGATAGACTTTCAAAAAATACATAAACATAAAATTTCATGAAAATCCATCCAGTGGGAGCCAAGTTGTTCCATACCGACAGACATCACAAATCTAAGAGCTGCTTTTTGCAATTTTGCGAACACACCTAAAACAGTGCCACACAGGTATGAACATCTACATTCTTCTGACAGTGAAGAAGTCGTTACAGCCCTTCACAGCTTCCAACCACATTCTAATTTAGTCTGGGACTATCATCAATCCATCAAGCCATGGTAAAACTGGCAGAACATACCAGAATGCAAGTGGTATGGGTGCCAGGACACAGGAGGATTGATAGAATTGCAACAGTTGATCAATTAGCCACACAAGGCTCCCCAAATCCTCTTACAGGATCTAAGCTTGCAATTGGTACATGTGAAAATGTTGCCAGCAGAGTGATCAGAAGCTGAACAAGAAGTGAACAGGAGTACTGGATTTCCATTTATGAACAAAGGCAGGCTACGGGCTTTCTTTAGAGACCCTCTAGTAAAAGAGCTGGGGACTCACTCAACACGAACAGAAACAGGCTAATAACAATGACTGGGCTAATGACAGGACAAACATTTAAAAACACAACTATTTAAACTGGAACTGGTAGACAATCCCAGTTGTGAGGCATGGCAGTATTAAGATTTATGTGCAAAGGCCATCATTCTTGAAACAAGGTGCCTTTGCTGACACCTTTGTCAGCAAGGTATTTCAATTTGTTCAAAGTACAGTTCTTAAAGAAAGGGCTACACAGAAAGGTCTGAAATGGTTTTGGCGTGGCAGTCAGTGCAATGTGCACCCTAATGTACTCTGCTGTGCTCTACAACTCCTAAGGAACCCCTATTTTAACACATGTGTGAATAAACTGTAGGCAATAGCAAAGAAGGTGATGCATGAAATTTTCACAATACTACACTACAAAGTTACCAACACTTCAGCAGTGAAAACAAAACCTACCCCTGTCTTCTGGCTTATGTCGTGCAGTTTGGTATCGTGATGTCTTTCCGCCAAATCTTTCCTGAAACTCTCGGCGTCGGTTAACAGAATCCTCTGCTCGTTGTCTGCGGCGTTTTTCTGCACATTAAATACCACCCTCAATTTTGCAAAATCGTGTACCTTCCAATCACGGCTAATACCACTGCAACCTTGTATACATACACACTTCCAAAAATAAGTAGCAGAAGCAAAGTGACACTATGTATATAAATGTTCATTATTATGCACATTAAAGGGCTTTGGATCCTTATTTATACGGAAACAAAGCTTTATGTACTTGTGTGTGTGTGTAGGTGTGTGTGTGCATGTGTGGGCATGTGTGCGCACTGCCAATTTGTTCACATCAGTATGTATGACACTTCTTCTGAGCCACATTAAACCTGGTTTAAATACGAAGCCCACGAAGACCATGCTGGTGGCAAGACCTTCTATTACTACTTAGTATACTAGTGTCTGAAATATATTTTAAAATTCTGCAACTCTGTCAAGGTCAAATGTCTGCAGAATGCTGTACACATGACAGTTGTGCATAATCAGTTTGATAGCAATAACTAAGTATGATTGAAACCAGGAATGCAAACTTTTCGAAGGAGACTGATCCTTGACATCTTTACAAATTTCATTTTGACAAATTTAAAATAGTCAGAAGTTGTACTAGTTGCAATTAGGTGCATAAATGGACTGCTAAATTACATTTTAATTTGTATGAGTTAGTGGACCACCATAAGGAGTGAAGTCTTGCCAGGGAAATGTTAAATGTTTTTCCTAAACCTTATTGTTATTCATTTCACTCACTTCCATAATAAATACATCAATAGTTCATAAAGTAAGTTTCCCTATTTTTTATTTAAATAAAATAACAACATACAGAGCACTGAAATATCTGTTTTAGTTATTCCTTCCTGGATGGGGTAAGGAAATTTCATAGAGAGATTCTCCATTCACCCTCTTAAACGACACATTGGAAACAATGGTGCAAGTTGGTAGACTGGACTGGCATTCAACAAAGGTTGGTCCGTGCCAGTAACACTGAAAAAAGGTCATGTGTGTACTGCCAGTGGTGTGAAGAGAAGAGTTTTTAGTGAAGTGAGATGGAAGTATGAAGTGGACTGTGTGTAGTAAGATGTTTCTGAGACTCCCATGCCAAGGCACAACTTCACAACCTTTGAAGCTGCAACTTCCTACGCAAATTTGGGGCCCAAAACAGACATTAAGTAAATAATTTGAAAATTCTTAATTTTTTTAAAATTTGTTATTTGCATGCAGGCACTGAACTTTTCTACTGAATTTTTTTTTTTGACACACTGAAACTTCTCTTTTATTACCCACACAATGTAGTTTATTTCACTACTTCAACATTTTTGGTTCATAAGATATAAACACTTATTTTTAATCATCTGCAAACAATTTAAAGGGCTGTCATGAAAAATGCTGTACCACAGACCTGACTCTCTGAATATGAATGCCCAGAAGATGAAGGTTATTGTGCCAAATTAAGCACAACCATAAACAAATAAACAAATACAGTGACAGTCATCTAACAAACACAAAGATGTAATAAATATACCTCTCTTGATGAGTTCACGGCCTTCTTCTACAAGATCTGCAGTCACTTCATCATAACCAACAAACTGCTGGAACCCAAGCAATGATAGCAGTCGTGATCCTACACTGAAGTATGTTGCCAAACACAAGGCCAGCATTGCCATAGGGAAATACACATTAAAGCCATCAGATACAATAGATATCACATCCATGTGGCCCATAACCTGTGTAAGAAAGGTAATGCTTATTCTTTGAAGGATATTTTCTGTGGTATTTCGGCATGCAGATGACATCCTTATGCTAACACTAACAAATTATTTACATTAGCTGATCCCATACTGACTCCACTTTTCTTGAAGACAGGCTTGAGTTTTATGAAGTCAATTTCAAGTATCTAGTTCCAACACAAACACCCAGCCATGGATCCATCTGTATGAACACACACTAATCTGTTGGTACACTATGCAGTCTTCAAACAGTTAAAACAGTATTTTAACCAGTTTCACCATTCATACTCTTAACAATAACTTCAACACCCATTTCATCCAAATACTGATTCTAATAAGTAATGTTTAACTGATAACCAAAAAATGGCATTCTTTGTGTAATAAAATACAGTAAAACCCGTTTCACTAATCTCAAGGGAAGTAATCATTCTTTTGTTGAATACAGGTGCTTACAAATAAAAATACAGCGAACAATACATACTTGAGTGATCTGTGGTCCAAATAATAGGTTCAAAATTATTTTCAGAAGGAATATTCCTTCTCATATAAATTCACTTTAGAACTATACAAAAACTAGTACATGGAAAACTACATATATCCAAGCAGATTATTTTTTCATAAATTACTACATTCCATTAAACTTCCATTCATTAGGGAACATTTTACACTTGGTTTTCTCAAGACCTGAGAAATCTTTTGCTAAAGACTGTTCTCATTTAATCAACATTCCTTTTCCACCAAGTCCTCCTGTATTATGCAAGAAAAATAAATGACAAAAAGACAGGTACATTTTTTATTTAGGATTACTACATGCATAAAAGGATTTCTATCTGAACGGGTCAAACACTTCTTAGAACATAAAGTATTACATGCAGCACACATATGTTAATTTTCAGCAGCCAAACCATTTAAATGCTTCTGTGCAGGATGAGGTTTCATTGACAGGTGTGTTCATAAGGTGACCTGTGAGTGATGACATCAACCTTCCATCACACACACAGCATTTAAAATACTTAAATTACTCTTCATCTGTTTAAATTGATTAGTGCAAAATAAGACTTGAGGGTAATGCAATGTACAAGGGGGTAAATAAATGAGCTAAATTGGCTCATCACGATCACACAAATACCAACAAAAAATGATGCAGAAATGGTATCCACCATAATTCTAAGTTCATACCTGCGTATAATGAGTTTCCCAGATGTGATCCTTGATAATGTGGCTATCCATGTGAATAAGGCCAAGAAAATTGAGACACATGGGTGGTGTGAGACGACACAGCATCATTCCCGAAAACACCAGAGAGTACTCATCTGTCTGATGATGGGGAGCTAAGTAGTACAAATTCAAGAGTCGGATTTTCAACACTGTTGAGTACGCACAGTAACACATGTATGCAATGATCATGGTTGAAAAAACCTAAAAAAGAAAAAAGTATCTAATTACTGGAAGCACTCTATATGGTGTAATACAGTCAAATAAGAACATGTCTTTGGTTTTTCACATATGCTGACGAACACAGAGCAATCTGCAAATAATGTCAATTGTTTAATATGCATATTTCAATGTTCAACAAACATTAATTGTTCTCCAAAGCATAATTTAATGTTCAGCTACAATAACTGATTTTCCAATGTAGTTATGAAATTCAATAATCATATTCTCCAGTGCACATTAATGTACAAAATGCATTTCAGTTCCAAAGATGTAAATTATAACATCTTTGAATCAGGAATAATTTCACAATAATAGCCCAAGCCAGTATTTATAATCTACTCATAATGCATTACAATTTCCATGCGGGCTATCATGAATATGCTGGCATTTAATTTTAAAAAAAATGCATTCATTTAATGACACTACTTTGAAATGCACTGAAAGCAAAGATGAAAGTAAGTGAAGAATTAAGTATACAAAATGAAGCAGGAGAAATGTAGGAAGTTGTCTAGCAGATATTCAAGTAACAACAAAGAAATCAAGTGTTCCATTTCACACCACGTTAACACTACCTGCATAATGACATCTAATCTGAACTGTCACACAACTCACACCATTTATTATACATATATTAACCCATAAAATAAAGTATTTAAGCTGTGGATTCACCCTTCCATTATAAGGATGGAATTCATAATTGCAAGCTTCAACTTGGACTTACAGAGCTCTGACATAACAGCTATAATTACTAAAGTGTCCTTATATTTCAAGCTCTTGTACAAGCAGTTAGCACAAAACATCTACTCTTGAGGGAAAGCCAACAACATGCACAGAAAATGAGTGCTTGTTTTACAAAGAAGGTTGAAATTGGCAAGTTGCAAAAACACTTAAAAGAGCTAACATGGGAAGTGGATAGGCTAAACATATTAGAAACATAATGCAACCATGTAAACAAGACGATTTCCTTACACAATTTGCAGCTTTTACTTATACAGAGTAGCAAAGCAAGAACTTAAACACATGATCAATTTTCACATTAGGAGACAGTACTTTGATGGCTGTGGAAAAACTACCTGCTCAGGTAACTTCTGCTGCTCCAATAGGCATTAACTTCAATGAGAATGAAGTCAAAATATCTTTTTTTACCTACAGTAACACATATAGCAAGCTTAGATTTTGTGCTTTTAAAGGGACCAACTAAAGAAAATGTAAAATCAAAGAAAGTCTACAATCTGGCATAGTAAAAGCATGTAACATAAAGGAAAATATTAATTGCTATATACCACAACACTGGTGAGCAATTTAAAATGTCTACATGTTTGAACATGGTAACAAAGTAAATAAAAATATCAGTTACCTACGTACCACATTATTTATTTAACCATTACATCAACTTGCACTAGAATGTTAATTATTTAATTAAGTACTATATAAGTTTTGTGTTTTCCTTGACATGGAGACATGAGAATATTTATCAGGTATGAGTGGGCTATGTACTAGACAACAAAAAATTCATGGTTTGATTCCTGACAAGGGCAAGAATTTTCTCATCTCCAAAATGGCTCTGGTGAACACCCACATTGCTACACACTGGGTACCAGAAGTTCTTTCCTCAGATGTAAAGACACTAGGACAAAATGCATACCACTCACCTCCATCTAGTGCCAAAGTTAAGAATAAACGGAACTATAACTCCACTCCCAATATGCCTGCACAGCATGTAGAGGAATTTCTGTCATTTTACCTTTCCTTTGCTGCCCATATTTCAGGCCACAAAAATGCATTTATAAATGTACTGCCATCTCTATTATAACATGTAACATCATGTGGACACTGTAAACTGGATACTAAAAGAAATGGGTGCACTTTTTCTGAGTACAAAAACAAGCATGGAAGTGCATTTCGATCTATAACTGGCTAAGCTGACTCATATGCAGATCATATGCAAACATATGCCACATACTTCATTATGACAAATCATGACAACTGAAACACCACCAGTATTTCTTTTAAATTTTGGAAATGGAAGAATGGAAATGTAAAATCTCTTAAATTGCCAATGTCAGGACATGAGAAATGAAAATGGTATTTGGGAAAAACAAATTACAAGAAATGTGAAATCAGCTCAAATTTATAAACTCTTTTTATGGGCATTCAGCTTACCCTAAAGAAAAGAGCACACAATCAGGAAAAACAAAATCTGAGAATCAAAAATCATAGTTTTATGACATACAGTTTAGCTATGTGTACATAATGTGATAATTTTGAGGTACCATTCCTACTTGAATGCAAGATGAGTTTTTCCCTGAAATTTGAAACTTAAATATGTGAGGTCTAGGAATTCACGTTCAAAGCAACAAACCAGAGCATGCAAAACCAAGGCCTACATCGCCAAATTGTCATGTGAGATCTGTGCTTTTCTAGGATATTATGCAGCGTGGAGTGGCAATTCCCTGCCGACATTTCATGACAACCCATCAGTTCCATCTTCAAATGTTAACAAATCAAAGGAGAGAACAGAGCACAAGTAACATTAACTGACACAATCCCTCTGTGGGGACTTCATTCATCATCTAATTTTCTAAAGAAGTATGACATTTCGGGAACCAGTTCGGTTTCCATTTTCAGGCAAAAAAGCACCTAACCTGATGGACCCCTTATATTGAACTACTCTCAATCACTGTGCACAATAGAAACAGTAGCTTCTTAAGATATGCACCTGAGAACAAATCAAGTCCAAAAGGTAATAACAGGAAATTGGCTACTAAAAAATTAAAAGTTAACAACAAGGATCAAAAGTAAAACCTGGGCCAATCCGCAAATTAAATCACAAAAAGAGCCAGGAATACACACTGATCAAATCACATACTCACCCAAAAGTCCAGAACACCTGTGTATAAAATTTGTAACACCACTACCACAATATATGGAGAAAACTGTGAATTTTCTACATATGTTCAAATTCATAAACCAAGAAATATGAATGTATTATTCAGTCAATGTTGATCATAATGGCATGGCAGCACATCTCATCAGAAGTGCCAGTGAAGGGTTTTTTGAAGTGCTGTATATCCAATGAAATAGATGGGACTGAAGAAGATACATTGTGGAATGGCAGTGAAGAGGATGGGGATGTCAGGAGTTAGTTGGAGGAAGATAAAGGCACTGATTGTGATGGTGGAGAAACGACATTGATTGGTGCAGGTATATAATCTGAGATGCTGTGTGTATTAAGTGTACTTAATTAAGAGAAAAATATTTTTCTTAGCAGATGCTTCATTTCTGTGGGGGGATCGTCTTAGATTTGGATACATATA
>Ga0209755_10003018_pt1 | contig 21701 bp, 28 predicted proteins | sample TergutCo191P1_FD_187301 | JGI IMG/M metagenome (GOLD analysis project Ga0209755, IMG submission 187301) | Cornitermes sp. P1 segment gut microbial communities from Petit-Saut dam, French Guiana - Co191P1 (SPAdes) (version 2) | ecosystem: Host-associated > Arthropoda: Insects > Digestive system... | reverse complement strand
CCGATCTTCGCCTCGCAGTCACCCCAATTGTAGCATAAGCAACAACAAAAACAAAACTCAACAGAACCACCCCGGGGCCCCCGCCCGGACGAAGCCCGAGCGGGGAAAAGGAGAACGAGGGTCATAAGAGTCAGAAATCAAACTCGTTTAATTTCTGACTCAAAAGACCCTCGTTCGACGTGGTACACCCGATACGATTCGAACGTACGACCTTTGGCTCCGCAAGCCAACGCTCTATCCAACTGAGCTACGGGTGCATGCGTGGATAACAAAACCGTCGCTACGCGCGACGCTCCTTTTATCCACCTCAAAAATTAAAAGTGCATTGTGGAACCCACAACATTCCACATTGTAGCACATCTTGCATCTCTGTGGTATAATTTTCTTTATGAAAAAGCCCAGCAAAAAACCAGGTTTAAGACCAAAACTCCAAAAAACCAAAGCTAAGCTCGCCGCCACCCTGAACGGCAAACCCGCAAAAAACCTCAAAATCATCGCCGTCACCGGCAACACTGGCAAAGAAACCGTCGCTCACTTCGTTCACAAAATCCTCCTTGCCCACAACATCCCCGCCGCCCTCATCACCAGCCCCGTCGAAGACCCCCTTTCCACATTCACCCTCCACGGCTATCTTTCAAAGGCCCTGAGGAGCGGCGCCACCCACGTTGTCGTCGAAGCCCCCGCCGCCATCCTCAAGAAAAACACCTTCCACCAAGTCCCCATCCACATGGCCATCCTCACCAACACTGCCCCCCCCGAATCCATCAGCTCCGGTGCCACAGATACCATCACCCACAAGTCCACCATCTTCCAAAATTCCCCACACTTCATCGTTCTGAACCGCGACGACCCCCACTACGACCATTTCGCCGATTTTGCAGCCGAGGGCGCCTCCGCTAGCTTTGGCCGGCACAAAGACGCCGACGCCCACATCAACCGCTCCAAGATCTTCAAGAAGGGCACTGAAGCCGGCCTCTCGCTCAACTCCGCCACCTTCGACATCGCCACCTTCGTCGTTGGCGAAGAAGCCGTCGCCTACATGGCCGCCGCTGCCGCTGCCGCTGCCCTCCTAGACATCCCCCACCACACCATCGTCGACGGCATCGCCTCCTACGAACCATAATCATCTTGACAAAACGTAAACAGTATGCTACAATGAAGATATGGGGCAGGCGTTTGCCTACCGGTAGACAGTCTACCCCTGTAAACAGACAATTCGAGACTTTTTAATGTAATTGCCGGCGTGTTTCATGCACCCTGTAATTACAGGGTTTTTCGCTTTAAAAAAGCGAAAAACCCCTCACGAGACCCGAATTCTCTCGCATCTTTAACATATTTGCCTTCCTCCTCCGCTATCTATGTACAGCGCCAAGCGTATCAATCTTTGGTACCCTCCGCGCTGTTTCATAGAAAAAATAAAACGAAAGGAGGAAACAGCAAATGAAAAGATTGTTACCGTTTTTGATTTTCGCTCTGTCCCTCACTCTTTGCGCAACCACCCCATCCTTCGCCGTCGACGGCTTCACGGTCAACACAATCGACGTCATCGAAATTGAGGTCGGCCGGCCGCTACCTAAACTCCCAGACGGATCAACCATTTTGGTCACTCGTTGGGATCTTATCTCGGCCGTGTTCCGTGCGAAGTTCGAAAACCACTACCCAGATTACTGCATATATAGCAGTGATTCGCCGTTCCGAGACGTAGTACTTGGATCAACGGATCCCAACACCACAGCGGTAATCGCGTGGGCGAAGACCGTCGGACTCATCCAAGGCGACGGCGACGGCAACTTTCGCCCAGATGACCCGATCACCTGGCGGGAACTTTGTCGATTCGTCACCCGTTTCTACGGTATCAGTCTCATAACCGATGAGACTGCTATCGACCCGGATGGCCGAATTGCTATTAAGTCTGTCGAGGACAGACTTAACCGAGGCCTTGAACGCCCCGAGCCCTCCCGCCCGCCCGGGAACTTCGTAAACTACAGCGAAGCCGCTAAAGTTTTTGAAAGCTTCGCCGCGGTCGGATTCCAACCACTCATAACCCTCAGCGGCATGTAAAACCACCGGGCCACGCGCTCCATCAGCGCAGGCCCGGTTTTTCTTCCCCATCGACTTCCCGCCACATTCGTGTTACAATAGAGACGTGGGGTAGCCTTGCTACCTCGTATTTTTTAACAAACGGCAAAACCAGGGTGGCAAAAACAATTCGCTCTCTCTAGAGCGTTTTTTTAAAACCAAAAATCCTGCAAAATCTCCGCCCGCGCAAACTTAGCCTTCTCGAGCCCGTAGGATAGCTAGCATTCCCCAAAGTGCTCGCTATCCTGCAGGCTCACAAGAAAGGAGGGCAGGAAAAAATGAAAAAACGTTTGGTTCCCCCGGCAATCATCCTAGCAATATTTCTAACAATCTATGGAGGCAACAACCAAACGCAAGCGAACACGCCAATGCTCGCTGTCCCGGCCGCAATCTATAGCGAAAACGGTGCGACTATAGACTTGGCGACCGCCGCCGATGGCTACATAACGGTGTGGTACACCGGCAAATCGTCCGCGTGTCTAAAAGTCTTGATCCGCGGACCCAAGGGCGCGCAGTTCGTCTTTGGCTTGAACACTGCGGGCAACCCCGAGGTGTTTCACCTCACCGGCGGCGACGGCAGATACACCGTCAGAGTGTGTCAGAACGTCAAAGGAGCAAGCTACACCACACTCATCTCCAAAAGGATCGACGTGGTGTTGAACGACAAATTTGCTCCCTTCTTGACGCCAAACCGCTATGTGAATTACACAGCGGACACCCGCGCCGTCAAACGTGCCGCCCTACTCGTGGCCAACGCCAAGGCCACGAGCGCCCCCGAAAAGGTGGAGGTGATCTATGGCTTCGTCATAGCGAACTTCACCTACGACCACGCACGGGCCGCGACCATCCCGGACGGCTACTTGCCGGACCTGGACAGCGCGTGGAGGAAAAAATCTGGCGTCTGCCTCGACATCGCCGCCGTCACCGCGGCCATGCTACGCAGCCAGGACATCCCAACCAAGCTGGTGTTTGGCAACACCAACGCCTCACCCCACGCCTGGCTGGAAGTGTTCGACGGCAGCTCGTGGCAACGCCTGGATCCCACCCTTAATATCTGCAACAAAGAAAAGGGTAGGGAATCCTTCGCAAAATTCATAGGCGACGGGAAAAACTATTCCGTCACCTACGTCCATTAAGGCGCCCGCTCCGGCCCAGTCATTCGACTGGGCCATTACTTTTGTGCTAAAATATAAAAATGATCAACCAAAAACTCCTCGTCTCCGGCGCCGACTATTTCGCCAACACCATCCACCTCAACCCTTACTACACCGACGACCCCGTCGACCTGCAACGCGCCACCGCCGAGCACGCCCTCATCGTCAGTTGCTTTCGCCAAGCCGGCATCGAAGTCATAGAAGTCCCACCACCCATGGATTGCCAAGACGGCATCTACACCGCCAACTGGGCCGTCGTCCACGGCGGCACCGCCATCATGTCGAACCTTCCCAAAGCCCGCCAGCCCGAGCAAGCCTACGCTCTACAAGCCCTCACCAATCTCGGCTTCAGCTGCATCAACCCCACCGCTCCCAATCTATTCTCCGGCCAAGCCGACTCGCTTATCTGTGGCGACCGCCTCTTTGGCGGCTCCGGCTATCGCTCCACCCCCGAGACCCAGACCATCGTCGCCAACGCCTTCGGCCTAGAGCTCATCCCACTGCACACCCTCCCCAAACTCAACGACAACGGCAGCCCCTTCTGGAACGCCACCACCAACAACTACGACTCTTTCTTTTATGACCTCGATCTTGCCCTCGGCATTATCGACGAAAACACCATCGTCTACTGCCCCGAAGCTTTCGACGAACCCTCCCAGCGCAAACTCGCCGATCTACCCATAAACAAAATCCTCGTCGACCGCACAGAAGCCATCAACGGCTTCGCCTGCAACCTCGTCTCCACCGGCAGCACCGTCATCATGTCCGCCCAGGCTCCAAAACTTCAGGCGCAGCTACAACAGCGCGGCCTCACCACCATCACCCCAGAAGTCGCCGAACTAAAGAAAACCGGCGGTTGCATCCGCTGTATCTCCCTCACCCTCGATTAGCTTTCTTTAGCGCCCTCCGTATCTCCACCTCCTCGCTATACTCATGCTCGCCATCCGCCCGCTCTATGGTCTTTTCATTACCTTTACCCAGGAACAGCACCGTGTCGCCCGCTCTCGCCATCTCGCAAGCCAGCCCAATCGCTTCCGGCCGGTTCAGCTCCAACCACAAATCTTTCTCATCCTTTTTGCCACTCTTTCTCGCCCCCACCGCAATCTGCTCCAAAATCCGCTCGCCCGGCGTGTCACGGTCATCCTCCTCCGTCAACACCACCACGTCCGCATATTTGCCGGCTATCCTACCCATCGGCTCCCGCTTACTGGGATCGCGCCGCCCCCCCGCACTACCAAACACCACTATCAGTCGCCCCTTCGTAACCCTCTTCATATCTGGCAGCAGCTTTTCGAACGCATCTGGCGTGTGCGCAAAATCCATCACCACCGCAAAATCTTGCCCCTCATCTATCTTTACCATCCGCCCCTCCACACTAGTCAGTGCGGCGATCCCTCGCTCAATCTCTTTGGCGCCAAGCCCCAACTTTTGCCCCACACACACCGCCGCCAGAGAATTATGCACATTAAATTCCCCCGCAATGTTCGTCCGGATTTTCATATCACCACACACATATTCCACCCCGTCCGGCCGCAAAACAATCTTCTTCGCCCGCACATCGCCGCTTTTTATACCATAAGTCACATATTCACTCACGTCTTTCTCGAAATACTTCGCACTTTTATCATCCGCGTTTATCACCCCGAACCTCGCCTGACGAAACAATTTGCGCTTCGCATCCCGGTACCGTGCGAACGTCTTGTGGTAGTCCAAATGCTCATGTGTTACATTTGTCAGCACTGCAATCTCTATCGGCACCCCCACCGTCCGAAACTGCGCCAAAGCGTGGCTGGTCGCCTCCAGCACCAAAAACTCCGCTTTCGTCTCCGCAATCTCCGCAACCCGCCGATTCAGCAGCCGACTATCCACCGTGGTCATGTGCTCGCGCTGCTCGTGTAATTTGTCCACCCCCCACGCCACCGTGGTCATCAGCCCAGTCTTCCTGCCGCTCTCATTTAGCATCTTCCAGATCATGAAGCCCGTCGTCGTCTTGCCGTTCGTCCCCGTCACCCCTATCACGCGCAACCGCCGCCCCGGCCACCCGTACTTCACCCCCCAAAGCACCGCTTTCGCCCAGTGGTAGGGCAGCACCAGGCTATCATAAAACGGAATTTTCTCCTTCATCTTCCCATTATACATCATCCTCCGCTACCACTAAAAGTAAAGTTAGCTTGACATTGTTCGGCCCGTTTGCTATACTCAACATGGAAAGCAAACTTTCCACCCCAACCAAGAGGCACCATGAAAAACCAGCTCGAACAAATCCGCAAAACCCGAGGCATCCGCCAGGAAGAACTGGCCGATTCTCTAGGCGTGTCGCGACAAACCATCAGTTCGCTCGAAAACGGCCGCTACAACCCCTCCATCATCTTGGCCTACAAGATCTCCCGCCATTTCAACGTGCCCATCGAAGAAATCTTCATCTACGAGGAGGAGCACGACAAAAACTAAACACCCCCACCTCGCCACAATTTTATAAATCAAAGGAGAAATCATGAATAAAAAATACAATCCACCAAAAACCCGCAAAACCATCTTTCTAGCATCTCTAGCGTTGGGCATTTTGCTCTCAGCGGTCGCGTTCATCATCAACCAAGAAATAGTATCAGAGCTTCTGCTCACAATGGGTGTATGTGTCACATTGATCAGCGCCATAGAACTCGCACGTATAAAGTTAGACCCTAGTGGCGTCAAGCAGGAGGAAATGGAAGCCAAAGACGAGCGCAACATTCAAATCGCCGGCAAAGCCGCCACCTTTGCTTGGGCCGTCAGCTTTTGGGTCTACCTCCCGTTGATGGTATATTTTAATATCACAGAGCAATACGTTGCAGCCTGGCTTGCTTTCGCAGCTCTGGGCATACAGATCGCCACCTTCTACATCGCCCGCCTCTACTTTCGCAAAAAAATGTAAAAATTTATTTAATAATCTTTAAGGAGAACCATGATCAAACACTATTACAAACGATACAAAGAGATCCACCTGGCAATGCTAATATTAGGCGTCCTGCTTGCAATAACTGGGTTTACAATAAACCAAGAAATAACATCAAATATTCTGATCATGATAGGTTCGGCGCTCACGGGGGTCAGCATCGCTGGGCTCATGCTCGTGAAACTGAATCCCAGTCACGTCAAACAAGAAGAGTTGGAAGCCAAAGACGAGCGCAACATTCAAATCACCGGCAAAGCCGCCACCTTTGCTTGGTACACCGGACTTTTGCTCTGCCTAGCGTTGACAATATATCTTCAAGCCACAGAAGAAGGTGCTGTGCCCACGCTTGTCTCGGCAATCATTCTCATACAAATTGCAAGCTTCTTCGCCGCCCGCCTTTACTTCGGCAAAAAAATGTAAAATCTTACGTCCTTTCATTTTAACTCTTGCCAAAATTAAAACTCCGTGCTACAGTTAAAACAACCACACAAATTTAAAACAACAAAGGAGATTTAAAATGCAAGCCACTGTCACCCTCTCATCCCAAGGCCAAATCAGCATCCCAGCCAACATGCGCAAGCTGCTCGGCCTCAAACCCAAAGATATTATCTTCGTCAACACCAATACCGACGAACAAACCATCACCCTCGTACGCCAAAAAACCATTAGGGAACAGCTAGTCGAGCTAGACGCCCTCCGCCTCTCCACCGAAACCCCAGAAAGCCACGCCGCCTACGAAAGAAACCGCGGCAAAACCGTAAGTCAACTCCGTACCGAGTGGAACAACAGCCCCGCCGGCCGCAAATACATTCAGGAGAAATACTTCAATGCAAATTGAATCCCTCGACACTAACATTTTACTCCGCTTCATCTTGAACGATGCCCCCAAGCAGCGCGAAATCGCCATCAAACTCCTGTCAAAACCCAACACTAAATACAACGTCGCCGACCTCGCTATCTCCGAAGTGGTTTACGTCTTAGAAACTTCGCAAAAGCACACTCGCCAATTTGTCGCTGCTAGTATTCGGCAAATCCTCGCCCAGCCCAACATCCGCTGCAACAAGGTCCTGTTCTACCAAGTTCTCCCCATCTACGAGTCCCACCCCAGCCTCTCCTTCAACGATTGCTGCCTCGCCACCTACGCCGCCATCGACCGCGCCGAGCCCCTCTGGACCTTCGACCGCAAGTTCGCCAACCAATCCCCCACCGCCAAACTCGCCGCTTAAGTCTAAACTAGCACTCTAGCCTTGACAGTGCCAATTTTGCCCGCTACAATACAATTATTAACAAAAAAGGAGTGTATAAAAAATGGCTATTAAACCACTAGCAGACCGAGTTGTGGCCACCAAAGAGGCCGCGCTCGAAAAAACCGCTTCCGGCATCTATCTCGGGGAAGCAAAAGAGAAGCCCGAGTTTGCCACCGTGCAGTCTGTCGGCCCAGACGTCAAAACCGTCAAAAAAGGCGACCGCATCATTTTCCGCGAGTATTCCGCCACGGAAATCAAAATCGACGGCAAAGATTATCTCGTCATCAAAGAAGAAGATATTCTCGCAACTTTATAAATTAATTTATAGTTCTCAAAACCCAATCACATTTTCTGAAGAAACTATGGAAGAGATGACCGCTGGTCATCTATTTCCAGTCGACTGCAGCAGCCTGCGCCCTGTAAAGACAGGCGCGCACGCGAAAGGTTTTCTGAAGAAAATAGTGATTAGGTTTTGAATCAACAGGAAAGGTATAAAAAATGAGCAAAAAAGTATTTTACGATTCCGAGGCTAGAGAAAAAGTCCTCGGTGGCGCCAAAACCCTCTACGACGCCGTCAAAGTCACCTTCGGCCCCAAAGGCCGCAACGTCGTCATCGAAAAAAGTTACGGCGCCCCCACCATCACCCACGACGGTGTCACCGTAGCCGAAGCCATTGACCTCGGCAACGAAGATGAGGCCACGCTCGGCTACCAAGTTGGTGCCAAACTTATCAAAACCGCCGCCCAAAAGCTCAATAAAGTCGCCGGCGACGGCACCACTACCGTCACGGTACTTACCTATAACATCATCGCCGAGGCCAACAAGCTGATCGCAGCCGGGTACAACCCAATGGAACTGCGTAGGGGCATCGAAGCCGCCGGCGCCGAAGTCGTGAAGGGCATCAACAAAGTCACCGAAAAAATCGACGGCAACTCCAACAAAGTTGCACAGGTCGCCACCATTTCCGCCGGCGACGAACAGATCGGCAAACTTATTGCCGAGACCATCGCCAAAATCGGCAAAGACGGCGTTGTTACCGTCGAAGCCGGCCAAGGCCTCGAGATGGAGTCCGAAGTTGTCGAAGGTTTCAGCTACGACAAAGGCTTTTCTAGCGCCTTCTTCGTTACCGACGCCCAGCGCCAAGAAGCCATCTTTGACAAACCCGCCATCCTCCTCACCGACAAAAAGATCGGTGCCGCCAGCGACCTGTTGCCATTCCTCGAAAAATGCGCCGTCGCCGGTCAAAAAGACCTCGTCGTTATCGCCGAAGAAGTCGAAGGCGAGGCCCTCTCTGTACTCGTACTCAACAAACTCAAAGGCGTCTTCAATACCCTAGTCCTCAAAGCCCCCGCCTTTGGCGACCGCCGCAAAGAAATCATGGAAGACATCGCCATCCTCACCGGCGCCACCGTCGTCAGTAGCGAACGCGGCTTCAAGCTCGAAGAAGTCGGCCTAGAAGTCTTGGGTCGCGCCCACAAAATCATTGCAGGAAAAGACGAAACTACCATCATCAAAGGTGATGGCAAAGCCTCCGAGGTCAAAGCCCGCATCGAGCAAATCCAGTCCCAAGCCAAACTCTCCACCTCCGACTACGAAACCGAACAATACGACAAACGCGCTGCCGCGCTTCTAGGCAAAGTCGCCGTCATCAAAGTCGGCGGTGCCACCGAAACCGAAATCGACGAAAAGAAATTCCGCGTCGACGACGCCGTTGCCGCCACCAAAGCCGCTCTCGACGAAGGCATCGTCCCCGGCGGCGGTGTCACCCTGGTCAACCTCGCCAAGAACCTTGGCGATGACAGTGCCGGCAGCACCATCGTCAAAAACGCCCTCCAAGCCCCCTTCATCCATATCGTCGAGAACGCCGGACTCAATTCTCAAGCTCTCTTGGACAAAGTCGAAAACGCCAAACCCGGCTTCGGCCTCAACGTCATGCAGCCAGAGAAGGGAATCATCGACCTCAAAAAAGCCGGCGTCATCGACCCCACCCGCGTCACCCGCGAAGCTGTCCAAAACGCCGTCTCCATTGCGGCCACCGCTATCACCATGGGGGCCCTAGTCGTCGAACTCCCCGAAAAAGAAACCCCCACCCCCAACATGGGCATGGGTGGTGGCATGGGCGGCATGTACTAGCCCGTGGTCGCCGCGCCAATCCCCAACTGATCAATCGTCTCCACAATAAACAACAACGCCTCAGCCTTGCTTTTCTCCACGGCAATCCCCGTTGCCGCCTCATATGCCGGCTCAAGCGCCGCCTTATCGTGCGTCGCCAGGATGATTTCCTGATAAATCTTAAACTTCGATTCAGGCGACAGGTCAACCTTTTCTACTAGCGGGCGCAAATCCGTCAAAGCTTTTACCTTCACCACGCCAAGGTCGGGGTCTCCATAAGACGCCCTTATGCCACCCGGCCCCATACCGCCCATCGCCGGAGGCATCGGAACCTCAGGGGCCACAGGAACTTCAGGCACCGCAGAGACTTCCGGAACCGTGGAAACTTCCGGAGCAGCCACAGAAGCGTCAGGCGTCTCAGGCGACATATCCACAGCCCCCATAGCCCCTGGAGCCACATCAGCCATCGTTACGTCCGGCACTTCATTCGTACCGCCAATCCCAGCCCCATCACCGCCAGGCGCCGCACTGCTCGACGCCACTTTGTTCGTTACCGCCGCCACCGCGTCCAACCCCGTCCCACCCCCGCCACCACTAGCATCAGCTATATTGTTTATGGCTTTTTGCAATTCATCCTCAGATTTGGTTGTCGGTTCCATGCCCACCTCTCTTAATAATGTTTTCCTCCCGCCATCGTATCACGCTTGCGCTAAATGCGCAAGAACCTTATCAGCCTATCCAGCGCATCCAGTCTCACTTCTTCCATTGGCAGCCTCGCCCCAAACATATCAACAATCTGCTCACCCTGCGACTCCGGAAAATACACGCTCACCCGCGGCGAAAACCGCTTCCTCGGCGTCAGCACAATAGAAAACCTCTTGTCGTCTCGCAGTACGCCAAAAGATTTAAACTGCCCAAAATCATACAGCCTATTCCCCTCAGACAATCCCTTGTCACTCAAAGAATAATGCAGCGTCCTCGGCGGTCGCAACGAATAAACAATTATCGCCACCACGCTCACCGCGACCAAGGCCAAAAACGTCCACTGATGCAACCATACCGCCAGCGCTGCTAGGCTCAGCCCAATCATCGCTAACCCCACATACCACCCCGCATTTTTGTCATGCGTCACATACTCCTGTGCTTCCCAGTTCACAATCACCTCAGTATTCTTTGCCATAACCATATTGTACCACAGCGCAAAAACTGAAAATATGATAAAATAAAAACTAACCAAAAATCACACTTTTTGGTTAGTTTTAGAACTGAGTTTCTTTTGTCGGTCTTTTCTTTTCGAAAGAAAAGTCCGTTACTCGGAGGGTTACCCAAGTGGCTGAAGGGGACGGTTTGCTAAATCGTTAGGCTGGGGAGACCTGGCGCGAGAGTTCGAATCTCTCACCCTCCGCCAAAATTTTCTTTGCCCACAAATTTTCTGTGATATAATGTTCATAGTTTTAACTGCGAGAATAAATTATTTATGAAAAAAATCTTCAGCAAGATCGGCCAAATCCTCACCGGAGCTAGCGCCGTCGCCACCCTTTGGGCCGGTCGCGTTATGGCCGCCAACAACCCCGCACAAGAAGGCGCCGAAGCCGTCAAGCCCGACGGTGTGCCCACCGACCTCCTTGGCCCCGCCGGCGTTTTCACCCACATCACTACCCTCATGCTCTACGCCATCGGCATTATCAGCGTCATCATGCTCATCTGGGGCGGCCTCCGCTACGTCGTGTCCGGCGGCGACAGCAAAAAAGTCACCGACGCCAAAAACACCATCCTCTACGCCATCATCGGCCTCATCGTCGCCATCCTCGCCTACGCCATCATCCAATTCGTCATCAGTCTCATTGGCGCAGAGCTAGACCTCGAGAATCCTCCGCTCTAGCCAGCACCGCTACAGACACATTCTTCGCTCCACCCTTTTTCAACACCCTACAAACCGCCTCCAGGCTCGCCCCTGTCGTATAAACATCATCCACCACCAAATAAGGCCGCTCCGCCTCCACTTCGCCCGCCAACGCATACGCCACTCTGGCCTGTTGGCGCCGCAACCTCGCGTTCGCTCCTACCTGCACCGTATCCGTAATCCTCCGCACCAACTTCGCGCGCTCCCATCCGCGCATCCTAGCCAGCTCCCCCGCTATCAACCAAGTATGGTCTAGCCCCCGCTGCCTTATGTGCCACGCCACCGTCGGCACCGGCACCACCACGGTGTCCTCCGGCAAACAGGGCAGTACACTACTCAATATTTCTGCCATCGGCCGAGCCAGTGCCCGAATCGATTCGTACTTCAGCCCATCAACCATCTTCCCTAGCTCCCCCTCGTGCGGCCCCACCACCCACGAACACCCATACGGCAACCGACATGCCCCGCAAGTATTTTTTATTATTACGCCACATTTCAAACACTCGTTTACGCCATCACTACTGTTGTAAATTTTACATTCTTCGCACAAAATACACCCCAGCTTTCCACACCCCAGACAGTAATGCGGGCAAAATAATTCAAATATTTCCTGCATTGTTGTATTTTTTACATTAAAAACCATCTAATCACTTGATTTTAAACCAAGTCATCCATATAATAAAGCCAAAGTAGAGTAAGTGGAGGAATATCAAAAGCTATGGCTCGTAATAAGAACGATGACATGCTGATGGAAGACGAACTCGCGGCTGCGTTTCTGGACGACAACGCCGAGGACGTCGCCCTTGTAGAGACAGAGGAGGTTACCGCCACTGTCGACTCCAGCGCAGAACCATCAGTTGAGGGGGACGATGGGTGGGATACAGAAACCGAAGATTTTCCAGGGCAGCTCGCCGTGGATGTCTACGAAACAGCCGACAGGTTAATTGTCAAGGCGCGCACCGCTGGCATTTCGCGCAGCGACCTCGATGTGTCCATTTCTGACAACATTCTTACCGTCTCCGGCGTCCTAAACGGCGGCGAAGACGACAAGGCCACCAATTGGCACATCCAAGAATGCTATTGGGGCGAGTTCAGCCGCACCATCGCCTTGCCTGTCCAGATCAAAGAAGACGGCGTAGAGGCCGTACTCAAAGACGGCGTGCTCACTATTTCTTTCGAAAAAGAAAAAGTCACCGACCGCAAAAAGATCACCGTCAACTAACCAATCTTTCCCCCGAGCAAAAGAACACCCCTCTTTTTAACAAAGAGGGGTGTTCTGTCATCCGCTGTTTATTTTAAAAGAGTCCGTCTAGTACAAAATTCACAATCGCCCAGGCCAAAATCGCCACCACCAGACCAACTATCCCGTATAGAATAGTATCTTTGGCTTTCTTTACCTGCGTAGCATCACCCTGAGACATGGTGTACTGCACGCCGCCTATCACCAGCATAACCACGGCCACAATGCCGACTACAAAAATTATTAAGTTGATAATATTTGTGACGGTATCCATCAAGGGCGTTTCGTTGCCATCACTAATATCCTTCAAGCCCTCCGCGGCGCATTCTGAACCCTTGCATTTCAATGCTGCCTGGGCTGGCAAAGCCGCTCCCGCTACTCCCACCATCATCAGTGCCGCTCCCGCCACCATCTTTAGTTTGCTACCTAGTTTCATTGTTACTTTCTCCGTTCTTATTTGTATCCTGTCTGCACACCAGCATATCATAATACAAGACAAGCCGCAACCCCCAAGACCACTCAGGAACGTCTCTCAGAACAAGCCGCCCAGTACGAAGTTTACGAGAACAAACCGTCTAACACGAAGTTCACAATCGCAAAAGCCAGAATAGCTACCACCAGACCAATTATGGCGTATAGAATAGTATCTTTGGCTTTCTTCACCTGCGTAGCATCACCCTGAGACATGGTGTACTGCACGCCGCCTATCACCAGCATAATCACAGCTACAACGCCGACTACAAAAATTATTAAGTTGATAATATTTGTAACGGTATCCATGAGCTCCGTCTCGTTGCCCGGATCAGCACAGTAGACGCCGCACGCGGCAGGATTGCTCGACCCTGACGGATTGCTACAATCGCAGTCAGCAGGTCGCGTTGCTGCCCCGACCGGCAACGCCACCCCCACCACCCCCACTACCATCAACATCGCCCCTATCATCATTTTCCATTTATTACCTAGCCCCATCATAACCTTCCTCCTTTTTTAATTGCCTTTATTCTTTAGCTGCGTCCATTATACCACTACCGGTTTGCAAATTGCCACATTTCTTGCTAGCCGTCTCGCTCAACAAGCCCCACGTCATCCCCGGCACCGTCGTCCGTAATGATATTTTCCACCACAAACACCGTAATGGCAAAAGCCAGCAGCGTTATTACCAAGCCAATCACGGCATACAATATCATATCCTTAGCCTGCTTCAACCTGTCTGACTCGCCCTGGCTCAGCACATATCTCACGCCACCAATCATAATCACCACCACCGCTATCACCCCCGCTATCCCATACACCGCACTCAGCGCCCCCGGTATCCGGCTAAACACCGTTTCGTCCTCCGGGTCGTCGCACCCCGCCGTGATGTACGCTTCCGAACCCGAGTCTAGCACGTCGCAAATCGGGTCAGTCGGCAAAGCCATCGCCTCAGCAGAGCAGAGCAGCACCCCAAGCGCCATCGCCGCAAAAATTCGCCCAATACGTAAAGCCCTCACGCGAACGCCCCCGTCACAAACCCAATTATCCCCGCCGCCACCGTCACCACAATCAAGCCAATAATCGCATAGAGTATCGCCCGTTCCGCTTCCTTCACCTTCGTTGGGTCGCCCTCACTTATCATATATTGAATCCCCGCATAAACAATCACTATCACCACCACTACTACGATCGCCGCATACGACCAACCCAATATAACCGCCAGGTCAAGGTCACAATTACCGTCCGCACATGGCACGTCCGGCCTGGGAATATTGTCCATTACGCTCCTCCTCCCGTTGCCTCAGTTAAAATAAGCACTATCGTTGTCGCAATCAACGACGCCAAAATACAAATTATCAGCCCCACAACCGCCGCTACCACCGTCTTTTTGCCAGCCGCAATCTTGGTCGGATCACCCCTCGACAGCGCATAAATATACCCGCCATAGATCAACACTCCCAGCGCCAAATACCCCACCAAAATCAGCAATATGTTCAGAATATTCAAAATCACCGTCCACACAAACACCGTCAAGGTCACGCTACCAGCCGGCGCATCCTGACCGTCCTCTGGCACTACAATAGTCTTAAACGAGCAATTTTCGTCGTCATTCACCAGCCCAAAATACCACGGCCGAAACATCATAAACGAATCTTCGCACCCGCGCGCACTGGCCAACGCCGGCGACAACAAACCAGACCCCAGGCTAACCGCCGCTATCACCAACATCGTCGCCATCAGCCGCTTCATCATTACGCAAAGCTCCCTTCAAACCCCGGTATCAGCCAGCTCAACACCAGCCACATCAAAGCCCACATCACCAGGCCAATCACAATGTTAAATATCCGACTTTTCGCCATCACGATCTGTTGCTCCTTGTCAATCGCCGTCCCCCACTGAATACCGCTAATGACCAAACCAATCGTCGCGAGTATCCCCACCCCCGCCGTCATAACATTCAGCACCAGCTGCAACAAAAGCCAAATCCCATCCTCCCCACACCAACTGTCCGGCAAAATCGACAATCTACACTCTGTTTCCCCACCCCCAGAGCTATCACCACCCCCACCCGTCGCCAAGTTCGACAAAACCACCGTCCCGGTAGCACCATCAAATCGCAAATTAGCCGCATCGTACACATCTATCAACCTAGGTGTCGCGCTAAGCAAATTATTTGCCACCAATTCCAACCTCGTCGTACACCAAGCCGCCGATACATCACTAGTCCTATAGACGGCTCTATGCGAAACCCCATCCACGTCAACCAAAGTCAACCTACCCTCTCTACCATTGGAATAATCACACGTCATCGAACTAATTTTAGTCGCGATAACAACATCCGTTCCGCTATTGTCTCCTACATTAACGCCAGCAGCAAAAACAGACGGGGCAAACATCAAAGTTGCGCAAATAACAACCGACACATACATGAAAAACTTCCTAACCATTTCCGCTCCTCTCGCATAAAAACACCATCTCTCCACCCACCTCAGCCAGGGTAACTGTATCCCCGTCGCGTTGCACCTCAAAATCCGTTTCTTTATTGCTAGAACTCACAATCTGTCCATCTCTAAAGTAAGACAACCTGGCTATCGAAATCACCCCGGCTTCCTCCGCAAAATTACCGGCCTCGGCCACATCGCCACCGTTCATTCTGCTTGTCCAACTATACGTTCTATCACTATAGAATCCCATCTCTGTCCCATCATCGCAACTCCACAGGCCCACCATAGCACCCGCATACGGCACGAACCCCTCGCCCGCAACGCCCCCGCGACCTCTGTTAGCACCAAACACATTCAGCGCCACCAATACCACCACCAGCACCACTATCAACCCGCCAATCGCAAACCACCTCTTGTCAACCGACTTTTTCTCGGCAGAACCCTCCCGCACCACTTGCGCCTCGACCGCCGCCTCGCCCGACCCCTTCACTTTCGTCAGAAAATCCTGCTCAAAGTCACTCATATCCCCCAAATTGTACCACAACTTTGGCCACCTCCAAAACCCCTTGACGAAACCGCTTATGTGTGCTATAATTAAACATGGCAATGAAAAAGAGGCTGTTTTGTTTGCTATGCTCAATTTTTGTTGGCGTGGGCCTGCTTTTTGCCCCCCAAGCCGCTTTCGCTGTCCCACTTGACACCGACCCCGCCAATCCCGACACCGCAATCACAGCTCCAGATGACTCAACCAATCCTGCCAATCCAAACGCAGAGCAGTCTACCGACGCCCTAAACGTCACCGACGCTGCCTGTTACGACCAAGTCGGCGGCCTCGGTTGGCTCGTCTGTCCCGCCACCCACGCTCTCGCCAAATTCATCGACGTCATCTATGAGGTACTCAGCAGCTGGCTCATCGTCAGCCCCATCTCCACCGACCAAGATTCTCCTATCTATCTGGTATGGGAATATATCCGCAACATCACCAACGTCGTCTTCATCATCTTTATCCTCGTCATCATCTACTCCCAAGTCACTGGATTTGGCCTTAGCAACTACGGCATCAAAAGTGTCTTGCCGCGCATCATCCTCGCCGCCATCATGGTCAACCTCAGCTTCATCATCTGCGCTCTCGCCGTGGACATCAGCAATGTCCTCGGAGCTTCAATCAGAGACGTATTTTCCAATATCCAGGCTTCCGCGGGCGGCGCACCCGAAACTTACTCCTTTAGAGAGGTCGCCGGCGCAATTGCTAGCGGTGCCGTCCTCACCGTTGGCGGCGCCGCCATCGCTTATGCTTCTGGTGCCATCTTCTTGCTCATTCCTATCATCTTCGCCGGCGTCATAGCCGTTTTCACAGCCTTTATCGTCATGGCGGCGCGCCAAGCCCTTATCATTCTGCTCCTCATCGTTTCGCCGCTCGCACTCGTAGCCTATCTTTTGCCAAACACCGAGGGTTGGTTCAACAAATGGAGAGACCTGTTTTTGCAAATGCTTGTTTTCTATCCCATGTTTGCTCTTCTTTTCGGCGCATCTCAACTCGCCAGCTGGGTCATATTTGCCAGCGCCAACGGCAACTTTCTCTTCGTCGTACTCAGTATCGCCGTCCAGCTACTACCGCTCTTCTTCGCACTCTCGCTCATGCAGATGAGCAACACCGTCCTCGGTTCCATCAGCACCGGCATCCAAAAACTCACCGCCCCCGCCCAACAAGGCGTCGGCAGCTGGGCAAACACCCGAGCAGCAGAGAAACGCGAAGCCACCCGCAACGCATGGCTCGCAAACAACAGTAGGTTCACCGGCGCTCGCGCGGCCAATTGGCTTGCCTATAGGCGAAAGCGCCGCGACCTCAAGTCCGAAAACGACGCCACTACAGTCGCAGAACGCACCAAGCTCCGCGCGCTCACCGCAGACGCCGGACACAAAGCCAAATGGAACGAAAAAACCAAATTCTACGATGTCATTGAGCGTACTGCCGCGGGCGAAAAACCAACCAAGCAAGCAGTCGCCGCCAAGAGGGCACGCAAGACCATCGCCGGATCGGAGAACGCCGAGAAGCGCCTTTCCAACTACCTTGGCCAAATGGGCAAATATCACCCCAGAAGCATCGAAGCCAAAGTGCTTGGCAGACAATCTGACATCGAAGCCGAAGAAGCTCTCATCCAGGACAGCTTAGCCGAAAACATCGAACGCGACGACACCGAGATCTTGCTCAATAAAGTTTTTGACGCTCGCAAAGCCGTCGGAAGAACCCTTTCGGCCGAACAGCTCGAAGACCACAAACGCATCATCCAACGTTCTGCCGGCATGCTGGACAAGAAATATGAAGAAACCATCATGCAGAAAGTCCTTGACCAAATGGCAACCATCGAACGTCGTGACCGTGGCCGCAACCGCATTGCCATAAACAAATTCGCCGACTCCACCCCTCTCTACAAGTTCAAATACCGCGCATTCGCCCTCGGCCATTACATCGATGACAACGGCAACTTTACAGACGAAAACGGTAATCCCAGCGAAACCATGGTCGAATACAAACACGAGGATGAAGTGAACGGCAAAAAAGTTCGCTATCTCGATCTCGAAGATACCGACCACAAGACCATCTACCGCATGTACTCGTCCGACTCTGCCCTTATCAAAGAGACCGTCGCCGACAACTTAGCCATCGGCGACGGCGCCAACAAAAACTTCATCATCGCCGCCGCCGACGGCAACTCACTGCGCTCATACAACGCCGCTATCGCCAATGGCCTCCTTGACGTCGGATTCAAAAACAACGCCCCTTGGTTTGGCCCCATGTTTGCCAGCTACATCCGCCAGGGCAACATCAATACCAAGGGCAAGCTCGCCATCGCCGCCTTAGACAGCATCCAAAAGACCGGTAAGCCGGGTGCTCTATTGACCGCTGACTCTTGGTGTGTCAAAGACTTCCTGTCATGGTTTGATGCCTTGTATAGCTACGACGAAAACAGCCCGGATGGCAACAAAAAGTTCTTCGACGTCTTTTCCAAGTCAGACATCGACGAGTTCATCAATGTCAATGGCTTACCGTTCGATCAAAAACTCAAAGGTGCTTCCACCGCAGAAAAGATCGATTTTTTCCAAAAACAACTCGGAGCCGAAGCTTACAGCAAACTATTCGACGCCATACTCGGAGCTAGGAACAGTAAAGTACTCGACAGCCAAAAAGAAAGCGTTCGCCAAAAATACGCTAGTCTCCTGCAATTGCATGGCAAAGTAAAAGATAAGAATTCCGAAGTCTTTGACAATATAATGTCCGCCTATGAATTATCAATGAAAGCCAAACAAATCAAAGACGGCACCTATGGTAAAGGTCAAAGCGCAGTCGACAACACCGCCGGCAAACCCACCAATCGCAACTCCATTTACAATCTCGACCGCTACAAGAACGCAAATGCTGGCATCCGCGAGAAAATCGAAGACTACCTCCTAGACCGCAGCACCGACCTCAGCCCCAACAACAGAGAAAACATATTTAGCAATTTGCTAGGGATATTCGACGAGCACGAAAGCCTAGCCACCGACCGCTCCGCACAAGATGCCATCCACGAAATCCTAATGGACGACAACCTCGGTCCAGAAGAAGTCGTGGAGGACATCAACAGAATTCTAGATTCCTTCTTCTCCGACACTCATCGCCCATACCACGGCGACTAGCCCCGTCCACGCACTCCCTACCATTATCGCTGCGCCATCTCTCCGCAAAAATCACATCCACACATCACCATTGACTCTTTAGCAAGAATATGATACGATGAAAGAGTAAGCTTGCTTGCCAATGGGCAAAACGTAGTTGCGGCATATTTCATCCCGTAATTACGGGATTTTCTCTTTTGAGAGAAAATCCCGTAATTACGGGATTTTCTCTTTTGAGAGAAAATCCAAACCATCAGCTAGCTCGCACTTTCACATCCTTGCGTTATTACTCCTCTTTGGACACATCCAAATAGTGAGCGCTTACAGGGCACGAACCGACTTTTATCAAGTCACACTCGCACCCCGCAAGCGCCCACTATTTACTGCTTTTCAAGCAGAGGGTAGCCCAATCTATTTTAGGAGGTATCACCATATGGAATCAAACGCCACCGCGAAATTAATCCAAGAAGCCATCGAAAACACTACCAGAGACGAGACAACTATGGCAGCTCTCGACCAATGTATCGAAGCTCTTCGCTCCGGACACGACTCTGACGAGTACAAAAATACATTCGGTGGTCTAAGCCACAAAGAGGCAAACGACGTCACCATGGACATCTTAAGCAAAGTTGCAACCATCGAGCGTCGTAACCGCGAAAACAACCGCATTGCCATAAACAAATTCGCCGACTCCACCCCTCTCTACAAGTTCAAATACCGCGCCCTCTGCCTTGGCCACTACGTCAACGACGCCGGCGAGTTCACAGACGAAAACGGCAATCCTACTGACGGCGTCATGATCGAATACAAATATAAGGACACAGTAAATGGCGAAGAAGTTCGCTATCTCGATCTCGAAGATATCGACCACAAGACCACCTTTCGCATATATTCATGCAACGCCGCCCTCATTAAAGAAACCGTCCCCGACAACACCATCAACTAGCATATCACCGCTGCAAAAGGCGATACGCTACTTCCGTACGTCGAGTGCACCAACCACTAATACGCAAGAAGAAACTCCCGCCAATCTTCACCCGGCGGGCTTTTTCTTTACCAACCCCCAAATTCACGTTGACCCCCACCCCTCCCTCATGCTAAAATGTTTACAAATGTAAACAAAGGACCCACAATATGGCAAATTCCACCGTCATCAGCATTCGCCTCAACAACGACGACCGCAAGGTCCTCGAACAAGCCGCCAGGGAAGAGGGCCTCACTCTCTCCGAATATTCCAAAGCAACGCTTTTTGATCGCGCCGAAAACCTCCTAGACATCGTCAAAATCAAGCGCGCCGTCGCCCACGCCAAGCGCCACCCAGAAACCGTCCACCCGTGGTCACAAATCAAAAAAGAACTAGCCAGCAAATGAACACCTATTCGGTAAAAGGTGGAACAAAATTTACAAAACAACTAAAAAAGTTGAACCCATTCGTCCAGAAACGCATAGAACAATGGATCGACAAAAATCTCGACGGCACAACAAACCCCCGTCTTCACGGCAAACCCCTCTCTGGCGAACTCGGCAAATACTGGTGCTACCGCATCGGCGACTTTCGCCTCTTGGCCGAAATCAACGATTTTCGCATCACCATCTTTTTCGTCGAAATCGAACACCGCCGCTCCGTTTACAAACATTAGCCACCCGTGTCAAGAAAAACCCACCGGCCACCGCCGCGAAGTCTACAAATAAAAACCTGCTATAATAACCACATAGCATTCATGCTAAATTTAATATAAATCATATTCAATTTTACAATCAGAATTCACTTCTGATTGTAAAATCATCCTCAAAGGAAAGGTCGAGAAAGGGAATGTGTCCCTTTCTCGAAGCGAAGCGTAAAGTATATGGCCCAATACAAAGTCCCCCAAGACGTCGAAGCCGACGACAAGCTCCTAGGCCCGTTTACTGCTCGCCAATTCATCTACCTTCTCGTGGTCGCCGGCTCCATCGCCCTAGCTGTGGCGCTGTTTGGCATCTTTCCTTTGCTCGCCATCATCCCCGTTCCCGTCATCCTCTTTTTCGGCGCCCTCGCCCTCCCACTCAAAAAAGACCAACCCATGGAAACCTACTTCGCCGCACTCGTTTCTTTTTATCTCAAACCCCACAAACGCCTCTGGGAACCCGGCCAATCCGAATCCACCATCAAAATCACCGCCCCAAAAAAAGTCGAACCCAGCCGCGTCCGCGACATCAGCCAAGACGAAGCCAGCCACCGCCTCTCCTTCCTAGCCGAGATCGTCGACACCGAAGGCCACGCCATCAAAGGCACCGGACTCAGCCCCATCAAACAAGAAGTCTACGCCGAAGCCAGCAAAACCGCCGACATGTTCGAAACTTCAAATTTTGCCACCAATAACATCGGCCAGGTCATCCAAAGCGAAACCGCCGCCCGCCACGCCGCCGCCATCCAGCAAATGAAAACCGCCATCGACGACGTCAACGCCTGGACCAGAGAT
>Ga0209755_10003017_pt1 | contig 21707 bp, 22 predicted proteins | sample TergutCo191P1_FD_187301 | JGI IMG/M metagenome (GOLD analysis project Ga0209755, IMG submission 187301) | Cornitermes sp. P1 segment gut microbial communities from Petit-Saut dam, French Guiana - Co191P1 (SPAdes) (version 2) | ecosystem: Host-associated > Arthropoda: Insects > Digestive system... | reverse complement strand
CCCCCCCCTCCCTCCACTCCTCCAGCAAATACAGATGGAAAAAATTCCAACACAGTTATAAAATGTACAATATAATTTCAGTGAAAATGAAAATTCCTCTTTCAGTAACATCATTATCAAAGCCTAACTCAAGTGGAAGAGACTCAGAAGGATTCACCTGGACATACAACAGAAGTCACTTCTACCACACTCTCACATACCAAGTGAGGTGACAGACATAACTGCTTTAGATGTAGGTCAACATCATCACTCTTCGTACTGGTAAAATCCACATGAGACAATATACTTAACTGATATATGAACAGAATCATCACAACAAACAACTAACAAACACCACAAATGTAACAAAAGGCAGATTCACTTCCAACAGATACAACATAATATTATTTATTAAAAACCAACTAAATACAATTATTTAACAATACACATTCTATTGTTTATACTGTGCTACATCCTGCATTTTACAGTTCATTTAAAACCTTCCTCAGGGAGACACTTAAAGGAATATGTAACTGTAAATCCATAAAAAGGTCACTACACTTACATTTCTTTATATACAGAGTACAGTAATATTAAAATACAGCTTAATGCAACATTATTTTAATGTTGCTACACTATATATATATATATATACATATATATATAAATAAACATAGGTCTAGTGACCTTCAGCACAACTATGCAATTATACATTTCCTTATGTCTCCCTCAGGATAATATTTAAATGTATATTCAGGTGGTATGGGTAGACAGGGACTGGACTGATTGGGCTCTGGCTAGAGAGAGGTGGTGGGCTCTTGCTAATATGGTAAAATGCCTCTGGGTTCCATAAAATGCAGGGAATTTTTTGACTAGCTGAGGACCCATTAGCTTCTCAAGAAAACCTCCACTTCATGGAGTTAGGATGGTTCTAAATGAACCAAAACATGCAGGAGATAGCACAATATCAACAACAGAATATGTAACATGCAATAAGTGTATTTAGTTAGTTTTTAATAAATAGTGAAAATAACACATGGACAGAGTATAATATTAAGATATAACTAATATCTTACTTGCATATGCATGTTACTGGCAACTCGAACAACAGAAAAAAGAGAGAGAGAGATTAAAAGCCTTGCACAGGAAGATTAAACTATCTCGCAACCTCCACCACACTTCACTCCCAGATTATTTCAAGTGACAGTAGGTGGCGCAACAGAAACAATCATTTAAATTTGCTGTTCCAGTGTCCACACATTCTGGTACAAGGTATTACAGTTAATATTACGTTTCTATTCACCGTATTTAAAGAATGTCCGGAAAGTTTCCTTTCTTCTCTTTCCTGATGAGTCACACCCAACAAACCCATTATTCATCTCATGTAAAAATTCTACTGGTGATATTTAAAACACAATATTTTGAATACTTCCTTTCAAATTATATTCAGAGCAAGAAGTACTACTATACACTCTATCCTTTAGCATGCCTTGCAAGTGAAAATGAACCACATGGGTTCAAATCCCATGATTATTTGTGTCACCAAGAGCACTCTGTAAACATAATGCAGAATTAAAAATCACATCGTCACAGCACACATCATATCAGACTGCGTGAAACATATCAGCATGAATTTAATGTCCCCCCCCCCAAAAAAAAAAAAAAAAAAATTGGCCTTATAATTAATCCTACTTGCACTCATAGCACATCAAACACAAACTTTCAAATCATGTAATGGCACTTCATGAATTAATGTAGAAACCTTATTTGTGGGGATCAATGTATCCACTGAGCTGGAACCAATTTTTACTAATAAAAAGAATAAATATGGGGTCTACTTCTCTATCACACACACCAAGAAAGCACCAATTCACAAAATTAAATCTCACTTCATGGCATATATTGAAGAATTTGTGAATGGAACCAATACCTTAAACCTCTTCATCTAACTGTAAATTGCTGTCCAAATTTGTGTGTCCCTTCCAGTAGCAACTACACTAAGCATACACATAATAAAAACACGCAAGGCACTAAGCTGCTAACTCAGATTCCGTGATAACATTCAGATAATTCAGCAGGAATGTGAATAAGGAGTAAACAAGCTGAGCCAATGGCAAGTAATCAGCCATGTTTGCCATGTAATGAAACCTCCCTATAATTTCTCTGATGGCTCATTTTTTAACCCACATCTGAATGCCAGACCATCATCAAAACTGGATTCAGCCACAATTAAGAAATTCATTTTCTTCACATTATTTAAATACATACAATTCACTTTCTTAACCACAAAAAAAACTGTTTAAATATAATATAAATATACATAAGACCTTCTGAACAATAAATGTCATGGTATTCAGTCCCAGGAACTGACCATGCAAACAATGAACACAGATCCAGTACAGTATGCATTCAAAGTTCAGTTATTAGCTTATGTATTTCCACTCTCCTAACAAAGTTTGAACATTTTAAGTAGGAAAGTAAAATGTTCAAGCACCAATGAAATTCAGAGACTGGAATCCAAAGAAAATAGGCCTGTTTTATTATACACAAATTAACAGTTCAACTGCTGGTAAATCAATACAAGACAAAATATGCACACAAGGTAGACTCTTGATACAGCATGTCTGATGTCGCCTTACAACCATATATAAAGCACACATTACTTTCATCAAAGAATGACTAATAATTTCAAGAATATAATTAAAGGACCAGTATATGATAATCTGCAGAACCAGAAACAATTATTTATCTCAAACTTGGTAAAGACATGTTGAAAAATGTTCATCTTCCAACACGTTACTCTATTTTTTAACTCTGGGCACCATTCAAACATCTGAATTCTGCTCACTGTTTTTCCTCCCCAACAGCAAGTTCTAATATGCTGATGGTTCACATACCCATTTGCAAAACAAAAATGTTGTCTGAATGATAAAACCTACAGTTTTGAAGTTAATGGCAAATGATTCAGTGGAATGAATTCCACCACCTAGCAGAACAACTCTGTAATAAATATTCTAGCATGAATGGCTTGCATCTTATCATACACCATGAATATTTAATGTCAATTTTTTTAAATTTATAAGCTACAGTAAAATTGTACTCATGATCTAAAGAATGCTCACACAAGCAGGCATGTTTACTTGAAAGCCAAAATTTTTCATAAATGTAACAATACTATGTATTTCAAGGAATTTTTTCCCGAAGTCAACAGCAGTTTCTGAAGAGTAAAATCCCACTGAGTCTGCTTGACAGAATTATGTCCTGTGAGAATAACCTCCCCTACATAACAGCAACGAAAATACAGTCTTTAATACTGACAGGCCTTTAACCCAACACCCTTTCCCCACCCACACAACATCACAACTGTTACAGACAGAACAATAGTTAATTGTGACACACATATCACACAAAAGTCTCCTTCACACCTTTCCAAATAACTTACTCCACCACTAACAATTACAGCAATTACGGCATGGTTCTCATATGGATGTGAGCTGCCAGGGTGAGAACAGGCAGTCCTAAAGAGATGTGGGCATATGGGGTGTCTGCATAACCCATACCACTTGATGACACTATCAGGTAACAGAATGTGCTGACATGCATCACTGTAGTTTCTAGTAAGCTCATGCAGTGATACCTGCATGTGATGTAATTTTGAATGCATGACTATGATAGTGAGAGTTACAGCACATAAAACAACAGTGAGTAGATAATGACTGTTCGAAGCATGTTTCACGATTGGAATTCAATGCAAGCAACATTAGAGGAAAGAGAGTTCTAATTTTGTAGTGTGAAAGAAACCTCACATTAGTTGCTATTTTTGCCATGAAACAGATACAAGCAACAGGAACCTGGATACCACAAACAGGATAATATGAGTGTAAGAAAAACCTCCACACTCAGCAGTTAGCATAGTAAAGATGACTACAAGTATGCATAAGGTGATCTGCAGCTAGAAAACCTCCTTGCTGCTATAACCTGAAGCAAAAGTCCTTTCTTTGCAAATATGAAATATAACATAGAAGACATATTCAAAACAGTATTGTGTGAACTTCAGAGAACACCTATCTTTCCACAAGTTGAACACAGCACACTATATGTGATGTTAAATGATACTCTTTCAAAAGTCACCAAATGCCACAACACAGCTGTCCTCAAGATCAATCATAGATGTACAGAGGTAGCAACATGAAGCATGAAAAAAAGTCTGCAGAATCAGCTACTGTGGTTTTCTTAGTTTCCCCATCACAAATGAATGGACTTTTATGAAGTACCCATTAAATTTACACTTAGTGCAGCTGCATGACCAAGTTACTTGTCAAATGCATAAAATGTTATGTTCCAGCTGCTCTAAAGAAATGCTACAGAAGACCTGAAGCCACACACAGTTATGTTGTTACTTTATAAGAATCAAAACTGACATGGTGAGAGATACTGTTAGGCATGTATTTTCCACCTACCATGTAGATCCGTCAAGCAGTGATTGTTCAGAACCGTGACTGATGCATTACTCAATATGTATCAATATTAAAAATTTTGATCATGAATCACTTGATGTCAAGCCATACCAAAGAGTAAATCCACCATCTGAATGTGTTTTGTAATTGCAGAAATATTCATAACAAAACCTATGGAATGGCCAGCTGTGCAACCGTTATGTTAAATAGCACATTACATTCTGAAACAAGACAGCCCTAACATGGAGAATCAAACCTTTCACTTCAGCATAAATCTTTAAAAATTCAAAATGCAGATAAATTTAAAAAGGCAGCAGCTAACTCTCAATGAGAGTGTAAAACAAAAGTCACATTGTACATAACATCAGTACATCTTCAAGGATTCAAATTAAGGTATTTCATATATATAAAAAGAAATATTAGTTACTTTTATATGGTTTGCTCCAATTCATCAATTCAAAAGAACAAGACATATAACGATTTTCAAATCATGTATAGTGTAATTGCAGTTGCATAGTGAGAAGTCATAAAATTAACTTGTCCCCCCCAGCATAAAGATTTCCACAAATCAGGTAGACAGAACATCCTCTCCCATAAACATAAAATGAAACTCATTTCTTCCAACTGTTGTATTGATATAACTTTTAAATATATTAAATTCTCAAACTGAAATACACTGTTAATTCAGAAATGAATTTAATTATAACATAGTATAAATACTAGCACATGTAAGCTGTACACAAACACACCCTATTTTTTTCAAATTTACTAGACTTTCAACTCCCATATTTATGGACCTCAATTTACTGTTGCCAGCTCACATGTAATATGTGAATCTCCATCCTTCACTGCTACCATTAATTAATTAATCAATTAATTAATTACCAGGTCCTTAATAGTGGCTGATGTAAACATGGAACTAAGTCAAATATATGAAAAAAATGTGGCACTGTAAAGTGAATGGTCATTAAAAGACAACATGTATGTATGACTCCAATCCACTTAAACACATACAGTTCTAATAAACATGCAACAAAGTGCTTCGACCAGTTGTCACGCTTTATTACAAACATAATTTTAACAATAAAATATCTACAGGTAATGATAAGTACTGTAACATTAATAACATCCATGGTACTAAAATGGAAATGAAATTACAGTACCTTAAACTACCAAGCAAATGTTGCCCATCTTCCTATACACAGCCACTTCATTTCCAATATCATGAATGATACACATGTCCTAAATTATAGAATTAATTCAACAGCAAATAACACAAGGTAAGAATATTATTCTTGATCATACAAAGACAAGCCAACACTTATGCTGTACTCATAGTTTCATAGCACACATTTTGCTACATCCTACAAAACTTCATTCTGCAAGCTGCGCAACAGATCATCTGGTGTTAAATTTCCAGCAGTAGGAACCACCAATATGGTGGGAATGTCCCATCTTGTTTTGCTGATAACTACACACACTAGGTGTATATGAAGGTAACATGATGTTTTAAAACTTTCTGACGTGTGTATCGAACGAGTATGTTTATATGCAGTCCACCAAGAAAATGAGTGTAAGGTGCATACTTATATTTTGTACAAGTTGAAAACTCAATATCACCTTCACCTCACAGTTCATTCAAGAAAGAATAATGAGAGAAACAAGTTGTCATAAAAGCTGTAACATCAGGCATTCTCTAAGGTTTCCATTATATCATATTAAGCTAAATACTCCACACAGGCTGCGAAGTCTTACATTATTAGTGAATGATCTCTGTAAACATTACATGTTAAAATAATTACTCATCCATACACCAAACCCAAACTTCTTAAAAGCCAAATGAGAACCAAACCCTTCAAGAATCATAACATAACAAAACAATAATTTGAGGAAGAAAGTAGTATGTTGTGTGTTGAATTGCGAGAGACCAAAATAGTATATAGATCTGAGCTTTTCACAGTGGCACGGCTTTATATTGTTGTCTTCTGGGTTATGACACCATATTCTTGGTGGATGGTTAACAATGTTTCTCCAAACTGGTAGTGTCTACCCACCAACAGCACAGTTTCATAACACCAAAGACCAAAACATGAGTATATCAATGTAAATCACATCTAATGGACTGGCATGAACTTTACTAATGACAGTCCTTCAAATACACTACATATAAAGAACAAAATGTATATACAGCAGTGAATTCTGAACTGTTGTCACAGCACACTAGTTAGTTTGTACGCTATTAGGATCACTTACGTTACTACCTCTGAAGTGGCTGAAGTACATATTGTCACATATAAAATGTCCAATGCAACAGCAGAGCTGCTGTTACTGTACAGCACAGACATCATACATACACTTATTAGTTGTGATAAGATGACATACACAGATATCCTGGCTTTACTGTCCTCATAGATTCTTACAAACTAACAGAATTCTCTAGTTTTAATATAGCTGGTTTCACCAATGTTTATCAGAATAATATTCAAAATAGAAAACCCCTTATGTAATCTTTACATTCATACTGCTCTGCTGGCCGGATTTGAGCTGTGGTTTTAACCAGTAATGGTAACAGCACAGAAAAAATGTTCACGTCTTCGAAACTACACATGTGAAAGTATCTTGTAATATGCACATGAAGGAAATTCACTGCCTAATTCTGTACTGTTATTATTTACAATTACAGAAATGGCTACCTCCAGAAACTTATATAGCTTGTGAAATAAGTTCTTCAAACTTTTGATAGAGCTCTGATTTCAAAGCTTATCTTTGAATGGCAAATGGTATATACAAAAGCACAGTGCACACACAGGTCAATTTTCTAACTTGAGCACAAACATTCAATTCCTCTTGGGTAAGAAACTGCAAGCGTGATCCTGCAGCTCACCAATAAGTGATCTGCACATTGAGCTTTATGTGGGTCATTAGACCATGCCATAGCTCAAGCTGTTAGTCACCAGATCCCACAGCAGACATGGGTTTCACTCCAGCCCAATCCAAGTCGGATTTGTGGAGCACAATGTGGCACTGGGACAGGCTTTTCTCCGAATATTATGGTCTTTCCATCAAGTATAATTCCACTAATGCTCTAATTTTGTCCATTAATCACCTGAAACTGACACAACTGGTCCAGCAACAGCATCAGCCATCTCATCCCACCCCAACAGTAACACAAGTCATCGGACTGGCTTGTGAGTTTGGTCTTCATGTTTAGCCGAACTGATGATCTGACTGCCTTGCATTCATTGCCAACAAATTTTGAACCAAAGACTCATAAAGTTCTTGGTGGTTTATCTTGTTACCACACAGCATAAGAGAATCATAAGCCACTTACTCAAAAGACTTGAGGCTCTCACAGCACTTATGCAGAAGACTCAAGCCTTCTGAGACGTAACACTGTATAGGCAAGGTTAATGATCCCAGCATTCTCATGGATCCATGTACCTACTGCATCCCAACTGATGCTATGCAACCTCAGTATTTCACAGCACAGATGTTTTTGACTTACCGGCCACTACCCATCCACCATCACTACCTACCACTGGCCAACAACACAATCCCAGCATGTTTACATGGCTAACACACCACTGGACCATCACCCACACCATTGTCCATACCTATATAAAACACTCATATCTCCCTGAGTGGGTAAACTTCTTTTTGGACTGTTTAACCATGAAGATGAAGACACTAGGATGCTTTGAAATGTTGGAAACTTTGACCCCAGCAACACAGCACAACAACTTTTCAGTCATTTATTTATTTGTGTGCTGGCATAGTACAGTCAGTATGGTGACTAGGCTGCAGGCTGGACAATCGGTATTTTAATCCCTGTGGCAGCCAGAAATTTTCACTTTCTCCAGGGGCCCACCCAGCCTCCTATGCAACAGGTACAACAGCTCTTTCTCTGGGCATAAATTTGCCAGTGCCCAAGACTGACCACTCACCTCCTTCAAGTGTCAAGGTTATGAATGGGTGGAGGAATACCTCAACTCCCCTTGTAGGCCTTCATAACATGCACAGAAACATTACCTTTTTCAGTTACCTATTTAGTGATGCTATGAGTATCTAAAGCAATATATCATATAAATACTGAACTGGAAAGTTTGTGGAAGGAAGCACACATGGACTGTACTGAGTTACATCCCAGTACTGACACGGACCACCTGCCTTAGGTTAAGATTTGATCCTGAAACCCATCGAATACAAAAATGAGAATTACCGATGTGAATGCTGTCTTTGGTGGTGCAGTTAGTCAAAGGCAGACATGAACAACAAAAAAAGGTAGATAAAACAGGTGAAAAATAAGTCTTGTATAGACTTCTATGACTTCTGACTAATTCTGTCCCTTCTGTCAACATGCCAGCATGTCCACATGTTCATTAGAGAAGCTGCATTCTCCACTGGCTTATGCATGTTCATCAACACCTAAATATCTAACTGTAATATCTCTCAACCCAGCATTATCTGTCATCCTAATTTGACTTTTGTGTCTTACAGTCCAGATCCTCCAGCATCCCTTAACCACTGTGGATGACAATTCCACAACAGTCGATAGACCATGTACTCATTCATCATTAATTATGTAGTCCTGCAAGAAGTCCATACAAACTGAATCCTTGTCTAACTTCTCTTCTTATCTTCACATTTCTTGCATCTCCTTGGTCCCGTCATACTTCAGCACACTGATCCATGTACAGCTTGCTGATCAGTCTTCTTGAGTGCCAAGTCAATACCAGTGTTCTGCATCACTTTGGTACAGTTTACATGGTCATATGCCTTCTACCAATCTATGAAGCAAGCATACAATTCTTCAGTTATGTCCGAAGTTCATTCTAACATTATCCTCAGCAGGTCACATACGATGGCCACAAAGTATATCTGGAGGATAGAACACAGCCAATGTGAAATTTGAAGCCTACTGCTCCACACCTCCTCCTCAGTTTCCATTACTGCCAGCGTACTTATCATTATGTGTTGAATTTTCCCTCCTTGCCACCTCCCCTCTCACAAACCATTAACACATGCCATTTTATTGACTTCAATCATTCTGCTATGGTCAACATAATAGAAGTCTGTACACAGAAATGGAGAAAATTACAAGGGAAGAGTTGCAACAGGCAAATGAAGAGATATTCTAGTGACACAAAACTGCGATGAACTCCTAACTGGACCATGGACACACTCACACATAACATAGTGCATGGCCCATAAGGTTAATAATTTCACCGCCACCACTTCTCTCCCAACACTAATTTCAATCAGTTCCACATGTCAAAAAAAAAAAAGTAAATGCTATTATATACCTGTACATCTTACAAAGAAGTCAGTTGACAAGTGCTTCTACTGTAGTTCAGCTCAGAGCATTCACTGATACACCTTCTTGAATACTCAATCCCAAAGCACATGAAAGATCAAAACATACTGCCACTCTCATGTATGGAGTCTCTTCTCTGATAATGGATTCTTCTTAGAGTTACAACATTACTGAATGGAAAACACTGCTGAATTGTGAATATTGCTTCACAGTGGCCTAGTATTTGACATCCTTTGAAAGAACAGCATCCAGAGATATACCAACAGACAATATACACATAAATAATGATCTTCCAAGCTGTTAAGTGACAATACAGACCCTAACAACAAAAACGAGTAGTACAAATATGACTTCAGATATAAAAACAAATATAGTAAACACAAATCCAACTTTTAAATATCTTTCACCTCCAAATAACTGGTTTTCATGTTAATGGTCTTGTGGGACCAGCAGAATAGGAATAGGGTTCTGTAATTACTGCAGTTGCATGCTGTGCCTGCTCAAAATAGGAATGGGGACTGCAATTCCTGTAACTGCACCCTCAGTGTCCACTCAAAACAGAAATGGGGTACTATAATTGCTGTAGTTGCATGCCCAGTGTCCACTCAAAACAGGAATGGCATATTGTAATTACTGTAGCTGTATGTCCAGAGACCACTCAAAATAGGAATGGCATACTGTAATTACTGCAGCTGCATGCCCAGTGTCCAATCAAATATGAATGGCATATTGTAATTACCGTTGCTTTATGCCCAGAGTCCAATTAAAATAGGAATGGTGTACTGTAATAAGTGAAGCTGCATGCTCAGTGTCCAGTCAAACTAGCTATGGGTAGTTGCATGTCCAGTGCCAATTCAAAACAGGACTGGCATACCATAATTACAATAGATGCATGCACAGTGTCCACCCTAAACAAACACAAAATCCACCATCATAAAGGTTTAAATGAAAAATAATGCTGATTTTCTCAAACAAGGTATGATTGTCTCAAACAAGGTACGATTTGCTCATTTATATAAACCAAAGACAAATAAACATTAAATACATTTAATATAATTACATACACTAATGAATTCATAGAACTCTTCAAATCACCATTTACTAGAACACTCAAGTATTTACAGTACAGAAAATAACAACACAATGATCAACACATTAGAATTTACCAACCAACCTTCACAGAGAATGTACAAAACATCCATAATTTCAATTATTAATTTATAAACTAAAATTATTCAGTACTCCAAGATTCTACAATAATAGTTCTTTGATTAACATTCTCTCTGAGTAGAGAGAGCAAGACAAAAATACCGGTAATTCAAACACTGTATAAAAACAAACCACTAATCCAGACACATCTTTTACAAGAGCAAATGGGGAAACATCTCCCACAACAGCAATAATAATAATAATCACAACCACAATCTTCTCCTCCTTCTCCCCTTCTTCTTCTTCTTATTCTTCTTCTTCTTCTCTTTTTTTTTCTCTTCTTCTTCCTCCTCCTCCCACATCCCCCCCACCCTTCTTCTTCTTCTTCTTCCGTTCCAGATTTCAGAATACTTTTGGCTTTAAGTTGACATAATCTCTCCTAATTTTTAAAGACATTAAAATGACACCAACCTTGTGGCCCATAAAGTTGCACACTATTACAACACCTACATCACTGCAAGCAGTGAAAACTGATGTCCCACTGCAGATACCAGTCTGCCATTTCTCAACGCGCTGTGACATAACTTTGGCAGAAATGTCACTGGCACTGGCAGGTGGGATGGCAACATCAGTCACCTACTATGTTCAGCTTACACGCAGACGTAAGCGCTGCATTTCATATACCGTTATCAGGCTAAGGTAAGACTTTAAGGTGCCTTCATTACTAAAACACATGTACTTTGGATGGATGGAAACAAAGAGGCCCCTGTCAAGAACTATGCGGGTGACTCACTTCCAGCCCTGCTGACCCACCAACCCTTGGGGCAAGCACAACATAGCCCACAACTGCCGCACGTGTCCTCGGGCTACAGGGAGGCAGATGTTGGCAGGTGTGCACTGAGGCAACAAACAATCTGTACCAAGTATGCAGGAAGGCACCTACCAGCAATGACATTTGTTGATAAATTCATATACACTGTTTTGTGTGGGTTGTATCTCTTAAAACACGGGTGAACAACTTATTCAGGGTCATGGGAGGAGTAACAGCAGTTATGTTCTTGTTGGCAAAAGTGTCAAAGCAGACAGGACTTACTGGCATATGTCACTTCAATATAATGAAGGCTATATGGGAAAGTATAAAGTAGCTATGAGTGGGTTCAAAGTCTTTGAAATGGTTCAACAAGTGGTGTGAAGCAAAGATGCCTAACACTTCAACAATAGAACACATTATCTCAAGGGTTGGAAGCCAAAATTTACAAAAATACTCGAGTTACAACTACAGATGTTGCAGACAAGTTCAATAATAGTTATTTATCTGTGCATTCCAGGACTTTTGTGAAGTTATTGCCAGAGTTTTACGTGGACTGACCACCACAAATGAAATAACCTGTAAACTGCTATGCAATGTCTGGCACAGGATCACGATTAACGAGATGATTTGATCAATACCTGAACACTCAATGTGGATTATATGAGTGAGCTGTAAGTATTAGCATGAAAGTAAACACCACAGCATTGAGAACCTGCAACCTAGCAGCTCTACTTGCAAACCCTAGAAGTTCTGGCAAGTAAACAGATGCCAACCATTTTTTGAAACTATGTCAGGTCAGCCCAAGTGAACTTTCAAGCAAGACATCATGTCTGAAATGTCACACAATAAAGTGCAACTATTCATATCAGGCAAACACAGAGGCAAATTCTCTAATATATTCTCACATCTTGTAATCATGGTTACTGGAATGACTTAAAAGTGCAATCAGTTAAATTTGAACAATAACGAATTTTTTGAATTGGCAGCCATTTAGTAATGCAATAACATCACATTCCTGTAAGGGTGAATACCCATTAAATCATCACATGAAGTTTTGAAAACCCCAGTATCACCTAAAATACTGATAAGGCAAATCCAAAAATTAATGATTTCCATAGTGTGACACCTTGACCTGTATACGGGCTACTTTTCTTCACTGAGCAAACAGTACAGGGAACACCCTACATGCAATTTCTTGTCAAAATTGGCAGTGGAAAGCATGAGCACGGTCATGTTTCTGTATGTTGGGGTACTGCCACACTGGTCATTAGAAGTGCGCAACTACCTAGATAAAAATATTCAAAGACAAAGTGTGAGTCACTGGGAAGACACATCACTCAGCCGCCACATTCACCAGATGAAACCCACAGACACTTATACCAAACAAACCATGGTCATCAGCGAACAAAACAGGGATGCTGAATGACACAAAGGAAATTTTGGCCATGGCTGACAGGTTGAAACTGTGCCAAATACCAAGATATAAAATGACAGTTGTTGTTTAATGACGTTTAATTTATCCACACCCAACACATCATACCGTAATTAATCACACACAAACTGTGTGTGACAGTATTAAACAAATTAACCTTGAACATACTGCACTTATATCAGTGACAAAAAAGGAAATCTGTCTCATGTGGAAGTGAAAGGCTAGTGAGGTAATTGGTGAAACCAGCCACTCCCTTAACTATCTCCAAAAAACCACATATTGTTTCAACACACACCAATAACGCAGCTCCATGATGGTCCATGTACAGAACTTGGCAGAACGCATAATACACAAGCTAAAACTGCCTCTTATGACTAATTGTATATCTTCCTGCTACCATCTGCATAAATCAACAGAATGTTCCAAATACATAAATCAACACAAAGCGTTCAGAAGACAAGAGATACCTTCAACACATTATGTGACAGTCCAAGAGGATTGACAAGTAGTTCTATAATACTGCTGCTTTCATATTATGAGACTGGCTTACCAGGATTGCTGCTAGAAGACTCTGCAAGTGGTCTTACCTCATCTCCATCCTGGCTGTCTTCCTCTTTCCCATCATCACCTTCCTTCACTTCTGCCTCTTTGTCATCCTCAGGAGTGGTGTCTTCCATTTCAACCTGAATCGGCCAAGAACAAACACACCTATTTTCACACGTTGCCTTAAAATACACTGTACTCTCGATTATTAGGATAATGGTGGGGAGGGGGAGGCACAGATAATTGAGAAAAACAAATAATCCAGAACATAGACTTTATTGTGCCACCAACAAAAATGAAACTGTAATTTATTTATTATATACATACGACATACACAGCTTACACCTACTGTTTACACAAATAGCCCATGCTTATTGTCTGTTGTGAGGAGTGTGTTCAAGCACTTGGCACTAAATCATGTTATTCCCTAACTTTGTTATAAGTCATTAGCAATTTATGACTGAGCACAGATAATCCACAAACTGTATAATCTGTGCACGGATGATCAACAGTACACTGTAGAATCAAAATACAAACCTCAAATTCAAGTGGTTTTGCCATTATCAAGAAGCATATGACTCAGTAATTGAATGATGAAGACACAAGGCAACTACTGGAAAAATACTTTTTTTAGGTGTACAAACTACAAATTTGAACCACGTGTATAACTGAAATGGTACATAATTTTTTAATGTCATGATACACTCCCAACCCCCCTCTTTTTTAAGGCATACACAAGTTGGTGGTGAGATGGACCAACTGCATTTCAAAGGATGGGGACTATGTAGAAAAACAGTATGATTTGCTTTAGTTTTACAGTTCATGATAAACATTGTTTACAGCTGGTGTCTTTACTTGTAAAATCACCCTCACACAAAGCTCCTCATATAATGTGCATGTACTCTATCCTCTGTTCTTTCTGCCTGTCTGTCTGTCTGTCAGGGCAAAATGTTCAGGACACATGACATTACAATACTAACCTCTGTTATGGCAACTGATTGAAGAAGTGATCTCACATCTACACGCAAATAATGGCGTGGAGTCTCTTCCCAATTTTTAATAATATTTCCTATGTCTTCCTCCGTACGGTTGTGAATGTTCCGTTTAGAACACATAGTCAGATCCATATCCATCTCACAAATATATACCTGCAAAAGAAGTTACCTTCTTGCAATGATCTGGTTCTGTTGTAAGAACTTTGCTCACAACACCTTATGCAAATAGCAATTTTCATCAACTTTGTAAGTTACAATGAAATATCTTATACACACAAACCATAAATAATTTACCATAACTGATCACCCACAAAACAGCCAGTGGAGATATACTTCCTGGTGTGTTCCCTCCATTATTGCCCCCAGATTTTCAGTCTGCAGTTTTGAAATTTGATGATTTAAAGCACAGTAATGATAATTGTGTCTTCCAACTTCGCACACAATAAACACTATACAATTTGTGCATATTTCACCAAATGATTTACAATCAGTCATGCTCAACTGCACAGCTGCCATCAGAATATAGAGAAAACACAGTGTATGTAATGAATGTGAATGGTGAAGCATGTTTTAACTGAGCACTGTATTACAATAAAACAGAAACTTCTTTCATTGCAGTTTAAATGCAATGTAACCCATCCTGTAGGGCATACAGGTCTTTGTGTAACAGTCCATTATGTTTATCTGATATGAATCAGAACTGAGTGGTTTCATAATTTCTTGCAAAATCTCCCAATATCAAATTTCATTATAACCTATTCAGTGCTGTTTTAGTTCTTACATGTGTACAAATGGACAAAGTGACTTAATGCATGCTATGCAGGCAAGCAAATATTAAAAAAATGCAACAACCCCAAGAAAACAACGATAACACTGCTCACCTCATTTAAGTTTTAATCACGCATAAGATTTGAAATGTAAATGTGTGAACACACCACTCCACACAGTTGAGGTGAAAATTCAAACACTGAAACTGTGACAGAAACAACCTACATTTTTATTAATAAAAAGTGACATGATATAACACCTTATTACTCCAAAAATCTGTCACAACAAATTCTGCACAATAGATTTGTAAACTACCATAACTACAATCACACTCATAACACCAATTGGAAACACAGGCCTCTATGATGACGTACCTGGAATCCCTTTTGTTTAGCATAGCTCCACATTTCTTCAAAGTGTTTCACCTGATGGTTCACACAATCTACGATGATGAACGGAAAGTAACCATCATTCACGGTTTTACGGAAAGCCTTCAGCAGTGAGCTGCGATAATGCTTTTCCATAGCGGCCTCATACTCATACTCCATAACCTGTTAACATAGAGAACATAAATAATGCATGATAACATCACTGCTGTTACAGCTAAAGATTACATTGCACAAGCAGACTACATCACGAATTGGAATACCAATATGAGGGGTTCAAATATGGCTAAAAGCAATCTTATAGAAGTTGGGGTAGTAGAAAGTAAAAATGTCAGTTTAGGAAAGGAAAGGAAATAAATGGTAACATGAACCTTGTAAGGTTTCTTTGGAGTGCCATTCACCAAACTCAGGGAACAATGTTGGACAAACTGTAACACTAAGACTACCTTGTGGTTGCTGAAAGTGAATGTTAGACAAGGAAGGAAAAACTTTAAATTAAAGAGAACATTTGAAGAAAGTTCCACCACATTGTTTGTATAAAACCCTTTGTAATGATACAAAATGCCAATAAATATTTAACATTACTTTAGACCTCATTCTTAAACTAACTCATTCATAGTACTACAAGGGGAAAAAAGGTACCTTGGTGATGACTTTGCGTCCAGTCTCTGGATCTTTGTCCTCTTTCTCAGTCTCAACCATGAAGTAGTCATCTAGAGCTAATATTCGAGGCGCTGAACCTCCCATCTCAACTTCTTTATCCTAAGAGCAGAAAGGAAACAATACACAGGAACAGCAGCCTCCATGCATCAGAACCGGCTGTCAACTAGCAGAGTACGCAACCAGCATCAGACAATTAACTATAAACAATTCTTAGATATACTCTGCAAAAAGGGCATAAAATCAGCACAACAGGAGTTTTGTGCCTATCTGTTCATCCATCCATATGTTTAACCTTCACTGGTTGTGTCAATGGATACTTTAATGGTGCAGCATTCAAACACACACCACCCAGCAGATTAAATCTGGCCATCAACCACACAGTCAACAGATTTAAAATTTCCTATTTCTGGACAATAAATGTCAGTATTGGTAAAAATTCAGTTTTCTGGAATACTACCCCACAATGGATGGTAAACAGTTACCAACATTTTGGATAAGAATAGTGTCTCCCAAACACTGGTTAACCACTTGCCAGTCAACACAGCTTAATACCCAGAAGACCTGAATCTTCATCAACACTACCACAAGAACCTACAATCTTTACACTTTTATGTACAAAATCACCAAAACCACTGAACATAATTTAGTAAAATTTAACACTGTTGTCTATATTAACTGTGGCCAAATTTACTCCACTTTGCATATCAGGTATTAACCCTACTTTACGCTGAAATAAAACTTTATAATTTTTCATACAACTGATCACCATACAACAAAATTTGTACGCCATAAAATACTGACATAATTAATCTGGAACAATTTTACTTTTTTTTTGTACCAAGAACATTTAATGCAACATAAAAAAAAAATTTGAGTATGCACTGTGATTAACTCTGCACCAATAGATTTGACTACTGCCAATCATCTAATTATGAAAAAAATCAAAAGTTTTATCTGCCCCACTACATGCACCAAATATCAAGAGTAATGAGACACACAAAATTGCAAAAAATGCATTTAGAAAACACAGTATCAGGATAGTCTTGGGTATCCATACTGTATTTCTGTATCCTCAAAATTTTCATAAAAAATGTAGCCAATTCTGGAATAAATGTTTATTATTACTTTTATACCAATTCCGTCACCACATTTGCTTCGCTAAATTCAAATCCCAAAAATTTGGGTGAGCATAATACTTGAGTAATTATGGTACACAGAAGGCTATATTATTACTCTCCTACCTTGATTAGTTTTGCTACAAATGTTTTTCCAGAGCCAGGGGGTCCACGCAACATTATCACCAGTCGGGCAGGTCGAGTTGCCCGGCCAGGGGGACACAGTAAATCTTCCACTAACACGGCCCGCACCTGGCTCTCAGATGATGGAATAGGTGATGTGAATGCTGGTGGTGGTGGGGCATCTGGTGGGGGTGGAAAGTCTCCATGGCTGCTGAAATATAAAGAAGGCAACTAAAAAACCTCAATCACTATGACATTGTTGTAAGGAGATGACAGAATTATTCAAAAGCTTACCTTGGTCACATGAAGTGTGTATCACACATAAAAACTCCTATGTATGTTCAGCAATGTAATGTGTGCAAGCACACCCAAACCACTAAAAATGTACAGCAAACTACAACTCTTGGTTTCCTTCTATATAAGCATGCAGCAAGTGACAGCAAATTGGTACAAAACATTAAAATGCAAACTTATATTCTCCAGCCAGCATCACCATATTCCATCTTGAAGTTAGGCCATTTCAAGGTGGCCTGCCTTGGCCTCAGCAATACTGTCATCTCATCTTCTAACACATGTGTACACATTTGCGCATATTTTTCATCCTCAATCTACCTTCCTTCCTCACAGCCCTGCATACATGATGCTAATATTTTTGCGATTTATATCAAATGCTATCTTGTGTTAAATCTAACAAGTAACTGCTTACAGAGGGAGGATATGAGATGATTCACACAGGGTTAACTTTCAGTAATAAAGATGGGCTCTGTGAGAAAGTGTCACAACTGTTCACTGGCTGATTGTTGCAGAGCTGGTTTAAAGAACTGCCAGGATAAAGACGAATGCTGCAGGCATCAATGCAGAAAGATGGACAATAAGTGCTCCCAAAATACTGTTCCATGAACTATGGATGGATGGTAATGAATCCTTTAGAAATTAAAACAGTTGGCAGCTTATTTTTAAAAAAATCACAGATGTTCATTCTAAAAAAAAAACAGTACTATACCGAAATAAACATTATTGCTTCAACAAAGCTTTAACATGTAAGGATGTCTAAACTCACATATGGATAACAACACATGCATACAGCCCTCAAATTTAGTTCTCATTCAATTATCAAATGTTAGAAGTGCCACTCAGTGCTCTTTCTCAAATGAGATCTCATGCTATTGTCAAATCTCACAAGAACAAGCACTGTGTAAGCAGGGTGCACACCATAAACTCTGTGCAAAAATGACTTGTGTGTGAATAAATTAAAGTACAATGACACTGCTGTACATTCCTATTACTCTGTTTGTTGTTATTACAGCAAACATAACTAATTATAAGTAAAAGGGCATGTCTCATTAGCATTATAAAATATCAATTCAGAAAAATATATCTTTCATCTCACTTTATACCAAGCATGATTGTTATCACTCTACACTCCTCAAAGTAAATGCAGTGCTTCTAAAACCAATACCAAGCCCTGTAATTGATTTCCCCTGAAGGCCACTCGTTAACTAACTATACGGAGTACAGTCCTTTTGGGAAGCTGTCAGCTAGTCAAGAATCTCATGGCATTTCATGGAAACTGACACTTCACTACAGTGTTAACAGCCTGCCACTGGTCACTGTTCTGAGCAAGGTGAAAGCAGTCCACACACTCTCCCATCCATTACATTATCCTCTCATCTGTGGTTAGGCCTTCTAAGCAATCTCCTACCTTCAAAATTTTCAACCAAACCCCTACATATATTTCTATTCTCTCATGCATGTCACCTGCGCCTTGCCTTCCCTCTTGGATTCAATCACCCTAATCACTTTTGGTGAAGAGATGTAATTAAGAGTAGAACAGGAGAAATGAGGCTCTCAGTCACTCCTTATGGACTGCCTGACCCTGGAGATAAGGGTACATTCCTTTAAAAAGTCGACAACTATTCATCATTTTGCATGGCATAACATTCCCAAAGCCCTGTATCTTCAGCAACACTACTGTAAGAACCACAAATCCTGTATCAACCACGTCATTAATTACAGGCTATAATGCAGGTTACATGAAGTGCATAATGTGGCAGTATCATCTGACATCTGCTAATGATGCATTACTTAAAGGGTTTTCAACTGGACTGAAAAAACCTTGTTTATGGCAAGGTAAGTGGTTAATTACAATGACAGTGAAAAGGGGGTTGAGAATAACAGTCTGCAAGAGTCTGAATATAACTGAAGTGTAATGAAAAAGCAACAGGGATGGGAAATTTCATGAATGGCTCCAAATAATACTACCTAACCATGACCCTCATGTTACTGAAATGGAAAATGCATCATACAAGACAGTGAAGAGAGAAAAGTTTCTTACATCCTGGAAAAGTAAAGTGATTGTATACTGGCTCTAATCCAAGGACATGCCACTGAACAGCAAACAGCTGCTTGGGCTGTATCTAACACATTAGTCTTTATGATAGAACAGTATGACCAAAGCACAGAACATAACAGAATCCCATTTTCTGCCATATCACTGAGAGCTCATATGGTCCCATGCCAAAGAGTGCATGGTAAAACAGAATGGAACCTTCAAGTTAGGTGGTATCACAAACCTCTTGAAAGAATCACATGACACAGTGCAAAGCGGGAAAACTCTGTTCTCCATATTACAAACAAAGAGCCAAAATTCTGAGACGGATGATAGAATAGGAAGTACTGAAAAAATGACTACCAAGGCTGGGGAAGATGGCTCCACCCTGTTGGCGCCAAAGGTAAAAATTAGTGGAAAGAGGTACATTACATAACAATTTGTAGACTTTTGTATCCCTATTAGTTTTATTCATTTCATCTCTACATCTCTACAGAGATATAAGCTTGCAAAAACAGGAATTTATGTTCACTATTTATTACAACACCTAATTAAAGTACTTCAAAGAATGCAATAAGAATAACAGTGTACATGAACAGTAAGTACGTTGTCCTCTATGCTTCTACCCTGTTCTGGTACCTGCAAGGAATTTGTGTACATGTACTCTGTAGACATTCTGAGTAAAATATACTATCAAACCGTACATTTTGATCACTAACACAAGTACTTGATTTATGCCCGTCATTCTGTTACGTACAATGCACATGCTTAAAAGATTATTGAAATAAATACTGACACTGGGGTAACTGGCTGCATACTCATTAATAGCAAACAGTATTGTAAATGCTCCCCATGCAACATTAATGAAATGGAAAATTAATACACAACATGCTAGACAGACAAAAATATGGTATGTACAAAAAATAATGAGCAGTCTTCAAAAAAACCCTGCAATTAGTCTGTTTACAAAACTTTAAGACAAAGAATGGGAAAAATTACATTCTTAGTAAGAGCATAACAATAAATACTCAAGAATAAAGTCAGAAGCATTGTAATATATCCGCCACGTAAGAAAAATACATTACTTATGCATGAACAGAAGAATAAAAAAATACAGAACAAAATTAATAAAACTTGAAGTCTGTTTTTACTGTCAACACTCACATTTGCTCCAACCTTCTGTCATATTTTACCAGCATCTTACAGGTTTAGTCAAGTAAAACATAAGCTTCTGACCTCGACTACACATATTCCACAAAGTTCTGTGACCCAATGAACATGTAGAGACAGAAAAACTTTACATGTCAAGTAAAACATAAGCTTCTGACCTCAACTACGCACATTCCACAAAGTTCCGTGATCCAGTGAACATGTAGAGACAGAAAAACTTTACATGTCCAGTAAAACATAAGCTTCTGACCTCAACTATGCACATTTCACAAAGTTCTGTGATCCAGTGAACATGTAGAGACAGAAAAACTTTACATGTCAAGTAAAACATGAACTTCTGACCTCAACTACGCACATTCCACAAAGTTCTGTTACCCAGTGAACATGTAGAGACAGAAAACTTTATATGTCACCTTCCAACAAATATATATATATATATATATATATATATATATCAGTTGGCCTTGAAGCCT
>Ga0209755_10003016_pt1 | contig 21707 bp, 13 predicted proteins | sample TergutCo191P1_FD_187301 | JGI IMG/M metagenome (GOLD analysis project Ga0209755, IMG submission 187301) | Cornitermes sp. P1 segment gut microbial communities from Petit-Saut dam, French Guiana - Co191P1 (SPAdes) (version 2) | ecosystem: Host-associated > Arthropoda: Insects > Digestive system... | reverse complement strand
CTGCCTGTCATAGGTGCATAAGCAAAATTACCCATTTCTGTGTCTTTGTCGCCGAGATTGTATACGAAGTTGATTGTTCCGATGTCAGGAATGGCGTATGACATTTGAAGTCTGAGCCCCCAAGGATAGATTTCACTCAACTTAGGTTTCGCCCTTACTTGACCAGCAGTCGATTGCGGCCAGCCTAAAGCGCCTGTAGGTATTACAAGGTTGATGTTTAATCCCTGAACCGGCCAGAATGAGAACGCCAATCCGAAGCCGTCCCAGTTGCCGGGGAATATTTCGCGCCAGAAGTCCCAGTGGTGGTTGAACATATAATCGTTATCACCTGAATGGAATGCCCATCCGGCGATTGACGCTGTGTCGAACATACCGTCGTTATCGATGCCTAAGAATATGCGTACTTGCTGGATGGGTCTCCACCATACAAATACTCTGTGGAACCATGCGTCGGAACGTACAACGTCTGTATTTCTGAATCTGAAAAGCCCGCCTAATGTCCCTTCTTCGTTTGTACCGGATAACTGGATATACGCCGCACCAATGTCACCATGTGTTACTTCATTGCTTTTGTCTTTGTCGAATGTTGCATCAACAATAAACAGCCTTGCTTCAACAGTCCCGCTAACCTGAGCAAACGCCGCTCCTGCTACTAGAGCGAGCATTACTGAAATTGCAATCAGTTTTTTCATACAATCTCCTCCTAAAATATTAGGGCTTAAACATTTATAAATTTGTTTAAGTCCTCCTCCTTAGGCCGCTTAAAATAAAGGAACCTTTTTTTATAGCAACCTTTTACTTAATGAAAGGGACAATCAACGATTGCCTTAGACTTCCACTACTTAATAAATTAATAACAATTTTTATAAATCATGTCAATACTATTTATATTTTTTTCATCAATTAATTCCTATTATACCTGACTTTTTTTATTTTTCTATGAAAATTCGCAAAATTCAATAAAAATTATAAAAACACTTGTTTTTTTTGTTAAAACGTTGCATTATATTGTGTAATTTTGCACTATCTTAACAAATAAATATGTATTTTTCTTTATTTTTATGGTTTATTTTTAATTTAAATAATTTTTAACACATTCCAATAAAGCGGAGGGAATTATCGGTTTATTAAATACTTCAAGGGCGCCTGCCTTTAATGCGTCTGTTTTTAAATTCTTATCATTATAGCCTGTTATGAATACGACAGGGATTTCTTTCCATTGGGGGCTTTCCTTTAATTTGGCTAAGGCTTCAAAGCCGTCCATTTCCGGCATTTCTACATCCAATAAAATTAAATCCGGTAATTTTTTTTCTATGACAGAAAACATCTTTTTTGCAGAGGGCATCGTCAGAACACGGTATTCCGAATCAAGAGAAGAAGCGGCAAGCGTCAAGTTGGCGTCATTGTCATCTACAATAAAAATAAGTTTTTGCATTTTTTACTACCCGTATAAATTTTTATTATCTTCTCTAAGTTTCTGCAATTCCTTTGATATCCTGATATGTTTTGAAACCTTATCGTTTAATTCTTTCGGTTTAAAAGGTTTGACAATAAAGTCAGACGCTCCAAGCCCCATAGCTTCATTTACATGATCTATCGTGCCTTCCGTTGTTATAATAATTATCGGTGTATCTTTGTGATCAGGTAAAGCCCTTATTATAGGTATAAGATCGAAGCCGTTTATTACAGGCATTAAATAATCAAGTAATATTAAATCCGGTTTTTTGGTACGCAGAAAATCAATCGCATCTTCTGACTTTGAAAGTATGTAAACCTTGTATCTGTCGTGTAAGGCATATTGCATCGCTCTTAACATGCTGCTCACATCATCAACAATAAGGACGCTGGGTTTATTATCATCTTCCTCATCTTGATTCATGTCTTTGCTTTTTTTGGGGTTTAAATGAGTATCGATGCTTTCAATCAATTTGGCTTCGGAAAAAGGTTTGATAACATAATCAACTGCTCCAAGACTGAGCCCCTTTACTACGCTTTCCCTGTCGCTGTTTCCTGTCAGAAAAATAACCGGTATATTGGAATATCTTTCATCCGCTTTTAAACTTTTGATTGCTTCATATCCGTCAATATCCGGCATATTAACATCCAGCAAGATTAAATCCGGTTTGAAAAATTCCAGAAATTCATACATTTTTACAACTGATTCTGCCGGAAAGATTTCATAATATTCGCTAAGCCTATTTTTAACAGTTATCAAGCTGTAATTAACATCATCAACATAAATTATTTTTTTACGTTTTGATAATTTTGCATCTGATTCAGCCATAATTTATATCCCCCTTATTTAATTACAGCGGTAAGTTTTTCAACAATTTGTTTAAAATTCATCCTGTCGATATTTTCCCTGAGCCAATCGGCAAGACCATCATCTGCTTCATATTGGAATTGTTCTATCTGCATCATTGCTGCATCCGCTCCATCCATATCATAATCCTTACATGAAGTTAGCAGTTTTGACAACACTTCTTTATCGGGTTTATCCTTTTTTGGTTTGGGGTTCTCTGCGTCAATAGCTGTAATCATATTCTCAAGATCATTGATGAGTTTCCATGCGGATTCGAGGAATGGCGGGGTTTGTTCTTTTATATAGATAAAATCGCTTTTTTTTGCTGCATCTTCCAATTCTGCGGCTTTTCTTCCGATTTTTTCTGCATTAATATCAAGGCTTGTCCCTTTTATCCCATGAACTTTAATTTTATAATCTAAAAGATTATTATCGGTAACACCGGGTTCGATATAAGTCTCTATCGCGCTTAACATTGAACGTACGCTGGATGCATAGGAACGTAATATTTTTAAGAACATATCTCCGTCGCCTTCATACACCTCCAGATTTTTTTTAATATCTATCCCGTCAATTTTCTTCTCTAATAAACGCATTCCCGTCTTTTTTGGAGCGGTTACACCGGGCGCTATTTTTTGTAAATATTCCGCTGCTACGCTTTCAGCATCTTCAAAATCGCTGTGAATTACATACTCTATCATTGTATCAATTACAGCTCTTGTTTCTTTTGAACAATTTTTTATTTCTGCAAGATTGTCCAATACCCCTTTTCTGTCATAATCCGCACACATTTTTTGAATATTAAGTAATTTTTGATGAAGATCATTAATGTCATCATCTGTATGAGGTAAGGACTTTTTCTTTTCATCGCGTGCAATTTCTATTTTTTCCAGCAGTGTGCGTAAGTCATTTAAAAACTTCGGGGCGGATTCTTTTATCAGTTCGATATTTTTCTCCCGTCCGTACATTTCAAGTTTTAGCGCGAATTCGGAAAGAGAAGTTTCGCCGATATTCCAAAGGGAACTTTTTATACCATGTACTACAATCGTAAAATTACGTAATGTATTTTCGTCATCAATTCCTTTTTGATTTTCATCAGTGTTAAAATTTTCTTCTAACCAGCTAATTGCCTTACGGGCATCCCTTATAAATGATTCATGTAAAAGTAAATCCTGCTGCTGTAAATTATTATCTGATTCTGTTTGTGAATTTTCTGCGAACATAGTTTGCCAGACCGCTTCAAGCACATCCTGCGGTTGTTTATCGCGAATTAGTTTATTTAAAACAGAATTTAATTGCCGGATATCTATCGGTTTGGAAATAAATTCATCAAAACCTTTTCGTTTGAACATATCCGCCTGTCCTGCAACTGCGTTTGCCGTTAATGCAACAATAGGAGAGTTATAACCTAAATCACGTATATGTTTTGTTGTTTCAATACCGTCCATTTCAGGCATCATGTGATCCATAAAGATAATGTCATATATCTTACCGTTATTAATTTTTTCAATGGCGGCTTTCCCGCTCATTGCGGTATCGATTTGTAATTTGTAAAGTTTCATAAGACCGACAGCGACATAAAGGTTTGTTTCAACATCGTCAACAATCAGAACACTGCCGTAGGGCATAATCTCGCGGGTAAATTGCCTGCGGGCTTTTTGTGTTATATAACTCATGCGGAATTTACGTAAATTTTCCGCTAATTCTTTACCGAGCACTTCTGAATCGACTGTTTCCTGCGGCAGGCGGATAACAAATAAAGAGCCGACGCCCGGTTCGCTCTCAACATGAATATCGCCGCCCATAAGATAGATAAGACGTTTTGTGATCGCCAGACCTAGCCCTGTACCTTCAACGGTAATATTTTTTTGAAGATTAAAACGAGAATATTCTTCAAACATCTTGCTTAGCTGTTCATTCGACATTCCATGACCGGTATCGTGCACACTTAACACAAGCGTTACACCATCTTTGTCCATATCCAGCCAGCGTACTTGCCCTCTCATTGAATGATCCGGTAAATATGAAATAAGAGGGATAGGTTCTGTACTGACAGATAATGTTACCTTCCCTGAATCTGTATATTTAAAAGCGTTAGAAAGCAGGTTATTTAAAATTTGTTTTATTCTCAATTCATCCCCGATTAATTGCGCAGGGATGTTATCATCAATTTGAAGTTCAAACTCGATAGGTTTGCTTTCTATACGCATCATATTTAAATGCACAGAATCGTTGATTAAACTTGCTATTTTATATTTGGTAGGCATAATATCAAGCTTACCGGCTTCTATTTTTGAGAAATCGAGTATGTCATTGATGATGCCAAGCAGCATTTCACAAGAACTGTAAATTTTTCCAAGCCCTTCTTCAATTTCTTTTGGAAGAGTTTCATGCTGTATTAAAAGCTCTGTTACACCGAGGATTGCGTTCATAGGTGTACGTATTTCATGACTCATGTTTGCCAAGAATGAAGATTTTGTCTGGCTTGCAGTTTCTGCGGCATCACGCGCATTGCGGCGCTCTGAGCCTGATATTGCAAGCGCCATTAAATCTGCAAGAGAAGAAGCGAAATTCTGCTCTTCTATTACCCATTCACGTTCATCTTGATATTCCTTGCATCTCCATTGTTCAACACAAACAACCCCTGCCAGCTTTCCGTCAACACGGATAGGAGAGTCCAATGCGGCGCACATATGATCATAACCGTATATAGAAGAAGTTGAAACGAGTTTACATTCCTCTGTATTATTCATAACAATAACACGTTCCGATTTAAGTAACAGTAAATATTCCTGACGGCTTGTTAAATCATAATTTTCCTGAATACTGTTTTCTCCGGTAAAAGCGTCAAAAAATGAAATGCTTTCCAGAACATTTGCTTCAGATACAAATTTCCATATACCGATACGATGAGCGTTCAAAGCTGTACATCCTTCCTGTGCGATAAAGTCTGCCGCGTCTTTCAATATCCCTGCGGAAATTGTCGGTGACTTTGTAATTTTCGCCAACGCGCCGCTTAGTTTTTTTGAATATTCGTATCTGGAAGACATTATATGTTCTGTTTCTTTTCGTTTTGTAATATCACGCGCAATGCCCATTATTCCTACTACTTTACCGTCCAGCATAAGGGGCATTTTAATTGTTTCATAATACGGATTAGTCCCGTCATAGCATGGAATATTTTCTTCAAGTGTAAGAGTGCGTTTTTCATTGATTACTTTGCGATCCATATCGTTAAATTCTGCCGCAGTGATTGTAGGTAAACCGAGACCTTCTGTATCACTTTTCCCGATGATATCATTAATATTTCTGTTAAAATGTTCAAGAAACGCTTTATTACAATGTAAGAAATCTAAATCTAAATTCTTTGTAAAAATTAAATCGGGGATAGAATCAAATAATGTTGTTAATGTAGCTGTTTGAAGCGCAAGCTCATCTGTGCGTTTTTCTACAAGTTCTTCCAATTCCTTCCCGGTACGACGGCTTCTGATAAAAAGAATAACAAGCAAAGTAAACACAAACATAGACAAGATTATTGATCCTGCCAATAACGGCGTTTGAGTCCTTACCAATTTTAACCGGTAGTCATAGGATTTTTGCCGCCATTGTTCAGAAATTGTCTTAGTGTCGGTAAGCAAAAGCGCTTTATCAATAATAGAACATAAAACATCATGATCTTTATTAATCCCGAAAGTAGATTTAAAACTATTGTCAAACATGATATTCGCTTTAAAATAAGGAAGTTCCAGATAATTTGTCAGATATAAAAGATGACTGTAAGCGCTCATCACCATATCTACTTCATTATTAATTAATGCTTGAGAAGTATTATGCTGAGTATCGTATATTTTTATATTTAAATGATCCGGAAACCATTTTAAGAAAAATTCTGTATGCGCAGAATCTTTTGTCAATCCGATTCTTTCGGAATAAACTCTGTTTACATTAATATTAGGAAAATCAAGCTTGGAAATCAGCACAGACCACTCTGACATAAATGAATTATTTGGCCACAAAAAGCGCCCTGTTCTGTCTGTAGTTTTAATTAATTCAGACAGCATATAAGCTTTTCCATCTTCAAGCAGATTAAGCAATTTGGAAAATTCGGTATCGGAAGAATTAATAACAGAAAATTTTAAACCTGTAAGCATTTCTATATGTTTTAATGTATCAATAGCTATTCCTTGCCATTCATTTTGACGCGGATTATAAAAAGAAATCGGATAATTATCGTACTCAGCCGCAAAAGGTATAACAGGATTTCGTTTTATATATTCTTTTTCTTTATCTGTAATTTTATAATACATTTTATTAGTTAAATAATCCTGATAACCTTTATCGTTTAATTCATTTAAATAACGGATACAGCCATTCTCAAGCGCTTTCTGCATAACAGAAATAAAAGGTGCAAGTTCCTTATTTTGTGTTGAGAAAGAAACAGGGGAATATAACAAAGGATAAAAATCACTTACGATAATGTCGCCGTAAGTGTCAAAAAACGCTTCTTGTACACCTTCAGTGATAAGGGCATCGCCTTCACCGGATTTTAATAATTGATATGCTTCATCATATTCCAATACAAATACAGCTTCAAATGCTTCGGTTGCATAAGTAATCACATAATCTGATACAGTATTTTTTTTCTGAAGAACATAGCGGGGCAGACGTGATTTAGAAATTTCAGAAAGAGAGGCACTGTTTTCAATACGGAATAATTTTATTGAACGCTGAGATATAGTGTCTGTCATAAAATAGGTTTTACGGCGTTCATCGTTTGCAGTCAGATCGCCGGCAAAATCTATTTCGTTATTCCGAAGCCCGTCAAGTAAATGAATCCATGTATAATGTCTTGGTACAAAGGAAATCCCAAACAAATCGGACATCCATTCACATAATAGAGCTGAATATCCCCTTACTTCCCCGCTTATGGAAATAAACGCTTCTGTACTAGGTATCATTCCATAGATCAAAGAATCCCTTTGCTTTTTAATTTTTTCTATTGCGGAAATTTCTTCAGCAGTAACACCCGGAATATCCTGATACGAAGTAAACTTGGTATGATCGGAGGAACTTCTTCTTACAGAATCGGTGCAGTTAGAGTAAAATAAAATAACCGATAAAAAGAAAAATAAGTAATATAATGATTTTTTAAAAAAATGCATTAAAAACTCCCTATACCATGTTCACTAAATCTAATTAATTCATTTTAACATAAAATAAAAAAAAATTGCAAACTATGTTCGGGAAAATATTGCATTAATTTAACAGATATTCATTTTCTTCGCTTTCTCTTTGTAATTTCATCATTCTTATCTGTTTTTCTATCTTATATATAAGTTCTTTAGAATCAAAAGGCTTTACAATAAAATCAGCCGCTCCAAGCGCGATAGCGTCATTTACGTTTCTGAATGTCCCTTCTGAAGAAATCATTATAATCGGAGTTTTATCATAACCCGGCAATTCCTTTATTTTAGGGATAAGTTCAAACCCGCTGATACCCGGCATTATATAATCCAGAAGAATTATATCCGTTTTATTATTTAGTAAAAAGTCAATTACAACTTCTGATTTTGACAGCAAAAAGACTTTATATTTATCCGGTAAAGAATGATGGATAGTCCTTAACATACTTGTCATGTCATCAACAACAAGGATTGTGGGATTGTTATCGTTTTTTACAGTAGGTTTTTTTTCCGCGCTTGTTTTCGGATTAAATATACTTTCGATACTTTCAACTAACTTTTCAGTATTAAACGGTTTAATCACATAATCTACAGCGCCGAGGCTTAAGCCTTTTACCACGCTGTCCTTATCGCTGTTGCAGGTTAAAAAAATTACAGGAATATTCGCATAACGCTGATCTGTTCTTAAATTTTTAATTGTAGAATAACCGTCAACATCAGGCATATTAACATCCAATAAAATTAAATCCGGCGTAATTTTTTCCATGATTTTATACATTTTATCGGAAGAGTCTGAAAGATATACTTCGTAATATTTACTGAGTGCTTTTTTTAATGATATAAGACTATAATTCATATCATCTACATAAATTATTTTTCTTCGTGTTCCTAAAATTGCAGATGCTGCCATATATCCGGGTTTTGTCATAAACTCATTCCTCCTTCTTAATCAAACTGTTGAGTTTTTCCGCTACTTCATCAAAATTAACCACATCTATATTTTCACGTAACCAATATGCAAGACCGTCATCCGCTTCATATTGAAATTTTTCAATTTCTGTTATTACCTCGTCCGCTCCGTCCATATCATAATTAATACAAGCTGTTAAAAGTTTTGATAATAACTCGTCATCAGGTTTATCTTTTTTCGGTTTAGCGTTTTCGTCGATCACTGTTGCAAGCATATTTTCAATATCTGTAACTAATTTCCATACTTTCTCAATAAACGGAGGATTGTGTTCATTTATATATTTTATGTCGCCTGCGGTTGCCGCTTTTTCAAGCAAAGCTGCGGTTTCGCCGATCTTTTGCGCACTGATATCAAGGCTGGTGCCTTTAATTCCATGCACATTTATTCTATAACTGACGAGACTTTCTTCATTAACATTTTTTAAGGTATCAAATACAGAACGGATGCTGTTTATATATGCACGTAATACTCTGACATAAAATTCAGCGTCATTTTCAAAACGATGAATCCCTTTGGGAATATCAATGCCTTCGATTTTATTACTTAATAAACGCGACATTAAATTATTTTCCTGCGATTGAAAATCACTGCGGTTTTGCACTGCTGCTTGCTGTACCTCTGCCTGCTGACGCACTTCTTCGAGAACCTCAGGCGGTTGTTTGTCGCGTACAAATTTATTTAATATAGCATTTAACTGGCGTATGTCTATCGGCTTGGAAATAAAATCGGTAAAACCTTGTTGTATAAAAATTTCAGCCTGTCCCGCTACCGCGTTAGCGGTAAGCGCGACTATGGGTTCATTATAACCTAAATTGCGGATATGCTGTGTAGCTTCTATACCATCCATTTCCGGCATCATGTGGTCCATAAAAATAATATCGTATATTTCACCTTTTTTAATTTTTTCAATCGCGGCAGGCCCGCTGTTTACAGAGTTAATATTTAATTTATAAGGAGCTAAAAGTCCTGAAGCGACATAGATATTCGCTTCTACATCGTCAACAACAAGAACCTTGCCGTAAGGCATAGGTTCCCGCGAAATTTGAACCCGTCTCATGAATGTTCTTGAATGTGTGCGGAATTGGCGGAGATTATCAGCCACTTCTTTGCCTAATATCTCCGAATCGCATCTTACTTGCGTTAGGTGCACAGTGAACGTTGAACCTTCTCCGGGTTTGCTTTCTACTTTTATTTCCCCGTTCATTAACTGGACAAGTTTGCGCGTAATACTCATGCCAAGACCCGTACCTTCTGTTTTTCGGTTGTTCTCCAAATTAAAGCGTGAATATTCATCAAAGAGTTTATTTACCTGCGTTTCATCCATTCCCTGACCTGAGTCTTTTACAATAAGAATTAAAAATAATTCATTTTCATTTGAACCGTCTTTAAAATCAATTGAAAACTCAACAGTACCGGAGGCGGTATATTTAAATGCGTTGGAAAGCAGATTATTTAAGATTTGTTTAATACGAAGTTCATCCCCTATCATTTGAGCCGGTATGTTTTCGTTTATGTTTAATTCAAACACAATAGGTTTACTTCCGATACGCATCATATTTAATTGCGCGGAATCGCTGATCATACTTGCTATCTCGTATTTTGCCGTAACAAGCTCAAGTTTATTTGCTTCTATTTTTGAAAGATCCAGAATGTCGTTAATAATACTTAGCAAAAGATCACCGGAGGAATAAATTTTTTCCAAACCTTCTTTAACATCAATGTCAAGATTTTCATTTAATAGATGGATTTCGCTTATACCCAGAATTGCATTCATAGGTGTGCGGATTTCATGGCTCATTGTACTAAGAAACGCGCTTTTCGCTTTATTTGCATTTTCCGCTTCTTCTTTTAAAATTGCGATTCTTTCAAAAGGTTTTCTTATAAAATTGGAAGCGATTAATGCCGCGATAATACTTAGAAAAATACTGACAATAGCGACAACAATAAGCCCAAGGTCGGTATCTTTAATCGGGCTTTCTGTAAGAGGCGCGACAACTCCAAGACTCCATCCTTCTTGCGAGCCGGAAACAGGCCTGTATGAACATACACGGGGGATGTTATAAACGGTATAATACCCTATTCCGGTTTCACCGTTTGACATACGTGTAACTGTCCGCGCTAGTTCTGTGAAAGTTTTATCGAGAAGAGCGGCATCTATATAATTAAAACGGTTTTTTATCCAATTATCACGCGGGTTGGATATCGCATAACCGTCCGCATCGCTCATAAATATATGACCTGTTTCCCAAATAATAAAAGGTGCAAGCCGTTCTTTAAAATACCAACCTGGAACGGTAAACACAAGAACTTTATTATCTGAAAACGGTAAAGCGACCGCCAAATAAAACACAACCCCGTTATTGATAGGGGAAGTGGAAGTAATTGTGATATTAGGAAGACTGTCCGCTAAAGTATCGCCGGCATTTACCGCCGCTTGATACGCAACTACTTTCTTTATGTATTTATCTTTTAAAACATCAACTTTAGGGGGCACTTCCCCTGTCGTATAAAGTGATATGTTATTAATATCAAAAATTGACATCCCTATAAATTCTGTATTTAAATTAGATTGCACTGTAAGGACTTGCTGCCATCTTCCTTCTTCGGATATGCTGAGTATTTCCGCAATTCTGTTCGCTTTAAATTTTAAATTATCAAGTTCTGCACTAATAAGGTGATCCGCAATACTGGACATAACTTTTAAATCTGTTTCAACAGATATATCCATATTTCTTCTTACAAAACTTATACCGACTAAAACACTGAATATAATTATAAAAAGATTTGTTATTACTATTACAAGCATCGCTCTTATACGTATATTCATAAATATATCCTTATTAAATAATAAAAATTTTCCAGAGCGGCTGTTCTATGTTTTAACAGCTGCCCTGGAAAAATGTTTACTTTTTATTTACGTCGATTACCGCTTTTTACTTGCTGCGAGAGCTGCGTTCTTTCGTTCAAGCCAAAAAGCCGGGTCTTTTGCGTTTCCTTCATGAATAATATCATCACATAAGGAAACAAGATCGTCAAACCTTGACTGCTGCCAGTAAAGTGCAGCAAGATCTTCGTCAGATAATTTTATTTCTTCAGCTTTTCTTACGTGTTTTTTAACAGCGCCGGAAGAATGTGAAGTGTTATATTCTTCTAAAAATTCATCTGAAGATATCATAACCGGTTTCTTTGCTGTTGATTTTTTAACTACCGGTTTTTCTGCCGCAGGTTTTACTGTTGGTTTTGCGGCTGGTTTAACCGCCGGCTTTTTAACGGCAGGTTTTTTCGCTGTTGTTTTTACAGCGACTTTCTTTACCGCCGGTTTTTTTACAGTTGTTTTTTTTGCAACCGGTTTCTTTGCAGCAGGTTTTTTAGTCGCCGCCGGTTTCTTCGCCGCAGCTTTTTTTGCAGCGGGTTTCTTCGTTGCAGGTTTTTTCGCCGCAACGGGTTTCTTTGCCGCCGGTTTCTTTACAACAGTTTTCTTTACTGTTGTTTTTTTTGTTGATGAACTCGCTTCTTTCTTTTTTGCCATAAAAATTCTCCTTTAAAATTGTTTATTATAATTTATTAAATAATAAATACCTTGTTTTTCATGTTTTTCCCTTTTTGGAAAAATTTATATCTCTAACCGGACGGACGGGAAACCTATCCGTTATAGGATACTCTTTCACATCACCTCTCCATGGACCGTTAGTGCTTTTCCAGTAGCCGCCGGAAGTTCCTGTCATATAGGATAATGAATAAGGGTAGATATAATGATCTTCGTTTTCCGAAGTTACAACCGCGACCGCATTATCGTTATTCCGTTGAATACTCCAGTGTATGGATGTTTCAAATGTTTGATGTACCTTTTCTTTTTTTTCAAGACGGCTGCGGAAAGTAAAAGCGAATTTTTTAAGTTCTTCCACAGAAGGAAGCCGCCAATCTTTAAAGCCGTTAAATGAAAAATCCCTGCAATGACGTTCTGAGTCATACCATGTACACCAACCCGCATCAACAGGCGCGACTTCGATCCATTTTCCGTTTGTGTCTTCTATAACAATACCCCCTGCAGGACCTGTATCCCCTGTTTCAAAAGGATAATATTTTTCAAGGATGCTGCGTATCTGCGGTACTTCACGCACGTGGGAAAAAAACATTCCCGGAGTAAGCAAGACATACATATCCCAGGAGAATAAGCGTTTATATGTAAGGAAAGCAAGTTCGCTGATATGAAAAGGTCCTGATTCGATATAATTGACGCTTGTTAAATACATATGAAAGGAATTAAGATCATCCGGTATAGTAAGAAATTCTTCCGGAATTTCCTCGATGGTGATTGCATCCATGCGGTTATATCTTAAATGTTCGATAGTATGAAGATCTATATAAAAAGCTTTTATTTTTTCATTTTTTGCACTGGCGCTGTTTACATACTCCCTAAGGGCGCTCCAGCTATACTGTTTAAGAAAAATACAGGTTTCATCTGTCCCTATTATATTCGAGGAGGTTTTTCCGGCTGAATAAAACGGTGTAATCCCTTTCATAAAATAATCCCCATAGGTTAAAAAATAATAAGCCCTATCTTTATTATAGCACATAGAATAATTAAATGGGATTTTATTTTAAAAATTGCTTGTAAATTACCTTAATAATATTGATTAAAACATCCTTCTATATATTCTGTCCACAATATCAGCCGCTTCTTTGCAAGGGTGGCAGTTCCCGGTGCAAAAATAACAGCCTAACCCGTATCCTTAAGGCGTATATATTCGCGGAGCAATTCGGCACGCTCTTTGAAACTTTCCATTTCTTCTTCGGATATATTATTTCTGATGTACTCTTTGTCTTTTTCTGTATAATCAGGATTGGTTTCAAAATCTTCGCATACGGTAAGCATAGCAAGAGGTTTTATATAATAATTTTCATAGGTTTCCAGATTGGGATCCGCGCCGGCTTCCAATAATATTTTCATAATGTCATAACTGCCGTCTCTGAAACATTGGTTGCCTAAAGGGGTCCTTTTATCACCGCCCGCTTTGTTTATATCAGCGCCGTGATCGATCAGATAATATAACATTCTAACAGGGTCTTCCATTGTGAACCAAATTCCCGACATGGAAATATAAAAAAGAGGTGTAGGCTGCCATTCCCTGAAACGCTTGTCCGCAATGTTGTTTAGCGAAAATCCTTCTGCGATAAGTTTATCAAGCAGTTCATAATCTTCTTCCCTTGCAAGAATTACCGCGAGATTGGGGATATCGTCATCGGCGATTACTTCGCTTATCGGCTTATCCGCATTTGCGCGTACAAGGGCAGCAAGAGAGGCAAAGAGGACATAACCGTCATTTATTATTTCATCTACAGAATCAAGATTGACGTTTTCAGGGAGCTGGCGCATGACGGCTTTATATTGAATATCATTTTTTTTCGGATTGGTTTCAATTATATCTATTTCTTCTGCATATCTTAAACCGTCCAAGACATCATCTCTTATATCAACAAAAAAGATATATTGATCCATACGGCGGCGTAAAAGAGCGTTTTTTCCTCCTGAATAAAAAACTTCCGGCCGCCATTCGTCGCCTTCACACTTTTTAGTATAGAAAGCCAGCCCTTCATTGTCATGAATAATATTAAATTTTATTTCCGTCTCAATCAGCGAAGCGCGCGGTTCAAGCCCCAAGCCTTTTAATAATCCCCAGGTCTGAGGCAAACCTTTCCTGATTTTTACTAAATCAGCGATTTTACTGCGGAACATTTCATATTGTTCTTGTATGAAAACATCACTCATTACTTTACAATATGCGGGAAACTTCGCCTTTCAGGCTCGTTGTAAGTACGTTAAACCCAAGCATCATGTTTTCCGTCATCTTGTTCTTCCAGCTCGTCAGGCAGCAATGCGCCGTGTTCCAACAAAATTTCTTCAACTTCGGACAAATTGTCTCTTTGAGCAATTGACAAAGGCGTATTGCCGAATGAATCTAAAAAATTTATATCTGCGCCTTTTTTTATAAGAAGCTCTATTAATTTTAAAATACCTGATATGTTGTCTTTGTATGTTTCATCAGAAATGTGCTTCATCGCAAATTTGTAATTATTAACAGCTATTATCAGCGGTGAAATACCCGGTAAACCGGGAGCTATAAGATTGGCATCCGCGCCGTATTCTAAAAGCAGCTCCGCTTTCTTGATCTCATTGTTATTAATCGGCTCTAAATTTTCTTCATCTGATGCTTCTTCGTCTTGCGAATTATTATCACTTGAAGTTGGAAGCAAACAATGAACAAGAGGTGTCCACTCGGTATCATTATTAATACTGATTTGGTTCGGATCAGCGCCAAGTTCGAGTAAAGTGTTAAAAACTTCGTATGTTACGCTGTCGGAACAAGTTTGATTCCAAAGAGGGGTGGAACCGTCGCCTGCCGCTAAACTGACATCCGCGCCTTTTTCTGCAAGGAACTTTAACATTTTTTTCGGATCTTTCATTTTATTCAATACATCTTTGATGGTAGCATAGTAGATAAGCGAAGGCTGCCAATATCTGAATTGCGGACGGGTAAGTGTATTTAAAAATTGCAGATTGGAATCAGATGTTTCTTTTAACAAACGTTCTATTAAGTCATATTCTTCAAAAGAAGCAAGAATTGCGGCTAACTCTGTATATTCACTGGCTGTCTTAAAATTAAAAAGCGTACCGATGTTTGATGAAGAAGCATCGCTTTTAATTTTTTCAACCATCTTCGCATAGAGTTCTCTTCTTTCTTCCGGCGTTTGATTTTTTTGTTTTATTTCCCACGCTTTGACAAGCAATGAATGATATGTTTTACGATCAAAATCATCATCAGATAATGAATATGCGTTTTCAAAATCATAAATTGCAGCATCATAATCTTCTCGGTAAAAAAAGATTTTACCTCTTTCATAATATAATTCAGCGTTATTTAGTTTTACGCTCTTCTGGGTGTTTTTCCATTCTTCGTTCAAGGCATTAATATCTTCGCCTATAACATCATATATTTTTGATTTTACAACAGAAGGATTGTCTCCCTGATGTACACTGACTATCCCTTGCAAAATAATTTTTCTAGCGGTAAGGTCATAACCCTCTCTTTTTCCCATATCAAGAAGATGTTCAACAATTATTCTTACAATATCAAAATCAATACCGTCAGAAACAAGCGTAAAACCTGTTTTAATAAAAATATTTTTTTCGTCCTCCATTAAACTTTCAAAAGAAAGTAAACCTTCCCTGCGTGCAATTTCTGAAAAAGCCAACATTCTGTTTAATAATTCATTGCAATCATCTTGCGTGAATTTAATATTTTTATCATTGTCTGAGAGCGGATAAAATTTATTAACATAATACGCGATTTTTTCCGCGCCAGGCGGTCTGTCTAATCCATCACTTGTATTGTAATTATAACGTAAAATAAGCTGATAAAAAGCTCTTTCGTATAACATTTCTGCCGATGCCTCATACCAGAAGATTCCTTTATTATAAAGATCTTCATTTGAACATAAATTATTAAAAGCCCTGCACAACAAAGTTTCTTCAGGTAATGCAGATATTATCTTTTTATGATAGTCTTCCATCTCTGAAACAAAATCATCAAAATAGGTATAAATATATGCTAACTGTTCTGCGGCTCTGCCGTTTATTTTAGTATCTAAATACCATTCTGCCGCAGTTTTATATTTACTGTTTTTTGCTTTTCCTGTTTCGTACATATAATCAAGACAATCCAATGCCGCATAAAATCCGTTTTTTACAGCGATTTCAAAATAGCGGAGGGCTTTTTCATAATCCTGATCTATTATATTTCCTTTTAAATACTCAATACCTAAATAATAATACGGTTCATAATCTTCCGCATTGTTATCAGCCGCTTTTTGAAAATATTCAAGCGCTTTAACTTGATCGCGCTCTACGCCTTCTTCCCCCTTGTAATAAATTTTTCCTGCATTGTAAAAACCAATATTGTTCCAGTTTCTGCCTCTGCTGTTTTCCTGATTGTCAGCTTCAATAAAAGGACATTTACCGGCTTCTTCATACCAATTAACAGCTTGTTTAAAATCCTGCTCTATCCCTTCGCCGTTTTCGTACATTTCGCCGATATAAAATTTTGCCGCGGCACTGCCTTTTTCTGAAGCTTTTTTATACCAGAACATCGCTTTTGTATAAAAAGGAAACGTAGCTGTCCTGTAACAATGAGCGATGGCAAGCATCGCTGCGGCGCTGCCGTTTTCCGCCGCCGCCTGGTAATATTTTTTAGATAAATCGCTTGCCCAAAATGTATCTCCTAAACCGTCTTTGTTATCATTGCCTTTCTGATACATTTCTTCAGGTGTAAGCCCTTTTAGATCGATATCTGAATAATCAAAATCTTTCATAAATGATGAAAAATACTCAATATTATCGGGGTTTTCTTTAATCCTTTGATTAAAATCTTCCCCTTTAAAATCCTGTTTTAAAATCTTACCCATAATTATCCTCCTTATTTAGGTAAATTATAATATGTTAAATTAATTATACTAATAAAAAAACGTATTTATATATCGACAAATCGCTCATTAATATGGACTTTTGTTGCGTCTTTATAAAAAAGGCTTGCGGTATTTATCCGGTATGTTATAATCAAGTCAGTTACGAAAAAATCCGTAGGGTTGTATCGTGATTGTTGCGCTATTTTATACGCAACATTGACACTTAATAAATTATGGGTGTATATTAAGAAGTCCCTAATTATTTTAATTAGGAAGCAGAGGCATTTATGGCAGGACCTTTAGAAGCGACAGTAGTATTAGGAAAATGTTCAAAAACAAAAAGACTTTTCGGAATGCGTGTTGAAAAACAAGGGGGAAAATGGATACGCACATGGGCCTTTCCCATTGACGAAAAAGCGGCAAAAAACGAAGGTTTCGCCGCCAACAAGGTAAGCATAAGCGGTCAAGAAAATGAATACCCCGGTTGCCCGCATTGTAAAGACGGCGGGTTCACCTTATGTTGCTGTGATAAGGTAGGCTGCTCAGGCGGGACAAAACGGGAAGGTAACAAGCAATTCTATTTATGCCCGTGGTGCAATCAAAATATAGAAGTACAAACCGCTGAAGTTATCGATGTTAAAGGCGGCGGTTATTAAAATAAAATCCAAAAAATATAGGAGAGGATGTAGATGGCAGATTTACCGGTAGGAAAAAAAATCAAAACAAAAGATTTTAAAGAAGTAGTTGTCGGTAAGAAACTAGGTGAAGGCGGGCAGGGCGCGGTTTACATGGTTGATTACGACGGAAAAAAGAAAGCTTTAAAATGGTATTCGGGAAAAAAAATCGCAAACCCGAAGAAATTTTACGAGAATCTTGAAAACAACATTAAAATGGGAAAACCGTCAAGCTCATTCCTTTGGCCGGAAGCGATAACCGAAAAAGAAGGCGAAGCTTTCGGTTATATCATGGATTTACGCCCTCAGGAATATGAAGATTTTTCAAAATTTTTAATCGGGCGGGTAGGTTTTAAAAGCATAACCGCGATGGCTAACGCCTCTTTGCAAATTACCGCGGGTTTCCGCTCATTGCACCAGAAAGGTTTTAGTTATCAAGATTTAAATGACGGTAACTTTTTTATTAACCCGCAAAACGGTAATGTGCTTATCTGCGATAACGATAATGTTTCCGAGCACGGAAAATCATCCGGTATAGCCGGAAAGGCGCGTTATATGGCGCCTGAAATTGTTGTTAGCGGATCAAAACCTGACGATCTGACAGACGCATTTTCTCTTTCAGTAATTTTATTTCTGCTGTGGGTAAACAACCATCCTTTAGAAGGAGCGTCCGCTTGCCCTCCATGCATGGATGCAAAATCTGAAAAAAGAATTTACGGGGAAAACCCTGTTTTTATTTGGGATCCGACAGATGATTCAAACAGACCTGTTCAAGGTTTACACAAGGGAGCTGTCGTGCGCTGGCCCTTCCTGCCAAAATATGTTCAAGATTTATTTAAAAAAGCGTTCAGCAAAGAAGTGATGAAAGATCGCACTAAACGTATACTTGAACAAGAATGGCTTCGCATCTTTATCAGAATGAGAACCGAAGTTTTTCAATGCCCTTCCTGCAAAAATATTTATTTTGCAGACCCTGCAGATCCTAACCCCTGCCCGGAAACAAAATGCGGCAAGAAAAACGTTTTCCCCATGTATCTTAAAACACCCAGATACAATGTCCCTATCCATCAAAAAACAAAACTCTACGCTTGCCATACGATAAAAGGATCGGACGATTATGAAACGCTCACAGGGGAAGTAACTCAATCAGGAAACGATTTCATATTAAAGAATGTATCAAAAGAAACATGGACTTACGGCAGCAACGCTGTGGCTCCGGGCGGAACAGTAAAGCTAGAAAAAGGTATGAATATTAATTTCGGCTTAGTAAATGTCGATGTTATATAAATTAAATTAGTATAAGGAGAAAAAAATGGCATTAACAGACACAATTGAAATCCCCAGAAGAACAATGGTATTATTTTTTATCGTTGATACTTCCGGAAGCATGGAAGGCAAAAAAATCGGAGCTGTAAATACAGCTATCAGAGAAGTTATCCCGGAAATCAGGGATATATCAAATGAAAACGCAGACGCGCTTATAAAAATCGCGGTTCTTGAGTTTTCTTCAGGCGCGACATGGAAAACAAAAAACGGTCCTGAAGAAGCGGATAACTTCAACTGGGTTCCGGTAGATGCGGCAGGCGTAACAGACTTAGGCGCGGCTTGCAGGGCTTTAAACGATAAGCTTTCAACCAAAGCTTTTATGAAAGAAGCGACAGGCTCATTCGCGCCCGCGCTCTTCCTGCTTTCCGACGGCTCGCCCACAGATGATTGGCAAAAAGGTTTAGACCTTTTAAAACAAAACAACTGGTTTAAAGCGGCAATCAAAGTTGCAGTGGCAATCGGTGATGATGCCGACAAGGATATTCTTGCAGCTTTTACAGGGACAAAGGAAACTGTTTTAGAAGTTCACACAACTAACGCTCTAATTAAGATGATCAAATTTGTCAGCGTCCGCGCATCTCAGGTTGCAAGTACAAACGCAAAAGCTGATCCGTCACAAGGCAATCCCGATCAGGCAAAAACAGAAGAATTGATCGCCGCTCTTGATGAAATAAAAGACGATCTTGCAGCAGAGCCGAATAACCAAGGCGGGGATGACTGGTAATGTATAAATCATTTGCGGTCACGGTTCCGGGAATCAGTCATAAAAAGAAAAATCTTCCTTGTCAGGATTACTCTGCTTTCTATGAAAACGAAAAAGAAGGGGTCGCCATTGCCGTTGTTGCAGACGGGCATGGAGACAGCAGCTGTTTCCGCAGCGATTTGGGTTCTAAGTTTGCCGTAGAATGCACGCTTGAAGGGATTAAGAATTTTATTAACGCGCAAAAAAAACTTTTTAAAGACGGCAAACAGCCTTCTGAAGATGAGTTCAATGATAATCTTAGAAAACAACTTCTTGCCGCTATAGTAAAAGCTTGGAATTTAAAAGTAAACGAACATTATGAAAAAAATCTATTCACAGAAGAAGATTTTGCAGGAATTGAAAGCGAGAAGTACCGGAACAGATACAGAGAAGCGCAGCAAATGTTTACAGAGCAAAGCTCTTCAAGCGCGGGTTTATTAACAGCTATTAATGAGGCGACCGTTCCAAGTATCGCGAAAGCTTACGGAGCGACATTAATAGCAACAGCGATTACCCCGGATTACTGGTTCGGTCTTCATGTCGGAGACGGGCGCTTTACAGTTCTTTACAAGGACGGCAGAAGCGAACAGCCTGTCCCTTGGGATGAAAAATGCTATCTTAATGTCACAACTTCCATTTGCGATGACGATATTCTTATCCGCCCGAACGGAATCCGCAGTTATTTTTCATTTAACGAAAAAAAAGAAGCGCCCATCGTTATTTATATTTGCACAGACGGTATAGACGATAATTATCCTGCAGATGAAAAAGAAAATAAAATTCAACTTACAAGACTCTACCGAAAAATATCTTTGGCTTACGCGGACGACGGTTTTGAAAGTACCAACGGTCAGTTAAAAGACCTTGCGGATAACTTTGCTACCAAAGGTAAAGGTGATGATACAAGCGTAGGTCTTCTTATCAACCTTGAAGAAATGGAAAAAGTAAAAGAAGACTGGCGGGTTAAAATCAACGAAGCTGATGCAAAAAGGGAAGCGGAAAAAGAAGCGAAAGCCAAATTAGCGAAAGAACAAAGAGAAGCGGCAGAAAAAGCGGAACAAGAAAGATTGGCGAAAGAAGAAATAAAGAAAATTGCCGCAACTGTATTAGCGCTTGAACAAACAGCGAAAATCTGCGCGAAAAAAGCGGAAGATTCTTTAAAGGCGGCGCGAGATTTTGAAGCCGCTTTTTATGAAGCAGTTGCACAGAAGAAAGGCATAAAAGCAGATCCGTTTAATGACCACACAACCCAGATAAAAAACGCTTTCGACAGCGCAAGCGATGCGGCTGCAAGAGCAAAAGAAGCAGTTGCTGAAGCCAGGGAAAAAGCTAAATTATCAGCTTCTGAAGTAGTAAAAAGCGAAACGGAAAAAGCGGAAAAAGCGGCTCAAAACGCTGTCTCTTTTGAAGAGTCGACAAAAAAATCTTATGAAGAAGCGGAAAAACTAAAAACAAAACTTAAAAACTTTATGGCGGAACTCAAAGCAAAAGCGGATGCGGCGGCAAAAGCAAAAGCGGATGCGGATGCAGAAGCTGATGCAAAAAAAGCCGAAGAGAATGTTCCTCTTGAAGGAGGAGATTTTGTAACACCGGACGGTAAGCCTGTTCAAGAAAATAAAGAAGAAGCGCCGGCAAAACCTGTTGTTGCAGAAAATCCTGCGGCAAAAGCAACTAAAGCAACAACAGAAGCTACGACAGCAGCCAGAGCGGCTAAAACAGCATCAGAAAAAGCGGAAATCGCTGCAAAAAAAGCAATCGAAGCGGCAGCTGTAAAAGCGGCAGAAGCAGAAGCGAAAGTGGCGAAAGAAGCAGAAGAAGAAGCGTCAAAAGCAGTTGATGAAGCTTTAAAAGCGGCAGAAGAAGCTACAAAAACAGATGATCCTGTCGAATCAGAAAAAGCGGCTAAGAAAGCGGAAGAAGCGGCAAAAAAAGCAAAAGCGGCAGCAGAAAAAGCGGAAGTAGCGGCTAAAAAAGCGGAAGAAGCTGTAAAAAAAACAGGAAACTCTGAATAAGATTCAAAACAACTAATCAATATATAAACGGATGC
>Ga0209755_10003014_pt1 | contig 21734 bp, 19 predicted proteins | sample TergutCo191P1_FD_187301 | JGI IMG/M metagenome (GOLD analysis project Ga0209755, IMG submission 187301) | Cornitermes sp. P1 segment gut microbial communities from Petit-Saut dam, French Guiana - Co191P1 (SPAdes) (version 2) | ecosystem: Host-associated > Arthropoda: Insects > Digestive system... | reverse complement strand
GCCACCACCGGGGGCTACACTCCGGAGGCTCTGCTGAAGGTTACGGAAACGGATCACGGCGCGCTGAAGCGTCGCTACCAGGGCGTGTTCCTGCGCGAGTGGGAAAGGCGCAAGGACGAGTTAAAGGCCCTTTATGGTATTCACGGCTGGGAGGCGGTGGCGTACAACGGGATGGACGAACGGAAGGGGATAAGCGACTTTGGCGAAGCGGGTAGGGGAGGGCTTAAGATCTGTTTTTTGGATGCCGGGGGCAAGGCTGTCGCCTCAATTTGGATGCGGGGATCCGCTACGGAACCGGTTTTCCGCATCCTGGCCGATGCGGAGGGTTCGGGCTTTGATGCCGAGCGTGATCTTATCGAGTGGCAGCGCCGCATGACTATCGAAGCGGACGGGAATTACAGGAGCTAACGGATGGGACTTCGAGGGGAACTTTTTTCTACAAGGATATTGCTGCAAAACAGGACGTATTTCTTCAACGTGAAGGAAAATCGCATGGGCGATCTTTACCTGAACATCGTGGAGAGCAAGAATCGGGACGACGGGGGGTTTGATCGCCAGTCGGTGATTCTGTTCGCGGACGACTTGCAGGAATTCCTTAAGGGGTTCGATGATTCGTTGCGCGTTCTGGAGAAGGAAATCCGCGAGAGGCGGCGTTCCTCCCGTGCCGCGCGCGGTGACGTTCGCGGCGAGGAAAAAGGTCGTGGCAAGGGCAACGCCGCAAGCGGCGACAGGGGCGAGGGGTTCGGCAGGCGTTCGCGTTCGGACGACAGGAAGCCCGGTTCGGAAAGGCCGCCAAGGGACAGGGAACGGGCTCCCAGGGAAGGGAACCCCTCCAGGGAAGGGCATTCTTCCAAGGGCGGAAGGCGCGTTGTTGTAAAGAAGCGTTAGTTGCCGGTTCTAAAGCTTTTCCGCTGAATTGGCGAGGGGCCGTGTTCCAGAACGAGTTTCCGGTGTGCCAAGGTGGGGTATCCTTTGTGGCGTTCGTAGCCGTACTGGGGGTAAAGCCTGGCGTAGTGTTCCATAAGCTGGTCTCTGGCGGTTTTGGCGAGAATCGAGGCTGCCATTACTTCCAGGACTTTGGAGTCGGCTTTTACCAGTGCGGTGCAGGGGATGGGCAGGTTTGGCGTGTGCGTGCCGTCCACTATCGCCTTAAGGTTGTCGGGAAGGGTTGCGGGGCCAAAGGGTCTGCCGAAAGGGGTTTCCGTTTCCAGGCTTTCGGGCCAAACGCCTTTTACCGCGTCTGGCGCGGGGGCCAGGAGATAATCGAAAGCCCGTCGCATCGCCAGAAGGCTTGCCCGCAGAATGTTTATCTCGTCGATTTCGTTATGGGTTGCCCAGCCTACTCCCCAGGCCAAAGCCCCCTCAATAATGGCACGGCGGGCTTTTTCCCGTTCCTTGGCTTTAAGCTTTTTCGAATCTGCAAGCAGGCCCCCGGGGAAATCCGGGGGCAGCACCACCGCCGCGGCGCAGACGGGGCCTGCCAAGGGGCCTCGCCCGGCCTCGTCAATTCCGCATATCACGCGGTTTTACCCGGCATCCAGAAGCATCTGCATCGCCTTGCGAAAGCTGGGCTCCTGTTTTTCGGGTTCCCCCTTGTAATACTGCTTGTCAACCTCTTCCTCGGAAAGCCCAACCAGTTCGTGGCTCATGTAGTGAATCCAGTAGGGCTCGTCGTGGATGGACATGTCGTGTTTGCGGCACCAGTAGTCTGGCTGAATCGAAAGCTGGTGCGGTTTGTCGAAAAAATACTTGTAGTCGTGGACGGCAATCTTGAGATCGTCGCGTGGAATTCCCTTGTCAAGTATAATCTGTGCCAAATGGTTCATCGTCCTTCCGGTGTCAAAAATCTCGTCCACCAGAAGCACCTTGTCGCCCACCCTTAGATGCTCCGGCGAGTAGGTCCAGCCGTCCACCCGCACCTTTTCCGCATTTGCCACGTCGGTATAGGAACGTGCCACCACCGCAGCGTAATACACCGGGCGGGTACTGCCCTTGTACACAACCTTAAAAAATTCGCTTATGATGTTGCCCAAACAGGCCCCGCCCCTAAGGGAAACATAAATAACGTCGGGTCGAAAGCCCGCGGTGTAAATACGGTGGGCCAGCTTGATAGCGTTGTTCCGCATGGTATCGTACTGGAGGAATTCCTTTTTCATTGGCCAATCTTAACATGGGCTGGCTATCGGTTTCTAGGTGGAAGCAAATGTCTGCTAACTTTCATTCGCCGAGCTTACAGATCGAAGTTAATTTCAACCGGACAATGATCGGATCCGTGTATGTCGTGCCTTATGATGGACGATTTTACTTTTGGCAGGAAGGCGCGGTCAACGCAGTGGTAGTCAAGCCTCCAGCCAATGTTTCGCATTCTGGCGTCCGTCCGATAGGACCACCAGGTATAGTGCCCTTCCTCGTTCGGGTGGAAGTGCCTAAAGGTGTCAACATGCCCCGCCCCAACGAATTCGTCCATCCAGGCACGCTCTTCCGGAAGGAAGCCGGCGCTGTTTTTGTTTTCCTTGGGGCGGGCAAGGTCGATGGGCATGTGCGCTATGTTGTAGTCGCCACAGAGAAGAAAGTGCCTCCCTTTTTCCGCCATGGAATTGCATAGCTTTAGTATTTCGGCGCAAAAGCCCAACTTGTAGCCAAGCCGCTTTCCAGCGTCCTGGGAATTGGGGAAGTAGGTGTTTAGCAGCGTGAAGTCCTTGTAATCCGCAATCAGCACGCGCCCTTCGTCGTCGAATTCGGAAACGCCCAGAAAACGCACATCGCTCGGCTCGGTCTTGCTGTATATGGCGACGCCGGAATAGCCTTTCTTTTTCGCGTTGGCCCAGAAACTTACGTAAGGCTGGCATTCCTCGCCAGTACTCGTGCGCACCGAAGGGGTTATCAGCTTGGGCGAAAGCTGCCCCGGTTCCGCCTTGGTTTCGTTAAGGCAAAGTATGTCGGGGCTTTCCCTTGCCAGCCAGTCCGTAAAGCCGTATTTTTCCACGGCGCGTATGCCGTTGACGTTCCACGAGATAACCCGCATTTAGAGGATCCCCAGGGCTATTTCCATCATCCTGGTAAAACCCTGTTCCCTTTCCTGCGCGCTTGTGGCCTGCCCGCCTTCCAGCATGTCGGAAATGGTAAGAAGGCAGGCGGCTTTTTTGCCGGTCACTTTCGCGTTGTGGAACAGGGCGAAGCTTTCCATCTCCACGCCAAGGCAACCATGTTCCCGCACTACCTTTTTCCAGTATGGCTCATCGCCCGCAGACCCGTCGTAGTAGAAAACGTCGCTGGAATGAATAACCCCCTCGACCATCGGGAAACCCAGTCTCGCCGCCGATTCCCTAAGCCCATCGCAAAGACCCGCATCCGCCTCGATAAGGTTGCCCGCGAACCCGCCCTGGCATTTCGCGAAGGTCGATTCGCTGAAGGATGCCGTCGCCAGCACCACGTCGTACAGCTTTAGGGTGTCTTTGTACCCACCCGCGGACCCGACCCGAATAATCGTGTCCACATTGTATTCCGTGAAAAGCTCGTGGGAATAAATGCCTATCGAGGGCATTCCCATGCCACTGCCCATTACCGAAACGGGTTTTCCCTTATAGGTACCGGTAAACCCGAGCATTCCGCGCACGCGGTTAAATTCGACGGGGCTTTCTAGAAAGGTTTCCGCGACAAACTGCGCCCGCAGGGGATCTCCCGGCATTAGCACTGTTTTGGCAACCTGGCCCTTCTGGGCGGCGTTGTGGGGTGTAGGCATAATCAACTCCTTCCTGTCACTGTGGTATACCACATTGCGGGGCAAGTGTCTACGTTTAATTGAGCGCCTTGTACGCCATGCGGGCGACTTCCTGTTCGGCGGCCTTTTTGTTCCGGCCCGTGCCAGGCCCGTAGACCGTGCCACCAACGCTTACCTCCATCCAGAACGTGTGCTCGTGATCCGGGCCGGAACGCTTAATCACGCGGTAGCGGGGATAGGAACGAAAATTCCGCTGGCACATTTCCTGCAAAAGCGACTTGTAGTCCCGATGGTAGTCGTCCCCGACGATGCGGTCGATTTCCGGGGAGAAATGGCGACTGATAAACGAAAAAGCGATCCTGTAACCGGAGTCAAGGTACAGCGCGCCGATGACGGCTTCCATGGTGTCGGCAAGAATCGTCTTCTTGCCACGCCCCCCGGAAAGCTCCTCGCCCTTGCCCAGAAGCAGCATGGTGTCGATTTGAAGAGCCTTGGCGACAGTGGACAGCACTTCCTCTGAGACGGTTACGGATTTTACCTTTGCCAACTCGCCTTCGGCTTTTTCGGGATATTTCTGGTAAAGCAGGGTAGCGCAAGCCGCGCCCAAGATGGAATCGCCCAAAAACTCAAGACGTTCGTTGTTGAAACGACTCCCCGTTTCGTTGGATACGGACCGATGAACAAAAGACAGGTTCAAAAGCGCGGGGCTTTTGAACCTTAACCCAACGGCCTTCTGAAAAGCCGCCAGTTGCTTTTTTCTTCCCGACTCCAGGGCCGGAAACCCATCGGCCAGGCTACTGCTGCTGAGACTTGAGAAACTCGTAAGCGTCCTTGACCGTCTCGAATTCGTTCGCCTTTTCGTCGGGAATGGAAATCCCCATTTCCTCCTCGATGGCATAGATCAGCTCGTAGGTGTCCAGACTGTCCGCGCCAAGGTCCTGGCGGAAAGACGCCTCCATGGTGATTTTGCTTTCATCGATTTCAAGCTTTTCCGCGACAAGTTTCTTCATTTGCTCAAATAAGTCGTCCATGTTTCCCTCTCTTGTTTATACTTTCGAATCCGGAACTATAACCTGCCGTCCCCGGTAAAACCCGCACTTGGGGCAAACCCGGTGCAAAAGCACCTTGTTGCCACACGTGGCGCATTGAACCAAGTTGGGGGCGGTAAGCTTCATGTTAATGGACTGCCGACGGCTAGTCCGTGCGTGCGATGTTTTCCCTCTAGGTACAGCCATACAAAACCTCTCATATATTAGGCTAACAAAAGCCCGCGTTTATGTCAAGAAAAAATTTGACATTATCCGTGTTTGTGTCAGGGGCACTCGCCAAACCTATAGTTTGAAACCATAGATGGTTTTACGCAAGCCGCCCAAAGAATATATTCTAACCGATTTTGTACTTCTTGCCTAGGGCTTCGGCGACCAGAGGGGGAACCATCTCGCTTACGTTCCCCTGGAACGCGGCTATTTCCTTTATGGACGAGGATCGCAGGACAAAATACTCGGGATCCGTTGTCATGAAAAGCGTTTCGATGCCGGGATCCAGGGCCTTGTAAACCATGGAAAGCTCGAACTCGTAGGAAAAGTCGTCCATTCCCCGGACGCCGCGCACCAAAAGCTTGATGCCCTCTTTCTTCACGAAATCGACTATGAGCGAATCGCAGACCGTTACCGACACGTTGGGGTAGCCTCCCGCAAGCTGGCGCATCATGTCGGCCCGTTCCTCGGCGGAAAAGAGGTACTTCTTCTGCTTGTTTTCGGCCACCACCACCAGAAGCTGGTCGAATATTCCCGCCGCCCTTTCGATGATGTTAAGGTGGCCGAGCGTGGGCGGGTCAAACGAGCCTGGAAACGCAGCTTTCATCATAGGCTAGAACGTTACCGTTACTGGGCCGATCATGCCCCTTTCCTGCGCGCGGTCGCCGAAAAACTCAGGCGTGGCGGTTACCCGCCCGGTCTCGCCCAGCCTTATGGTCGCAGTGTACACCACGCGGTTTTCCCACCTAAGCGACCCCTCCACGAAAACCCGGTACTCGCCCGGGGGAACCGCCTGCCCGGCGTAGTTCCTGCCGTCCCAGACATGGCTAACGGCGCCCGTCCTGGGCGTGGCGCCCGCCAGCGCGTCAATGTGGTCCCTGTTTCTCCCGGCCAGGCCGGACTGCCTTACCCATTGCGGGACGGAGCTTTCCCTTCGCCGCCAGCCGCCGACCGCGGTCCACCGCGTTGCGTACAGGGTCCTTACGTACCTACCCTGGGAATCCTCGATCCACACGGCGAACTGGTTGCTTGCGACCCCGCCCTGCCTGTTAAAGTCGAAGCTAACCTCGACCCTGGTTTCCTGGGCAAAAACGGCGGAAGCCATACCCATGGCCAGCGCCAGAAACAGCAGTTTCCTTACCATGGCTACAATAATACCAATAGTCAACGCCAAAGCGCAAGGCACCGGGGAAAGGCTTTCCTTGCGGTAATATTGTTTCTGTGGTATAACTATGGGGTATTATGAAAAAAGCGAGCGCCGGTTATGCAGAAACATGCTAGCTACAAAATCCCCGTAGATTATTATATCATGTTCGGGATCTGTGTCTTGTTCATCACGATTGCGCTGATCATGGACACCCCCCAGCAGATACTGCAGGGGCTAGTCAGGATCCATACCTCGCGGAGCGTCCTTATAACGGACTACGTCGCGCTGGCCGGGATAGGCGCCGCCCTGGTCAACTCGGCCATCCTGCTCTTCCTGAATTTGCTCATGCTCATATCGACCAAGAACGCCCCCAACGGAAAAATAATAGCAGCGCTTTTCCTTACGATAGGGTTCTCGCTCTTCGGCAAGAACCTGTTCAACACCCTGCCCATAACCGCCGGGGTATGGCTTTACGGGAAGGTATCCGGGATAAAGTTTTCGACGCTGGTTCTTCACGGGGTCGTAAGCACGACAATCGCGCCGATAGTCAGCGAGGTCGCCTTCTTCGGCGGCGGCACCACGGTCTACAAGATCGTCATCGCGTACATGGTGGGGGTGTTCGTCGGGTTCATCTTCCCCGCGGTGGCGGAGTACGTAAAGCGCATGCACAGCAACTTCTGCCTGTACAACGGCGGGATTGCCGGCGGCTTTATCGCGACGATGTTCGCCGGGCTTTTCCGCAGCATAGGCATGGAAATCGTGCCGGAGACCTACTGGGACACCTCGTACACGCTGCAGCTTACGATACTCGCCTGCGGCATAGGGATCGTGCTTATCATCTACGGCATAGCCATGGACAAGCCGTCGGTCTCCTTTAAGCGGTTCAGGAACATACAGAACGAAAGCGATCCGCACGACAACGACTTTTTCTCCAAGTACGGCAGCAGCTGCTACAAGAACATCGGCATACTGTGCCTCGTGTCCACCGCCGTCATACTCCTGCTGGGCATGATGAGCGAGGAGGGCCCCATCATGAACGGCCCGATCCTTGGCGGGGTCTTTACCGTGTCCGGCTTCGCCGCATCCGGCAAGCACCTTAGGAACACGATACCGGTCCTAATAGGAAGCATAATCGCCGTGCATTTCAACCACCTTTCCGCGACCGCCCCCGTGAACGTCCTGGCCATTCTTTTCTCGACCGGGCTCGCGCCCATCGCCGGCAAGTACGGCTGGCACTGGGGCATCGCCACCGGCTTTCTGCACGTCTCGATCGCCGTCTTCATCGGGGACATAAACGGCGGGCTTAACCTGTACAACAACGGCTTCGCCGGAAGCTTCGTCGCGGTAATGGTCCTTCCGATAATCGAGTTCACCCGGGGGCTTTACTCAAAGGTCAAGAGCAAGAAAAGGAACTAGCTGCGGGCGCCACCCCGGGGCCGGCGCCCGGCCGGCGCCTATCCGTTCTCGTACTCCTTGTACATAAACCGCTTAATCTTCTGCTGCGCGTTCTTCTCGAAAGGCTCCCTTCGCAGAGTGAAGTCGCCAATCTTCTTGTACGGGGGCAGTCTGCGGTTGGCGTCCTCGACAAGCTTTTTCACCTCCGCGCGGATAAACGCCTCGTCGTTCTCCTTGCCCGGGAAGTCCTCCCTGATATTGTCGTAGTTGGGCACGACCACCGCGAAAACCGTCTCGCCCGATCCGTCCCTCGCCCTGCGCCCCACGACCAGGATCTCGGCGATAGTCCGCGAGCTGAACAGGACCTCTATCTCCTCCGGGTAGATGTTCTTGCCCGCCGCGGTAACGACAAGGTTTTTCTTGCGGCCCAGTATGTGGACGAAGCCGTCCCCGTCAATCTTGCCCAGGTCGCCCGTCAGCAGCCAGCGCTCCCCGTCAATCGTCCTAATAACCTCGCCCGTCGCCTCCTCGTTCTCGAAGTAGCCCAGCATGACCGACGGGGAGGTGCAGCCAATCTCGCCGATCCCCTCCTCGTTCGGCTCGAAGATTTTGACCGTGGTGTAGCTTACCGGGAGGCCGACCGACTCGTTGCGCTTGTGCCTGGGGGTGTTCACCGTGATGAGGGGGGAGTTCTCGCTCATGCCGTAGCCCTGGACTATGTTGAAGCCCAGCGAGTCGAAAAAGTCCGCCGTGGTTGGGTTGAGCGGGCCGCCGCCCGCGACCATCATCCGCACGGACGCCAGGTCGAACTTGGCGCGCACCTTCCTCAGCAGGGAATGGTTCCGGCCGAACTCCGGCTTCCCCTGTTTCGCCAGCGCCAGCGTCTTCCTGCGCGGGCCTGCCAGGAACAGCTTTTTGATACCCGTTATCTTCTTCTCGGCTCCGGCCATGAACTTGTCGAAGAGCAGCGGGACGCCTATGAAGAAGGTCACCCCCGCGTCCCTGGCGTCGGCGCGGATGACGTCGCCGATAACCCTGTCGACGATTACCGTGGGAATGCCGAAGCTAATCGGCGCGATAAAGCAGCAGGTGGTCGGGTAGGTGTGGTGCAGCGGCAGCACGTCGATGAACACGTCTTTCTCGTTGGGCTCCAGGATGCGGATCGCCGCGCTGGCGTTGGCGATAATGTTCCTGTGGGAGAGGGTGACGCCCTTGGCCACTCCCGTGGTGCCGGACGTAAACACGATCGACGCCGGATGGTCCGGCGATATGCCGTCCGGATCCGGCAGCGCCACCCCGCCGTCGCCCGTGCCGAAGCCGTCGAACTCGGACCCGCCGCCGTTCCTTCCCGGGCTTATGCACACCGTGGCCGCCATCTCCACGCCCTCGCCGCCAAGGGAGTCGGCGAATTCCTGTTTTTTCCCCGAGTGGAAGAAGGCCTTGGCCCTGGTTATCCTGATTATGTTAAGGCATTCCTGCTCCGTGACCAGAAAGTCCACCGGCACGATGGAAAGGCCCGCTATGACCGCCCCCATCCAGGCCGCCATCCATTCCGGACGGTTTTCCGCCCACAGCACCACGCGGTCGCCCTTGACCAGGCCCGCCCCCAGCAGCCCCCTGGCGACCCGGCGGCATTCATTGCCGTAGCGCGAGAAGCTCCACCTTGTAAATTCCTTGTTCCCGACCGGGCGGTACAGGATCGCGTCCTTGCCCGCGTGGTCCCTGGCGATTTGCTCCAGAAGCTGGGCGAAGTTACCGTTTGGGTTGTCGGCCATATTCGAAATGTAATCGCTGAATTTGAGCATGTTTACCTCTTTTGTCTTGTTTTACCCCCAGTATGACACGTTCAGGAATTGTGTCAAGACGAAACGGCGTTTTTTTTCCTAAAAAACCGCGTTTTCTGCAACCTTTCCCCTTTTGCCATGTCTAAACCCCCTTCCAAAGCCACCGGGGTTTTCGGCCGCGCCGGGCCGTGGGGCGCGCTGGCCCGGCGGCGGGCGCGGCTAGGGGACTATCGCGCTTAGGATCTCGCTGAAGGGGCCCAGGTTGCCGCGGGCGTTCTGCCAGGCACCGCTTATATACACGGTCTTGCCGCGCTGCGGTTCCTCGAAGCGCAGCGTGTGTACCGGGCGGCTCGCCATCGTGTGGTGGGTTAGCTCCCCGATGTTCTTCGGCGGGCTGTCCAGCGGGGCCCAGATTAGCACCGCGCCGTCGTAGCCCGCGGGTTTCGCGTTGTGCGTCGCGTCCTTGATCTTCAGGTGGATGCGGATCGCGCGGATCGCGCTTACGCTAAGGGTTATCTCCAGGTGCTCGGTTACCTCGTGGTGCTCGGTGCGGATCATGTCGTGCAGAGGGATGCCCATGTTCACGCGGTCCTCGTTCGTCACGGGGGCGAAGTGAAGGTACTGGCGCACGAAAAGGCGGATGACGCTTTCGGCGCGTTTGCGCGCGTCGTTCTTGGCCTGGGTGACGGCGGGGGTATGGGGGTGAAGGGTCGGCTCGTAGTGGGTGGCCCAGTCCTCCCGGGCCTCCGACAGCCTTTCCCTCGCGTCCGCGGGGACGTGGCCCCAGCCATTCGGAACCTCGCCCGTTTTGAGCGTTACGTAATCCAGTACGTTACTGAACCAACTGTTGAAGGTCGCGTCGTTTCGCGGGATGTAATCGGTGGACATAAGCCTCTCCTTGCCATGTATTATGCCGTTCCATACGGACGGCGCATCAAACCAAGGGTACGGGATGGGGCCGACGCGCGATGGGCGGCCCCTGCGGGCGATTCGCGGTGCGCTACGGACTGTTCGTAGTGCCCTGCGGGCGATTCGTAGTGGGCTACGGAAGGCCCGTAGTGCCCTGCGGACGAACCGTAGTGGACTGCCGCCGGGCGTAGGGCACTACGCGCGGGCCGTAGGACAATACGGACAGGCCGTAGTACCCCGCGGACGACTGGGAGGGCACTACGGATGGGTCGGGGTGCCCTACGGTTCGCTTGTAGGACACTGCGGATGGACTGGAGTGTCCTACGGATGAGCTGTAGGGCACTGCGGACTGGTCGGGGTGCCCTACGGACGATCCGTAGGACACTGCGGATGGGTCGGGGTGCCCTACGGGTTGCCTGTAGGACACTGCGGATGGACTGGAGTGTCCTACGAATGATCCGTAGCGCGCTACGAATTGCCCGTAGGGCACCGTGGACTGCTTGCGAGACCCCGCGGACAACCCGCAGGGCTTTACCCGTCCTGTAAAACACTGTCGCGCTTCCAGGGCGCTATATGTAGCGTTGCGGGACTATCCACAACGCTATACGATTCTAGTGACTGACACCGTGGCGTGCCCAGACACCCTGGCGTGCCCCGCTTGCGAAGCCCCGCGGACAACCCGCGTTGCTTTACCGCCGTCCCGTAAAACACTGCCGCGCTTCCGGGGCGCTATATGTGGCGTTGTGGGGCTATCCGCAACGACACGATTCTAGTGACTGACACCCTGGCGTGCCCTGACACCCTGGCGTCCCTCCGTGGCGTGTCCCCCTCTAGGGCGCGAAAACCCAGGTAACGGTGTCTGGTATGCCGTACCTCCACCAAGGCCCCATCATCATATATGGTGGCCAGCCCCTATAAGCATTCCACAGCTGGTCTGCCTCCGCAAGCGTTGCGAACGGGATTGTCACGCTGGTTAGCCGGTTGTCACGAAATGCATGATGTCCGATGGAAGTCACGCTGCCAGGAATTGTCACGCTGGTTAGCCGGTTGTTATCAAATGCATGATGCCCGATGGAAGTCACGCTGCCAGGAATTGTCACGCTGATTAGCTGGTTGTGTTCAAATGCTTCCGACCCTATGGAAGTCACGCCATCGGGAATTGTCACGCTGGTTAGCTGGTTAAAAGCAAATGTGTGGTCCCCTATGGAAGTCACGCCGTCGGGAATTGTCACGCTGGTTAGCTGGTTCCCACTAAATGCCCTGCCCCCGATGGAAGTCACGCTGCCAGGAATTGTCACGCTGGTTAGCTGGTTCTCACTAAATGCAGACCTCCCGATGGAAGTCACGCTACCTGGAATTGTAACGCTTGTCAATGGGCTTCTACTTCTCAATGGGCTTCTATTAAAATAACAGCAACACATAGCAAATGCTCCATCCCCGATGGCTACCACCGCAAGACTGTTATGGACCGGCGGTATAACAACGTCGGTTGCCGTGCCGGTGAAGCCTGTAACCGCGTACCCTGCACCGCTTCGTGCAAACACAAGCCCTTCCGTGCCGTATACATTCTCCGCTTGGGGGACGTATTCCATCTGCACCTCAGTTTCGCAGGATGCCACGGCGAACGCGACAATGGCGGTTATGGCGGCCAGGCCAATCGCCCTAAATAAAGTCCTTTCCTTCTTCATGCTTTAATCTCCTTTGACGTGTGTGTATAAAAAAACCCGCGGCCGTCCCTCGCGCGAAACAAGCGCGAGGGGATAGCCATCGGGTGTTTTTCCAAACCGGGGGACGATATATGCTTTAGGGAAAACTTACATACTAAGAGGCAATTGACGGGACGGGAATTGTGTGATAAAAGTGTCTTCGAGACTGTCCGACTGTCCGACTGTCCGACTGTCCGACTGTCCGACTGTCCGACTGTCCGACTGTCCGACTGTCATGCGTGACGGGATGCAGTTTGTTCCGCGTGCTTCCATAGCTTCCAGACAGGCGACCCTGGTTTTTCGGGGGGCAAGGCAAGGCGGAACAATCGTTCGAACGGCATCCTGTAGCGTTAAGTATGAACGCCGCCGGCTTTTGTGTCAATAGCCCCGTGGCTTTTTCCCGCGGGCCGGGTACTTTCCAGGACGCGCTGGTGTCAGTTAGATCCTGTGGCGCGCCTGGTTGCCGGGACAACAATCAATTTCGGCCCTGCTTTTCAACCTGGCGGAAAACGGCTATTATGGGTCATGGCATACAAGGACAGTCTTTTTCGCTCGATTTTTGGCAACGAAAAATCCGCGCTACGCCTCTATAACGCCCTGCACGGCACCCATTACACCGAGCAGGACACCGATGTCGTCATCAACACCTTGGAAGAGACCCTGTGGACACCCAGGAAGAACGATGTCTCCTTCCTGATCAACGACAGCCTCATCGTCGTGGCGGAACACCAGTCCACGATTAACGGGAATATGCCATTCCGCTGTCTGCAATACGTTTGCAGGCTGTTCGAGAACGGCATCGGCAATAAGAAAGCGGTGTACAGACAGGCGATGGTTACGCATCCACGTCCACGGTTCATAGTCTTTTTCAATGGCCTGGACAACTACCCCGACCGTGGGCAGATGCGCCTTTCCCACGCCTTCAGGACGGTGCCTGGCTTCGAGGATGTTAACCTTGAGTTGGTTGTGGATGTTTACAACATAAACGACGGCCGCAACCGTGGTATACTTGATGCATGTATGGAGTTGAAAGGCTATGCGTTTTTCGTGGCCCGTGTGCGGTGGCACGAGACTGGAAATGGGGGGACGGAGGGCAAGGGATCGACGAAAATCAAGGCGATCAAGATGGCGGTCCAGGACTGCAAAAACGCTGGGCTGCTTAAGGATTATCTGGAAAACCTGAGCACAGAGGAGTTACACATGTTGAGCATGGAATGGGACTTGGACACGGCGCTGGAAGTTCGCGAGGAAGAAGGTTTTGAGAAAGGGCAAAGGGCAAGGGACCTGGAACTGCTTGCCCTTATTCACCAAGGGCACACGCCAGAAGACATCGTGAAGGAGATTGTGGCCAGGACATCTGGAGACGTACAGGCGAATCCTTCCCGGTAGACGCGGCTGGCATCCCTAGGCCGTAACGGCAGGTTCAGTGTATTTGAATTTAAAGCCTTCGGCGGAGTAGGCGCGAAGGCTTGGGCAGATTGTCCAAGGCATTTCCATGCCGCTTTCCGCCAGGAAATCGACCCAACGAGGGGAAAGGTTCATGTCTACAAGGATTTTCATGCTTCGGCTAGGGAGACCTCGCGCCATTGGGAAAGAACTGCCGCGTACCGCAAGGCCTGCAGCACGTCTTCCCGCTCAAGATAGGGATAATCGTCCAGAAGTTCCTCGATGCTAACCCCCGCGCCAATCTGCCCTACAATCATGCCCACCGTTACCCTCATGCCGCGTATGCAGGCCTTGCCGCCCATTACGGCCGGGTTCTGGGTTATGCGATCAAGGCCTTCGGTATACATACGGAAAGTATAGATTGGAGGGCTCGGAAACACAAGGGCGCCGGAAGCGGGTACCCCCGCAATAAAGCAGGGGTACCTTCAAGTGTCCCTTACGCTACCTGACCAGGATAAACTCCACCCTGCGGTTCTGCCACCAAAGATCGTGTTCCTCGAAAGCCACTATGGGGCTGTTCCCGCCGATGCCTACGGATGTCATCCTGTTCCGGTTGACCCCGTTGCGTACAAGGTGATCCAGCACCGTGCGCGCCCTGGCCTCGCTAAGCCTTTGCAGAATCGGGGCCTCGTTGTTGCGGGCGGGGCCGGGGGGGGATGTCGGGTTGGCGTGGCCTTCCACGGTTATCCTGTAGTCGCGGAACCGGTTAAGGCTTTCGGCCACCTGCCGCAGCACGCGCAGGTTGTTCTCGACCTGGTACGCGGGTAGGCCGCTGAAGTCGGTGGCGTTGGCCGCGAAGATAATCGCGGGTACCTGAATCCGCAGGCGATCCCCGTCGCGGATTACCAGTATGCCCACGCCGACCTCCGCGTCGATGGTGCTGGAGTTGCCCAGCCTGTCCGTCGCGGAAAAGCGTACGGGGTAGTTCATCGCGGACTGCACAAGCTCGCCCCTGCCGTTCCTGCCGTCCCAGATAAGCCTTTCGGCGGGGCTGCCCCTGCCCTCCATGCGGTGGAAGACGTGGAAGGGGGCGACGGGCTGCAGTATCTCCATGTACCAGGACTCGATAGGCACCGGGCTTACCGCGGCCAGGCCGATGTACAGCTCGTCGTCAACGCCGTCGTTGTCGGGGGTGAAGTACCGTGGCTGGGCGGCGAAGGAGAGAGCGGGGCCGGTGACGTGTACCAGAATAGGCGCGGACTCGGTAACGGCGACGTCACCCTTGATGTAGTTCACCGTAAGTACCGGGGTGAAAAGCCCCTCGCGGAGGCCTCCGCCTTCGGTAAGGCCGTTCCAGCTTATCGTCGCGGGTGGCGGGGGAACCGGGCTGTTCGGCGGCGCGGACGCGAATCGCCTTAGCGACGCGCCGTCCTCGTCGCGGATCTCCAGGCTCCAGCTTTCGATCCCCTCCGTCAGGGACGTTATGATCCCGAAGCGCACAAGCTCGGCGTTCTGCTGGCCGGGGCGCGGGGCTATGGCCGTTTCCGACGCGGTCAGGATTAGCTGCGGGATCCTCGCGTCCAGGACTATGCCTGGGACGGTGTGCCTCGCGCTGTTGCCCGCCTCGTCAACGGACTGCAGGACGAACTGGTAGGTTCCGTCCGCCACCATGTTCCCCGCCTGGTCCCTTCCGTCCCAGAAGATCTGCGGGGCCGTACCCCTCCAGTTCCAGGTGCGGATGGGCGTTCCGGCGGCGTTCACGACGGAGGCTTCCCACTCGTCGTTGGCCTCGGTGCTTACGTTGAAGGGGATTGTGCTGCGCCTGCCGTGGGGGGAAAAGATTGTGTAGGGGGCGGAGACGGTAGCGCGCGGGGGGGTCATGTCCACTTCGAAGGGAAGGGTTATTGCGTGCGGGTGGATGCCGTGCGCGTAAAGGACTTCCAGCCTTGCCGTGTACATGCCTTCCGGCACCACTACGTTGGCCGCGTTCCTTCCGTCCCAGCTTATCGCCGCGGGGGGTAGCCCCTGGCCCTGGAACGTGCGGACGATCTGCCCCGCGCTGTCCCGTATGTCCACGCGGTGGCTTACCACGCCGTCCGTCTCCTGGACCTGCGCCATAAGGTTAATGGAGCCGCGAGGCCCGGTGGGCGAGAACGCGCGGAAGTCGGTTTTGATCATTACGGGCACGTCCCTGGTGCTTAGGGTAAAGCGCAGCACGTTCGACTGCCCGCGGTTGCCCGCCTGGTCCATCGAGAAAAGGTGGAAGGTGTACTCGCCGTCCGCGGCGAAGGTTCCCGCCTCGCCGTGGCCGTTCCAACGAAGCTCCGCCGGGGGATAGCCGCTGAAGTGGAAGGTTCGCACCGGGGCCTCGCCGGGGTGATCCGCCCTGCGGATCTCGCCGGTCCACTGCAGCTCGTTCGAGCCTTCCAGCCGGAAGATCATTTCCTGCTGGATGCTGTCCGCCACGGGGGCGAAGGCGATGTAGTCCGCCCTTACGGTTGCCTGCGGGGGCGTCGTCCTAAGGTTAAAGGCCGGGGACATGGCGGTGGAGACGAAGCCGTTCATGTACTGCACGGAAAGTTCCGCCGTGAACACGCCCTCTTCCAGGATTGCCCCGGCATCGTTCCTTCCGTCGAAGTGCATCAGATCCGGCACGGAGGCGATCATCACGGGGGTTCCGACGGGGGTGGCCGCAGGCACGGCGGCCCAGGTCGTGCCCGGGCTTCCCTGCCCGTGAAGGATCGTGCGGCGCACGTTCCCCTGCGAGTCCCTTATCCGTATAGTCCACTCGGTAACCTCGTCCCTTGACGGCACGTTAAGGCTCATAGCCAGCGTGTCCTTATCGCTGGCCGTGCCCGGGCTGAACCACGGGTCGGAGATGAAGACGCTTACCTGCGGGCGGATCGTGTTGACGATTATGTTCGTCATGGAGGCATCGGCATGGTTCATCGCCCTGTCCGTCGCCGAAATGCGGTAGGTGTAAACGCCGTCCGGCACTATAACGCCGTGGTCGTTGCGCCCGTCCCAGACCCTTGGCGCCGGGTTCCCGCTTTCGATGTCGAAGGTACGCACCCTGTTCCCGAAAACGTCGTAGATACCGCTTTCCCAGGCGTGCTCGTAGGAGCCGTGGGGCGTGAAGGTGATCGTGCTGCGCGCGCCGCCCGGGCTGAATATCCGCATCGCGTCCGCGAGCGGCTCTATGGCGATTTCCGGCGGGGCGTTCCTAAGCACCGCCTGGAAAACCTGGCTCGTCACCGTGTTGCCGGAATCGTCCGCCGCGGTAATCGTAAAGAAGTACCTGCCGTCCGGGGCAAGCTCGCCGGAGTCGGCGATTCCGTCCCAGCGCAGGGTGGGCGGCACCTCGACATGCTCCCGCACCGAGAACAGGTTGCCCATGAAGTTCCTGAAGTTGATGGTTTGCGGCCGCAGCTCCCTGTTCCTTATCGTGCGGACAATCCCGCCATCCTCGTCGCGGATCTCCCAGTACCAGCTTGCCACGTAACGCTCGTCCGTTATGACGATGGGGAACTCCAGGAAGTCGGCCCTTCCGTCGTTGTTGGGCGAGAAGTACAGGGTATCCGTGTGCGCGATCGTTATGACCGGGGGCCTTGTGTCGGCGATCCCCACGTTCCAGGTTATGCCCGCGCCCATCGCGGTGACCCCTTCGTACAGGGGGCGGAAGGCAAGGTCTGTGCGAAGATCGCCATCCGTCGGCAGCCTTCCGCCGGCCACGCGCCCGCCGGTTGGCAGGGGGATGTTGACGGCAAGGCCTACCGAGGGAACCCATGGGAAGGCCCCGCCCTGGGCAAGTTCCCGGGCGTTAAGGCCGGAGCCACTGGGCCATGAAACGGAAAGGTTTACCGTCTCGGCAATCTCGAAGCGCAGCCCGGCCTTGAAGATAAGGCTGATCCAGTCGAAGTGTATGATTGACGGAAGCTCCAGATCCGCCTGGGCGTTTATGAGCAGGGGATCCCGCCCGCCGTCCCTGCCACGGATCCGCAGCAGGTCAAAGGACACGCCGCCCGCCGGGGTGAACCATGTCGGTGCCCAGCTTCTGCCCATGCTCCTAAGCGTGGCCGCCCAGGTAAAGTTTTCCAGCGGGCCAAGGTTTCCGGTGTTCCAGCGGAAGCCGAGATCGCCTGTTAACGTCCAGTCCCTGGCTATATTGTCGGTGCCGAAGCCGAAGTTAAGCCCCGCGCCCACGGACATTCTGGGAAAGACTTCCTTAGCGACGTTAAGGTTGCCGGAAAAGGCCGAGCCTACGGGGAAGGCGTAGGAAAACGGGCTGTGGATGAACCTTATCGAGGTGCCGAAGACGGCGAACCTGGTGGGTAACAACAGGCCCATGTCTACCGCGCTGCCGAACCTGTCGTCTTCACCCAGGCCGGCAAGCCCCATGTACCCAACGTTAAAAACAATGCGTTGCGCCTCGCCCCCCTGGGCCGGGTTTACCGCGCTGGCCGGCGCGCCGCCTGTGGTGGTGGTAAATGCCCCCGCCCCGGCAAGGTGCGGCGAGTATAGGTGCTGTATCGCGTCCGCCCCATGGTCGGGGAAGGTGGTCGCCGAAAGGAGCGTTCCGCCGCTTAACAGGAGTGCGGTAAAAAGAGCCGTGCCGAATATCGCCACTAGAAGCGGCTTGTTGATTGCATGAGTACGCATAAAATCCTCCCTGGCCTTGAGTGTGTTCCAGTATATTATGAAACAAACGTACGTTTCAATATAGTACACACGACCTAGGCGTTTGGCGCGAAAACCGAATTTGGCCCCAACGCGCGTATGCAAGTATATGGAAATCCCCCGCCAGGATCGTATAACCTTCTTGTACGAGGGTTGTTTTTATGGTAACCTACTACACGAGGGTAGTCATGAAAAAACGTATTGCATTTTTGGTCCTGGTTTCTTTCTGTCTTGTACCCCATGCGTTTGCACAAGCGGGCTTGCAGCCAGCGGCGGTCGTAAACCTTATAAGAAGCGAACCGATAACTGTCGGGCAGCTCCGTACAGAGGTTGAAAGGATGGAGACGGCCTTCGGCCAGCCCCTTAACGGACAGCAAAGGCGCGAGGTTCTGGATGCTATGATCAACGAGCGACTCGTGCTCCAGGCCGCCGAAAGGGACAGAATTACCATAACGGAAAACGAGCTTAACCAGCACATCAACCAGCTTAGGACGCAGATGGTTCCCATGCTGGGCAGGCAGCCCACCGATGCGGAATTCGCCACGGCGGTAAGGAACCAGACCGGGCTGGAGATGCCGGCGTTCCGGGAGCAGACAAGGCGGCAGCTTATCCAGCAGAGGTACCTTTTCTCCCAGAAGCAGGGCGTACTTGAAAGCGCGAGGCCCCCGTCGGACGCGGAAATCGTTTCAATGTTCGAGCTCACCAGATCCCAGTTTGTCAGGCCGGAAACGGTCAGAATTTCCATGATACAGGTGCCCTACGGCCAGGACGCCGCCTCCAGGCGCAGGGCGAGGCAGCAGATCGACGGCTTCGCCAGGGAGATAGGCACCAGTGCGGCCAGGTTCAATGAGGTTGTCGTAAGGTCGCAGGCCCCCAACTCTGGTTTTCAGGGCGGGGATTTCGGCTTTATGCCAAGGAATCTGGAGGCCGTCCAGCGCGTGGGCCAGGATTTCGTGAACCTCGCCTTTGGCATGAGGCCGGGGGAGATTTCCAGGGTCATAGAGGGCCCACCGGGATCGGGCTACCAGATTATCAAGGTGACGGAATCGCACGCAATGAGGAGCCTTGAGCTGGATGACATTCTCCAGCCGGGTGCGCCCGTAACCGTGCGGGCCTATATCGCCAATGTGATGATGCAGGAGCGGCAGATGACGGTGTTCGCACAGGCCGTGCAGGAACTCCACACCACGTTGCGGGCCGGAAGGACCTTTCAGGTGTTCGAAGCCAACCTGAACTGGTAAACCGCGATGGCTGTTTAGAATGGCGTCCCGTAGAAAAGGTCGTATTCTGGCGTTTCAGGCGCTGTACTGCTGGGAATCGACGGGTGCCCCCGTGGACGAGCTTATGCTGTTCTCCTGGCTGGGCGACAAGGCCGAAACCCTTGACGAGGGCATTGCCGCTTTCTCCCGGCTCTTGGTTGCCGGAACCGTGGAGAACATCCGGCCCATCGACGACATGATTAAGCGGCACCTGCAAAACTGGGATATTTCCAGGCTTAACAGGGTGGATCTTGCCATCCTAAGGGTAAGCGTGTACGCCCTTATGTATCAGGGCGAGATAGCCCCCTCGATTGTAATCGACGAGGCTATCGGTATTTCCAAGGAATTCGGAACCGACGATTCTTTTCGGTTCATAAACGGGGTTCTGGACAGTATTCGCAGAACCCTTCTTGCGGAGCGTCCCGTATGACAGGCGGAACTATATCCAAAAGCCGGGGGCTGCTTAGGGCGGCCTTTTTCTCGGGCTTTGCGTTGCTTCTTGTTTTAGGGGGCGGGCTTGTTTTTCTTTACACTACCGTCGGCACCGCCGCGCTCCGCGCCGCCCGCGAGGAGATAAGCTTTCACCGGCTTTTGCAGGATTACGACTTTAGGTACGGGCAGCTTCTGGGGGTTGGGCAGGCCGTAAACTACCACAATCTTGACAGTCTTAGCAGGGATCTGGACCATCTGGAAACCATGGTCGAAGGGGTGGAAAACTGGCTTTCCGTCCTTAAACGCCGGCGCGGGCTTGTGTCCCATTCCGGTGCGATTCCGGGGGCTGGTTTCCGCTTCGGGGAAATCTACCGGCAGTCGTCCCGCCGGGCCCTGCGCGACTTTCCCTTTTCCGAGCCCATCGCCGCGGTTGTCGCCGCCGCCGTCGTCCGCGACGTTGCCATAACGAGGGAAACGGAGGAGGAACTGCGGGAGATCCTGCCGCGCCTTACCGATGCGCGTTTTGTTCCCCTGCGGCTTAACCTGCATGTCCTGCTTGGCGACTTCCACAGTCCGGAAAGGGCCGCCGAGAACCTGCTGGAGGACGGCGGGCTGTCGCTGGACTTTGCGGCCGCCGCCGTCGGGTGGGAAACCGATGCGATCCTTACCAGTCTGGCAATTCTGCGGATTCTGGACGGGGAAACCTGGGAGGCCCTTTCCGCGATCCAGACCGCGCTGGCCAGGGGGCAGACCTCGCCGGATTTTATCCGTTTCGCCGCCGAGTTTATCTACGACTTCGGGGACCCGGTCCGTTCGGCGGAGCTGTTCCACATGCTTCCCGACGACGATGCCCGGAGCCGTCAGGCCGACGCGCTCTGGCTTGCCGGTTACCACGAACACGCCCGTCTTATCTGGGCGGCGCTTGCGGGCACCGGAGGCGGGGCGACAAGGGACCTGTACAACCTTGCCGTGTCGGCCGGGACCCCGGAAGAGGCCGAGGGGCTGTTTGAGCGGCTTGTGATGCAGGGCAGTCCCGGGGATGTGTATCGCGGGATGGGTATCGTGAATTTCAGCCGTATGCTGGACGCTCCCCGGGCGATTGCCTTTCTGGAATCCGAGGCCGGGGTTTCCGGGGCGGATTTGGTTGGGGGCGTTCCCGTGGGTGCGCTTATCGAGCTGGAGATTCTTAAGCGGCGCACGGCAACGGGGGAGGTCGCCCGCATTACCGCCGACACATGGATGCTTTTAAACCGCAATCCCGAGGTGGAGGGGCTGTTCCAGTGGGCGGCCTGGTACTTTGGCCTTCAACGGAACTTTACCGAAAGCGCCATGCTTTTAAGGACCGCCGAGAGGAACGGTTTTTCCGGGCACTGGATGGGAAAGCACGAGGCCCTGCAGTTAATCCGGGACGGCCGTTTCGACGCGGCGATTGGTAAAATGGAGGCGATTCAGGAGGAAAGCCCCGACTGGGCACTGGCGGCCAATCTGGGGCGTATTTTCGAGGCCCGCAACGCTTCGGCAAGGGCGCTGGAGTACTACCGGAGGGCTCTTGACCTGCTTATGGAGGCGGAGCGGGGCAGTTACGAGACCGCCTCGGTACTGCAGTTTCGTATCGCACGCTGTCTGAGGACGATTGGAAGGGTGGACGAGAGCCGCGTGGCGTTGCTTATGGCGCTGGAGTTCAACCCCAATAACCTTAACGCCCGGCTTGAGCTTGGGCGGATGTAATTGACCCTTGTGGGAGTTTCCTGTATAGTTTTAAAAAACTACGCCAGTAAGCAGCCCCGTCGCTTGTTTATTGGCCAAAAATTTATGCAGTATGGAGGACAAAAATGAAAGTGATGCCTTTGGCGGACCGTGTTATGGTGAAGCTGGGAAAGAGCGAGGAAAAGACTGCCGGGGGAATAATTATTCCCGATACCGCCCAGGAAAAGACCCAGCAGGGTGTGGTGGTGGAGGTCGGTGACGACAAAGAGGTAATCAAGGTAAAAGCCGGCGATACCGTTATGTACGACAAGTACGCCGGGACCCAGATAAAGATTGACGGGGAAGAACACCTGAT
>Ga0209755_10003013_pt1 | contig 21751 bp, 19 predicted proteins | sample TergutCo191P1_FD_187301 | JGI IMG/M metagenome (GOLD analysis project Ga0209755, IMG submission 187301) | Cornitermes sp. P1 segment gut microbial communities from Petit-Saut dam, French Guiana - Co191P1 (SPAdes) (version 2) | ecosystem: Host-associated > Arthropoda: Insects > Digestive system... | reverse complement strand
TGGCGGCGCAGGTCTCGCAACGCCACGCTACGCGCTTTGACATCGAGATACTTTGCCGCGACGGTTCGGGCGTAAAGCTGGCGGAACTGCTTTCCAGGGGGAAAACCGTAATGTGCAAGGGGCTGCAGGGCGCGGAACTTAGGCTAAAGGAGAACGTGGTTCTTGCCTAAACTTGCCGGACGAAACCCGTCCCCCCTAGTTTCCATTTCGACCCCAAACCTGCTATCATTCGGCTATTCTGCATACAAAGGGGGGACACATTGAGTTTCGACAGAAGACGGGTGCGGCAGGACGATCCCATCCACGCCCTTATGCCGTACCTAATGGACAGGCGCTGCGATTCCACCATACTGGTAACGCTGAACATAGCCCTGGATCCCATCCGCGCCTACCTGAAACGCAAGCGCCTGGAAAACAAAGCCCTAAGCCACATGGCGCTAATACTGGCCGCGACCCTACGTACCGTGAGGGAATACCCACAACTCAACCGCTTTATCTACAACAGGAAATTCTACGAGCACACCGACTTCGGCGTTTCCATAATGGTGCTGCGGAAAGGGGCGGATGCGGGCATGTCCAAGGTGTTCTTCGATTTCGACGACGACGTTTTCACGGTACACCGAAAGCTGGAGGAATACATCGTCGCCAACCGCGGCGATGTAACCAACTCCACCGACAGCTGGACCCGCATGCTCGTTTCCACGCCGGGCCTGGCAGGCCTGGTTTCGGGCATCGTCAAATTCCTGGACAGGAAGGGCCTTGCTCCCAAAGCCATTATAGACGCAAGCCCTTTCCACGCAAGCATGGTGCTCTCGAACCTTGGAAGCATACACACGCCCCGCATTTACCATCACCTGTTCGAGTTCGGCACCTCCAGCATTTTTCTGGCCATAGGCGTGGAGCAGTACGTGCCGACCAAAACCCGCGAGGGCGTGGAAATGCTCAGGTGCATTCCCCTATCGTTCACCATCGACGAGCGCATCTGCTCGGGCGCGTATTTCGCCAAAGGCTTTGAAAGGCTGCGTTCGTACCTGAAAAACCCGGAGCTTTTGGAGTTGCCATGTTTGCCAGATGCAGGCCGGTAATATTGTCAAAATGTTTCGTGTTGTCCGCGGCAAAGCATATAAGCATGTTCCAAGTTCAACTGCCTGCATGGAAGGCCATGAAAAAAAACAAAATCCCAAACCTAATGAATAACTTGCCGTTTTCGGCTATGTGGTGTATATTATATATGTGGGTAACTTATTGCCTTGCTTAAAGCTAAGGAAAAGGCCGAAAAACTGGGTGTTTTTTACGGAAGGGAGGAAAGGATATGCTCGTTGACAAGCCTACGTTTTCGATGTTTGGTGATGCTGGGGGGGTTAAGCGCAACCAGGACGGCACATATATATTTGACGGCGCGGCGGGATCCGCCGGTATAAGTTTTCAGTTCCCCGAGGATTGGAGGGGCTTTGACAAGGTCACCTTCCTTGTCGAGGCCGAAAACCTCCGCCCAGATGATGGGGAAATGGCCCTAATCGTCAACGACGGTTATAACACATGGAGGCCTCCCGTCGCCAAAGAGCCATACCCTTGGATTAAGCAGGGCACGAATTCCCTTAGCTATCCGGTCTCCGTGTTTACCAGCGGCGCGGCAAGTTTCCAGCTTAACGAGACCTTCGGGCACAGTACCAACTGGAAAATGGCCATAAAAAGCATCGAGTTCCTTGTTGTCGAGAAAAAAAACATACTCATGGAGGAGCCGGGCTTTTCGGTGTACGGCGATACAAAGAATACGGCCCGCAACCTGGATAGCTCGTATACCTTTATCGGGGATGCCTCCGCCCTTCTTTGCTTTCATTTTCCGCAGGGCTGGAATGATTTTGAAAACGTTTCATTTTTTATTGAAGGTGTCGAAAACCAGGTTGACAGCATGACAATGTCCCTCATAATCAAAAACCGGTATAACTCGTGGGCGGATATAGACAAAGCCCATGGCAACCAATACCCAACCATCGAGCTTGGCAGGAACATCCTTACATACCCGACCCTTGTTTTTCACGGGGGGGCGGGTTTGCAGCTTAACCAGTATGCCCACAGCATGAACTGGACAATGCACATAACAAAAATAGTGTTCCACGACGGCCCCATAGACAAGCTGGACTTCGCCTGATTCCCTGCGAAACGCCTTCCCCCGCCTTGACATTGCCGCGGGCCTTGTGTTACTATACACAGAAACAAGCATTCAAGGAGCAATAAATGGCACGCAAAATACCCACCCGAATCTATCTGAACGAAGAGGAGATGCCCGAATCCTGGTACAACCTTAGGGCCGACATGAAGGAAAAGCCGGATCCAATGCTGCATCCTGGGACGCTCAAGCCGGTGTCGGCGGAGGATCTGGAGCCTGTGTTCTGCAAGGAGGCGGTAAGGCAGGAACTGGACGAGACCAACCGCTTTATACCCATCCCCGAGGGGATAATGGATTTTTACCGTGCCTTTAGGCCCTCGCCGCTGATTCGGGCGTACTACCTTGAAAAGGCCCTGGAAACCCCCGCCGAGATCTACTACAAGTTCGAGGGAACCAATACATCTGGCTCGCACAAGCTCAATTCGGCTGGCCCCCAGGCGTTTTATGCAAAGGAGGAGGGCCTTGCCTCGCTTAGCACGGAAACGGGGGCTGGGCAGTGGGGTTCGGCTATGTCGATGGCCTGCGGCTTTTACGGGCTTGGCCTTACGGTGTACATGGTAAAGGTAAGTTCCGAGCAGAAGCCGTACCGCAGGGCCCTTATGGAAACCTACGGAGCCAAGGTTATACCCTCGCCATCGGACAGCACGGAGGCCGGGCGCAAAATCCTTGGGGCGGATCCAGGCACGAGCGGCTCCCTGGGCTGCGCCATTTCCGAGGCCATAGAAAGCGCGCTTAAGGCCGAAAAATGCCGTTACGTGCTGGGCAGCGTGCTTAACCACGTCATGCTGCATCAGACCGTGATTGGCCTGGAGGCAAAAGCCGCAATGGACAAGTACGGGCTTAGGCCCGACATAGTCATCGGCTGCGCCGGGGGCGGTTCGAACCTTGGCGGCCTTATCGCCCCGTTCATGGGGGAAAAGCTTGCCGGAAAACTCGACGCGCGTTTCATCGCCGTGGAACCGGTGTCCTGCCCCACGTTTACCCGCGGCCGCTACGTCTACGACTTTGGCGACACGGCGAACATAACCCCGCTCCTGCGCATGCAGACGCTGGGCTCGGGCTTTATTCCGCCATCGGGTCACGCAGGCGGCCTGCGCTACCACGGCATGAGCCCGGTGCTGTCAAAACTCTACCGCGACGGCCATCTTGAAGCCCGTGCCGAATCGCAAATTGCGGTGTTCGATGCCGCCGTCCGCTTCATGAAGGCCGAGGGCATACTCCCCGCGCCAGAATCGTCCCACGCAATCAAGGCCGCCATAGACGAGGCCCTTGAGTGCAAGCGCACAGGCGAGAAAAAGCTTATCCTTTTCGGCTTGTCGGGGACGGGTTATTTTGACATGACGGCCTACACCTCGTACAACGGCGGAACCATGGAGGATCTGGTTCCCAGCGACGAAGACCTGGAAAAGGGCTTTGCCTCGATTCCGGGCATTCCGCAGAACGGCTGATGCCAAGGGCCCCGTTCGAATGGGCCATTCCCCCAATGAGTCAGCGCAAACTTTCCAACTCACGGCGAGCCTGCCGCCGCACAGACTGCGGCTGGTTCGCGGCGTTCAGCATGACCAAGACAGGTACCCCCGCATCATACACCGCCGCCCCCGAAAACCGGCACAGCGCCCCGATTGCCTGGGTTATGGAAAGAAGCACCTGCTCGTCACGGAAGGAATTCCCAGGGCTTGCCAGGGCGGCAAATTCCTCGATCGCCCTGCCCCCGGGATCGACGCCTATGGCGCCTATGGCCCTGGCAGTTGCGGCCCTTAACACCGGATAGCGCTCCCTCCTGAAAAACTGGACCAGCCAGGGGACGCTTTCGCCCGAGGCAATACGGGACAGGAGCTGCAGGGCACGAACCCTATGGGCAACGGTCATGCGTGGATGCGTGCCGCCAGCCGTTTCCTTTAGGAAGGCAATCCATTCAAGCTCGTTCCCCCCCACATTGCCGGAAGAAATGCCCCGCTGTATGGTGTCAAGTTCCCTTCTAACCATGCTTTCGTTGAAACGCATTGGCGAGGCCGAAAAAGAGGACGGGGGCGGATCCCCCGTTCCATAGAGGGCCCCCCGAGCAGGGCCGCCCGGGTTCCCCCCCTGCGCCAAAACCCTGTCGTCCAGCCTCCAGGCATAGAGTATCCAGTTTGCCCCGCCCGAAAACAGCAGCCCGGTGTCGTCCAGGACAGGAAGCCCGGACGCATTTTTTATGCTGGTAAACCAGAGCCTCCTGCCGTCGGCGCCAAAGCCCGTGACCCCACAGGGGCTAAGTACGTGCAGCCCCCGTCCGTCGTAAACCAAGGCCGCCTCGCTCGGTGTGCCCATACCCCTCTGCTGATGCACGCGGATATGGCTGTCCGCCGCCCACAGGGTCTCCCCGTCGGCGGCAAGCATAAGCGTCTGCCCGTTGGAAAGGACCACCGCCGCCCCGGAGCCGGCAGCCAGGGCGGCAAGCGGCCTGGCCGGCAGGGAAGGAAGGCTGATCGGCGCGTCATTTGGCCTTGACAAATCAATCAAGCGGACATCGCCCGTATGGTGGAGGGCAAGTATTGCGGAACTTCCAGGCGAGGGGTTCGGCGAAGCCGGCGTCCCGACGCAAACCAGGAAGGAAGGGGCGGAAGGAAGCCGCCAGCCGGTAACATCGCCAAAGGGGCCGATACGCAGGACATCGCCGTTTTCCAGGGCCAGAAGGACCCCGCCCGACCGATCCAGCAATGGGCCGGCGCTTATGCTATGGTCAAAATCCCGCCGCCAAAGCAGGGTTCCGGAAGCGGTATAGCAGTAGAGCCTTCTTGCGGTGGGGGCAAACACCCTGCCGTCCCAGCCCAGGACCGGCGGCCCTGAAAGCTCGCCGCCAAGGCTGGCCCGCCAAAGTTCACGCCCAGCATTGTTCACCGAGATTAAGGTCCCGCCGGTTCTGGCTATGTACGAAATACCCCCGGGCGAACGGGTAAGGAAAGGGCTTAGCCGCCCCCTTGCCGAAAAGCTCCAAAGGGGCCTGCCTGCCAGGGAATACGCCCGTAGGATCCCCCCGTCCGTCAGCGCCACCAACGACTGCCCCCGAATCACAGGCTGCCCAAGCACCACCCCACCCAGCGCCTGCCGCCAAAGGTAGGCTTCCTCATCCCGCATCCTCTCGTCACCGGCTGCGGGGGTATGGCTTTGGGCAAAAAGCCGCGACGAACAGACCGACAACAACACCAGCAAAAGCAAGCCAAACCGCATACTTTTAGCCTAACGCAAGGGGGATGGATTCTCAAGGGCTACGGCACAAGCGTAAAAGGCCCGATGTCTGTCAAGGACGCGATGTTCAAGCGGCTGATTGCCGAGATGCAACGGCATATCGTGCCGGTACGGGAACTGAAAGGCTCGCCGCGCAAGTGGAGGTATTTCAACAAATACAAATGCAATCAAAAACCTTCGTTTTGAGGCTTGAGTTGATGATGTTGGGTCGGGGGGCATTGCCCTGCCTGTTCCTTCTCCATGTGCATATATGCCCCTACGCCCCCAGCCTAACCTCGCATCTCTTCCTGTAAAAGGCAACGCCGTACTTCTTTATGTTGGTATACCCTTCCTCGTTCCAATAGGCGGCGTAGTCGTTGTCATCTATCTGCTTCAAGGCTTCCTCGCATAGGTCTGGAAGCGCGTTGAATTTCTTCGCGGTTTTTAGCTCAAAAATAACTGCCCTGTCCATCGCGAACATGACCAGGTCGCTTCGACCGTGCCCGCTTTCCCTGTTGGACTTGACCCTGTAGCCCTTCAGCTTGGACAGTACCCCGGCCATAAACCCGTGGTAGAAATTCTCCGCGCTGTCCATGTAGCTTATGCTGTCCGCAAGCAGCTTTGAAAGTTCGGCCTGGAAGGTTTCCACGTCCCCGTCCAGAATGGCGTTGAAGAATGCGCCAAGGTTCTTTTCGGCTATGCTTTCGTTGAACCATTCCCGTATTTTGACGGTATAGATATACCGCAATTCCATGTTCGGAATTGACAAGTCCAGTATCCACTCGCCATTTTCGCTTAAACGCCCCTTCCCTGTTTTTTTGAGGTAGCCCGTAAAAAACATAAAGTTCCATAGATTGTTTGCGCTGCTGTATATTTCGTCATATGTTAGGTCCTCGTGGATTGTCTTCGTTATCGCCCCCCTGGCCATTAAGGCTTCCAGTTCCGTTTTCGCCTCGGCATCCACCTTGTCCACCAAGCTGCGGACAATATCGTTGCCGCTGGTATTTACCCAGTGGGGTTCGGGGAACCTGTTTATGTTCTTAACCCAGTTGCTCACCACCTTGATGGAACTCCAGGGGTTGTACACCTCCGTGTTCCCAAACACGTAACCGTCGTACCACTCCCTGACAATCTCGGCCTTGCAGCCCTGGCCATAATACCCAAGCATTGCATCCATCTCGTCCTGGGTAAAACCGAAATGCTCGTCATAACTATTGCTTAGTATCGACACGACATCCAGGTTGTTCAGCCCGGTGAATATGCTCTCCTTGGATATCCGCAGGCAGCCGGTTATAACCGCAAACTGCAGGTGCGGGTTGTCCTTGAACGCATCGCCCAAAAACGGGCGGACAAAATCCACCATCTCCTGGTAAAAGCCCCGCACCCAGGAATTCTCCAACGGCACATCGTACTCGTCGATTAGGATTACGGCCTTTTTGCCGTGGTAGCCCTCCAGGCATTTGCTCAGGAACCTGAGGGAGGAATGGTAATCGCTTATGGTACCTTTATGACCTGACAGCCTCCTAAACTCTTCCAGCTCGTCGGGATCGGATATTTTTTCCCCAAGGTAGGCATGGCGTTTAAATTCGTCGGATATGTCCCATATTATCTGTTTGCAGGAGACCTCGAAACTATTCAGCTTCCAGCCCCTAAAGCTAAGGAATATCACCGGGTACTTGCCCTGCTGCTCAAGGTACCTGGCCCCGGCGGCCTCTATCTTAAGGCCCTTAAAAAGAGCCCGCGTATCCTTGCCGCCAAGCTCCGCCGTGTCCTCGAAGAAGCACTTGAGCATGGTCTGGTTGAGCGTCTTGCCGAAACGTCGCGGTCGGGTGCACAGGGTAACCCTGGCACCCCTGTCCAAAAGATCCTTTATGAGCAGGGTTTTGTCCACATAGTAATACCCGTCCTCGATTATGCGATCAAAGAACGACTCGCCTATGGGCAAGGGGGTCGGGGGGATTTCCATGCTATCCATTTCCACCTCTAATGCCCCTATTCTAACGCATTCCACCCAAACCGACAACACGCCGCCTTCTTCAGTTCTTCCTTTCCTGTTTCGTTCATTTCGCGGTAATTCCGACTTAAACAGGCATCACCGTTTTCTTCCCCGTATTATCCAACTTATTTCGTCACGGTTTAATGTCAGCAAGGAATGGATATTGACGGGCAAAGGCGAGATGTTTGCTCCCTCGTCGTCCGATAAGGCGTGAAAGGCCTGGGCTCGCTGTTGTCTAATCGCCAGCCTGTGTCTATACTTGGAACAATGGAAGCCCCCTGCTTTGTGTCCGATATCTACGTTCCGCAGATGCTGTATGCGCTTACCGTCAGATCGCCGGTTGCCAAGGGCAGGCTTGTATCGATTGAGTGCCCCGAGCTTCCAGAGGGCTGCACGCTGATTAAGGCGGGGGATATTCCGGGGGAAAACAGCCTTTGGGGTTCCGACCTCCCCATCCTTGCCAGCGGGGAACTGTCATACATAGGCGAACCGGTAGCCCTGCTGCTGGGGCCTAAAAAAGACAGGCTGGAAAAATACGCCCTAAGCTGCAAGGTCATCGCCGAGGAAGGCAGGCCTGTTTTTTCCATCGGCGAGGCCACAGCAATAGCCGATACCGAACCCGGCCTGATTGCGGCAAGACGGGATATTCGGGTTGGGGAACCGGAAGAGGCCTTTGCCAGCGCAGCATCGATTGTAAAGGGCGACTATGAAACCGGCATACAGGAACACTGGTACTCCGAACCCTGCGGGGCGATTGCATGGCTTGAAGGGCAAGGGATCCGGGACGAACAGGAAGAAGAAGGACAAGAAAATGGGGGGGCCTCGCAGGAACAGGCTGAAGGCAAAGGCCAGAAAGGCCAAAAGCTTGTCATACGCACCGCAACCCAGTGCCCCTTGCACATTAGGCACTCGGTCGCCCGTGTCCTTGGATCTGGCCATGCGGCGCCAGCCATACAGGTACAGCCCACCGCCGCAGGCCTCCATCTGGACGGCAAATTCTGGTACCCTTCGCTTGTTTCATGCCATGCCGCTTTGGGGGCATGGGTCACCGGCAAACCGGTACGGCTTATACTCAACAAGAAAGAGGACTTTTTCTTTTCGCCTAAACGCTTCGGCGCCAGAATAAGCGTTTCAAGCGCATTTGACGAACAAGGGGAACTTATCGGAACCGATGTCGAAGCGTCGATCAACCTAGGCGCATACGGTGTCAGTGCCGCTGGTGCCGGCGACCCCAGTGGGGCCGCCGAAATGCTCGACCAGGTCTGCCTGGGGAGCCTGGGGATATACGCATCAAAAAACATACGGTTCAGGGGCATGGCACTAAGGACAAACATCCCTCCCCAGGGGCCTTTTGCCGGATTAGGCCTGGCCCAAGGCTCTTTCGCGCTGGAACGCCACGCCTCCCTTATTGCGGACAAGCGCAGGCAGGATCCCTCGGAGTGGCGAAAGGCACGATTCCTTAAAACCAATTCCCTTCCCCTGGGCCTTCCCGTGAAAGAGGCAATTCCCGGGGAGCGGCTTCTAGACAGCGCAATGAACATGAGCGACTACCGCCGCAAGTGGGCATCTTATGAACTGCTCAGGCGAAAAAGGCATGAACAATTGTCGCAGGACGATTCCCAGCAAACCACAAGGGTTGAAATAGGCGAGAGCCTGCGTGGCATCGGCATAGCAATAGGCTACCAGGGAAACAAGCTCTTGCATCCTGGCCCGGACGGGGGCGGCTACGGCGTGGAGCTAATCCTGGAAAAAGACGGCTCGCTGGAGATAAAAGCGGAAATGGCAGGCAGCGACCAGGCTGCGGTATGGACAGGCATTGCCTTGGAAATTCTGGGCGTGGAAGCCGGAAACGTGCGGATAAGCTGCAACGACAAAACCTTCCAGGAGTCCGGCATACCGGAATCGGGGCCGGCAATTATGTCGCACAAGGCCACCGACCTTACCAGGCTTGTCGAGGAGGCCTGCCTGGCAATCCGGGGGCAGCGTTTCCGGGACCCCCTGCCGATAAGCGTGGTCAAAACGGGTGGGCCCCAAGAGGATCCGGAATGGAACAAGCATTTTTCCCTTCCCGGGGGGGCGGCCCCGGACTGTAGCGGTTTTCTTCAACCCGGCTCGGCGGCGGCGGTCGTGGAAGTGGAAATAGACCCCGTCGAGTATGTCCCCAAAATACGCGGCGTGTGGCTGGCCGTGGACGGGGGCAGGGTTTTCCGCAAGGACAAGGCCAGCAGAAGCCTAAGGCTTTCCGCGGTGCAGGCCCTGGGCTGGGCCTACCGTGAACAGATAGGCTATGCCGAAGGGCGCATCCCAGTGGATGCCTTCAGGAATTTCGACATCCAAGGAGCCTCGGAGGCGCCGCCGGTCGGCATAAGCTTTATCGAAAATTCCTCGGACGAACCAAAGGGGATAGGCGACCTCCCCTTCAACTGCATTCCTGCCGCATACCTTGAGGCGGTGTCGCAGGCAATGGACTGGCATTTCCGCTCCATACCGCTCAAGGCCCGGGACCTCTGGCATGCCGCCATGACAAAAGCGAAGAAAGGGGAAGAGGGATGAACATAAGCTTCATACTCAACGGCGAGGACGTGGTTATCCGAAGCGAGGCCAGGGTGCGGCTCATCGACATACTCCGCGTCGATTTCGGGCTAATGGGGACAAAGGCTAGCTGCCTTGCCGGGAAATGCGGGCTCTGCTCGGTAATCTTCAACAGGAACGTAAGCCTCGCCTGTCTTATCCCCGCATTCAGGCTACGCAACAGCGAGATCGTCACGATAGAAGGTTTTTCGGTTACCGACGAGCACCAGGACATCGTCAGCGGTTTTGACGAGGCGGGGCTTGAGGACTGCGGATATTGCAGGACCGGCAAAATACTCGCCACGGGGGCGCTCATGGGCAGGAGCAAGCGCCCCTCCCGGGAGGACATACTCCGTGCCGCGGACGGGATAAGCTGCCGCTGCACCGATCCCGAAAAACTGGCCAAGGGCATGGAAAACGCGCTCGAAGCCAGGCATCGGAGGCTCTATGGCCGACCAAGCTGACCTGATTTTTTCCCCGGAAAGCTACCAGGAACTTTTCGCCGACTGGGGCCGCTTTCCCAACGCGGTACCCTTTGCCGGCGGCAGCGCATTGATTCGCAGCCAGGACGGGTACCTGCCTACATTGCCAGCCGTCGTCATCTCGCTTGAGAAGGTCGAGGAAATGCAGAGGATCACCAGATCCGAGCGTTACCTTGAAATAGGCGCGATGGTGACACTAAGCAAGATAATCGAGCTGAGGAAATTTGTCCCCAGGGTCCTTGTGCACTGCCTAAGAAACATAGCCAGGCCGCAACTCCGCAATATGGCCACCATAGGGGGAAACGTCTGCTGCTGCCTGGACAGCGTTGCGGTGTTTAACGCGCTTGACGCACAGTACGAACTGCGAAGCATGCAGTCCTCCCGATGGATTACCGCCTCCCGTTTTTCGCCGGAACCAGGCCGGAACGCATTAGCCCCCCAGGAACTCCTTTGCAGAATCAGGGTGCCGCTGGACAACTGGGAGTATTCGGCTTACAAGCGTTTTGCGGGGCAGGCATCCATGGCACGCGCCGGCGCCAGCAGAAGCGCCGTTTTTCTGGCAAAGCCCCAGAAAAACGTGCTGACCGACATAAGAATTATCTGCAAAATTGCCGACAGCATTTGGCGCGACAAGGACAGTGAAATTTTCCTAATAGGCAAGCGCCTCCCGCTTAGCCGCCGCATTGCCGCCGCCTTTGTCAGCCGCTGGGAAACCTTCCTGCGGACTGCCAAGAACCTGGACGATATGCCCAGAAAGGAACTCATCAACTTTATTGAAGTGAACGTCGGCAACCTGGCCGAATGACGCGCTTCCTGGACTCTAATCCTTGGGCTTTCGAAAAAACCTGCCGTTTATCTGTTCGGTTTTGATGACGTTTATGAACGAGTCCGGATCCAAGTCACGGATACCCCTGATCAGCGGCGCGACCTCGTTGGAATGAACCACCGAATACAGGACGGTCCGCTCCTCCTTGACGTACAGGCCGGTCCCGCTCAGGGAAGTTGCGGCATGATTGGTCTTTTCCCGGATAAACTCGTAAACCTCGTTGGGGCGGCTGGTAACGATGAACATGGTATGCTGCTGGTAGTCCCGGTACATCCAGTTAAGGATTACCGTGGTGGTAAACTGGAAAATAATCGAGTAGAGGGCCTTCTCCAAGGTAAAAATGGTACCCGCAATGATAAGGATTACGAAATTCCCCGCAAAGATATAGTTCCAGGCATCCCTCTTATACTTCTCCGAAATGGAGATGGCGATAAAATCCGTGCCGCCCGAGGTCGCATCGGCATACAGGCACAGGACGACGGCCACGGCGTTAAGGATGCCGCCGAACACGGCGGAAAGCAAAGGGTCGTACAGGGTGATAAAACCGATGAACATCTCGGGCATAAAGTCGGTCATAAGGCCGCTCAGGATGACCATGAGCACCGAGTACATGGTAAATTTTTTCCCGACGGTCCTAAAGCAGATGACCGCAGGCACGACGTTAAGGATGAACAGGACAAGGCTAAAGGGGATGGCTATGCCCAGAAAACGCAGGAAAATCTCCTGCGCCAGGATGGACACGCCGGTAAAACCGCCAGGAATAAGGGCGCCGGCACGGACAAAAGTGTTGATGTTAAAGGCCATCAATGCGGAGCCCAAAACAATCAAGGTCAGGCGCCAAACCGTGCGCAACACCGGGCTTTTACGCATCGATGTCAGTTACTGCTTGCCATGACAATGCTTGTACTTCCTGCCACTCCCGCAAGGGCAAGGCTCGTTGCGCCCCACCTTGGGCTGAGCCCTAACCACCTGCGCCCCCTGGGGTTGGCTGGCATTGCCCGTCGGCGAAGCCGCGCCACGCCCAGTGCCCCCAAAGGCGGCGGCGCCAAAAGACCCCATGCTGCTGTGGCTGGCCGACTGCGAAGTGCTCATCGTCCTGGACGGCCTGCGTGAGCCACCCTCCCCTGGGGGGGCCATCTGAATGCGAATCAGGTGCAGGCGGGAGGCAATCTCCTGCCGTATGTCGTCAATCATTTTGTCAAAAATCTGGAAGCCCTCAACCTTGTACTCCGTAAGCGGGTTCTTCTGCGCATAGTGGCGCAGGTATACCGCCTCACGCAGGGCCTCCATGTTTTCCAGGTGATCCAGCCACTTGCGGTCAACGGCCTGAAGGTAGCTGTCCCTGATTATCGCATTAATATAGGCCCTGCCAATAAGCGCCTCCTTGTCGTCGATGTCCTTTTCGAGATCGGCAAGGACACGTTTCTCCAGCGCCTCGGAATTCTGGGTCTCGGCATCCGACCCAAGGCTGTAGCCGAATTTGGAACGGAGCTGGTCTGCAATGTTCCCGACTGCCAAGGCCGGATCCTGCCTCTGGGTCTGGTTGAACTCATCGATAAAGTTCCCCATCATGAAGGCCGTCGCGTCGTTTACACGTTTTTTCAGATCGCCGTCAAGAAGGATCGCGTCCCTCTGCTCGTAGATAAACTTGCGCTGCTGGTTGAGCACGTCATCGTACTCCAGAAGATGCTTGCGGATGTCAAAGTTCCGCTCCTCAACTTTCTTCTGGGCGTTCTCTATACTTTTGCTAAGCCAGGGGTGATGGATAGGCTCGCCGGGTTCCATGCCTATCCTTGTCATCATCTTTTTCATCTTTTCGCCGCCGAAAAGCCGCATAAGCTCGTCGTCCATCGAGATGAAAAACTTGGACCTGCCGGGATCCCCCTGCCTGCCGGAACGCCCCCGAAGCTGGTTGTCGATACGGCGGCTCTCGTGCCGCTCGGTGCCGATTACGTACAGGCCGCCGATGGACTTCACTTCCTCGTAGTCCTTGCGCCACTTTTCATGCTCCTCGCGGAAAATAGCCTCGTACTGCTCCTGCGTCGCGCCGGTACCGGCCCGCCTGCGGGCGCGGGTAGCCGGGTTGCCGCCGAGCTTTATGTCCGTACCGCGGCCGGCCATGTTGGTGGCAATGGTAATCGAGCCTTTCGCGCCAGCCTCGGCGATAATAAGCGCCTCCCGCGCGTGGTTCTTGGCGTTCAGAACCTCGTGGCGCACCCCCCTGCGAGTCAAAAGGGTGGAAATCTTTTCGGACTTTTCGATGGAGACCGTCCCGATAAGCATGGGCTGGCCTTTCTTGTGGGCCTCGGCAATCTCGTCGCAGAGCGCCCTGTACTTGTCCGCCTCGTTCAAGTACACCTCGTCGTTTTCGTCAAGGCGGGCCACGGGAAGGTTCGTGGGAATGACCACGACCTCGAGCTTGTAGATTTTGGCGAACTCGGCGGCCTCGGTGTCCGCCGTGCCGGTCATGCCGGAGATTTTATTGTAAAGCCGGAAGTAGTTCTGGAAGGTGATGGTGGCAAGGGTGCGGTTGCGCTGGGCTATTTTGATCCGCTCCTTGGCCTCGATTGCCTGATGCAGGCCGTCCGAATAGCGCCTGCCGTGGAGGATGCGCCCGGTAAACTCATCGACAATCTGCACCTGCCCGTCCTGCACCACGTAGTCAACGTCAATCTGAAAAATCTTGTGGGCCTTAAGCGCCTGGGTAAAGTAATGGATGTACTCGAAGTTTTCCTCGTCAACGATGGCCCCCTTGATTACGTTACGCTTCTGCAGAATACCCTCGATGGTGGCAAGGCCCTGGTTGGTAAAGGATATGTTCTTGTTCTTCTCGTTAATCTTGTAGTCCCCGACGACCTCCTCCCCCTGGGCCTCGTCCGGGTAATCGCCGTTTTCCTTTTTCCTTACCTCCTGCAGGCCGCCCAGAAGCCGGTCAACCTCGGAGAACTTGTGGGTATCGTCCTCGGCCGCACCGGAGATGATAAGCGGGGTACGTGCCTCGTCTATAAGAATCGAGTCGATTTCGTCAACTATACAGAAGTTGTGCGAACGCTGGACACGGTTTTCCATTTCACGGTGCATGTTGTCCCGCAGGTAGTCGAAGCCGAACTCGTTGTTTGTGCCGTATGTAATGTCGCAGGCATAGTTTTCCTTGCGCCTGGCATTGTCCATGTCGGAAAGAATCGTCCCAACGCTAAGGCCCAGGTACTCGAAGACGGGCCGCATCCATTCGGCATCACGGCTTGCAAGGTAGTCGTTCACGGTAACGACGTGGACACCCTTGCCGGGGATGGCGTTGAGGTAGGCGGCGGCGACGGACATGAGGGTCTTGCCCTCGCCGGTCTTTAGCTCGGCGATTTTGCCCTGGTGAAGGACCAGGGAGCCGAGCACCTGCGAGTCGTAGGACCGCTCGCCGAGGCTCCGCCTTGCCGCCTCCCGTGCCAGGGCAAAGGCCTCCGGCAGAAAGCGCTCAAGGCTCTCGCCGCCACGGTGCCGTTCCCGCAGGGCCTCGGTCTGCCTGGGGAATTCCCCGGCAGGCAGGCCCGCGGCCCAGGTCTCTTTCTCGTTCACAAGGTGCAATATAGGCAACAGCGCCTTAAGGTCCCGTTCATGCTGGGAACCAAACAGGGCTTTGATAATCTTGTCGATCATAGCGCCATGGTAACCAAAAAATGGGGACTTTACAAGTACGGTACGCATGGCCCGACTCCAGGCTAGCCGCGTTTTCCATGGCTTTCCACAGCCTCTCTGCGGCTTCCCGGGATTTTTCCACATTTTTTCCCCTAAGCTTGATTTTTGCCTACAGGTTGTACTAGAATTTTTGCAGTACCATAACTTTCAGGGATAGTAATTCCCATGAGGGTAACCAGCAAGGCGCATATGCAAAATTCTGGAGGGCCACGGCAAAACACTCTGGTACAATTTTTTGGGGGAGGTTACGTATGGAAGGCATGAAATACTGCATCGTACGAACATACTCGGCGGGCGTATTCGCGGGTTACATCGAATATCGCAAGGATCAGGAGGTCGTGCTTAGGGAAGCCCGACGCATTTGGTACTGGGAAGGGGCGGCCACCCTTTCGCAGTTGGCCCAGAGTGGTACATCTTTGCCGGACAAATGCAAATTTCCCGAGCCCGTGGATAGAATCACGGTTTTGGGGGCCATCGAGATTTTGGACTGCACGGAGCAGGCCAAGGAATCCATAGCCTCGGTTCCGGTATGGAAGGCTTGACATGACTTAGCTAGCCTAGCCAGGGCAGGGGAACGCTTGTATTTTACTTGCGTAAACCGATAAGGTATGTTACATTAGCTTAGGGGGTTAGGTATGCATGACATGAAATACTGCATAGTACGGGCACACTCGGCGGGCGTATTCGCAGGTTACATCGAACACCGCGAGGGTCAAGAGGTCGTACTTAGGGAAGCCCGACGCATTTGGTACTGGGAAGGGGCGGCCACCCTTTCGCAGTTGGCCCAGAGTGGCACATCCTTGCCGGATAAATGCAAATTTCCCGAGCCCGTGGACAGGGTTACGGTTTTTGGAGTCATCGAAATCTTGGACTGCACGGTACAGGCCCAGGCATCCATAGCCTCGGTTCCGATATGGAAAGCCTGATACCTTGCGTAAGCCAATAAGGTCATTAGCTTAGATTGTGAAGGTGGTTGTGTCGAATGCCGAGCGTCAATGAAAGGGTCATAGGTGATTTTGCCTACGGGCTTGGGCTTGCCCCAGATTTTGATAAACAGCTTGATGAAAATTCCACTTCAGGGGCAGGTACGGGGTCGGGTTTGGCTTACATCGACGGTTCCGGCTCTGATTTTAGTGCTGGTTACGGAGGCGGATCGGGGCATGGCGACAATTTTGGCTACAACCACGGCTCCGGCTCCGGCTCCCTTTCGGATTCCGGCCTGGGTTATGGGAACATAAGCGGGCTTGGCACCGCCTTAGGTTCGGGTTTTGGTTGGGATGATGAGGATGAAGCTCTCTAAAAAAGCCGTCGGTATATCCAGGATGCGGTCCATTTTGGATTCCGTCTCGGATCCCGGCAACGGTTCAGGTTCCTGCAATGGATCCGGGAATGTTTTCGGCTGCGGTGTTGGCCGGGGCTCGGTATTTTCCTCCGGCACTGGATTCAACATAGTTTCCTCCGGTTACGGCGTTAGTTTTGCAAAAGGCGGCAGCAACGAGATCGGCTGTGGCAACAGTTTTGGTTTTAGCGTGGGCTTTGGCAACGACTCGGGTTTGGGCGCCGGGGACGGCAACGGGAGCGGGTCTAATTTCGGCTCCGGCTGGAATTAGGGTTCAGGCAGGCTGGACAGGAGACGCTCCGCATTGCCGCCCATAATGTGGGCATGCTCGGCCAGTGGCAGTATGTCCAGGGAGTGCAGGTATCGGAAAGGGTGCAACAAGGGGAAATCGCTGCCGAAGATGATTTTCCCGCCCAGGCCAAGGGCAAGCGCAGCCTTGTAAATGCTTTTTTCGTAAAGGAACGGCGTCGCCGCCGTATCATAGTACACATTGCGGCATTTTTTCCGCATTTCTGGCATTGCCTCGTAAAACAAAAGCCCCCCGCCCAAATGGGAAAGGATTATGTGCAAGCCCTGGCTGTTGTCGATAAAGCGCTCGATCTTTCTTAGGCTGGTACCCGTTTTCCCAGGGTAGGAGTGCCCAACGGGCTCGTTTACGTGGAGTATGAGCGGAAGGTTCCTTTCCTTGCAGGCCCCGACAAGTACGCGGGTTTCGTCTTCGTCTTCAATGGCGAAATCCTGGCCAAAGGGGCAGATCTCGCCCAGGCCCATAAGCCCAGCCTCGTGGCATCGGGCGATTTCCTTTTCCGCCCCTTTCGCGCCGGGCGACACGGCCATAAAGCCAATGAGCCGTTCGGGGAATTGCCGCGTCTTTTCGATGACATAGTCGTTCACCAGGCGGCACAGCCCCTGATCCCTAAAGCCGAAGCCAAAGATAATTCCCATGTCAAAGCCCGAAGTGTCAAGCATGCTAACGATTTCCTCGGCGGATGCAAACTTGTTTAGCGGGCTTTTGGACAGCAGGGAAAAATGGGGCTCAAAAAAAGGTTCGCCTTCGGCAAACCTTTGCCAGTCGGAGCTTATCTCCGGTGGGGTTGCATGGATGTGGAAATCTATGGTTTTCACGGGCCGCCCCCAGGCTGGGCTTCCCCGGCCACCCCATCCTGTGGGGGCGGGGGGCTGTCCCCAAGGCTAAGCTCCTCCTGCGGCCCTATGAAAATGCCTATCTTTGGAAGGCTTGCAAGCAGGGGAAGCCCCACAAGGGCGGTCCCTATGGAAAAGGCCAGCCTTTCGACAGGTGCCCAAAAGCTTAGGAACATCCACATCTCCCTTGGAAAGTCGAAAAGCACAAGGCCAAAGAAATTGCCTATGCTTGCACCGCCTACCATGCCGCCAAAAGCGCAAGACATGAGGGCGGGGAACTTAAGGGCCTGCCTCCTGCCGGCAAGGATCCTGCCGGCAAACATGCTACCTGCAATCAGCACGGCAAAACCCGCCCCGTAAAATATTAGGGGGAACCTGACAAGGCTGCGGCCCGTTTCATGGCTGAACCACAAAACAGTACCCAAAAGGTAAACAATTATGCCGCCGTTGACAATAACATTCCCCTTTCGGCTGATTTTGACGGGGGGCCAGCCCCCCCAGGCTATGCATCCCGCGGTAAAAGCCGTAACGGTTCCGACTATGAAGGTCGCAGGCCCCATCCATGCGGTGTGCGGCGCGAGAAGGCTGCCGACAAAGCCCCCAGCGGCGGCGCACAATGCACCGGCGAGGGGGCCGAAAAATATGCCGGCAAGAGGGGCCAGCGCGGTGGCAAAGGAGAAACTCCTGCCCGTCCCCAGCATCGGTATCGTGGGGATTACCTGTGCGGCTGCGGTTACAGCCGCCCATACCGCAATAAGCGCCAGGTGCACTTTTGCAGGGCTAGAAAAACTTTTTACACGTTTCATGCGGCTAGTTCCTTTGGCTAGTTAATTGATTGCCTAGTGTACCGCATCGCATCGCTTAAGTGTAGTGGGCCAAGGGGTACAATGTACCCCAAATTTTCCGCGCGAAATCCAGCTTACGACGGTTCGTGTGGCGTTTATCCGCCACCGTGGTGATTGGTAGGCCAGATCCCGCACGATGTTGCATACTGGCCCCAATGCCGAGTTGTATAACAAAAACCGTAGGGCAATCAATATGCGGAAGGATATTTGCCGGTAAGGTTTGGCCATGAAACCGGTTGTACGCGCGGTATGTGCGCGACAAACAGGTTTCGCTCGTGATCCGACTCCAGCCCCAAGCCAGGAACGGCCGCCAGCGCCCGTCGAATGCCGGTGCCGATGCCGCGATACGGCAGCTCGTCCGCCTTGGTTGCAAAAGAGGCGATTAAGGGATTGCGCATGACCGACACGCCGTTACGGATATTTTCCACGGTAATGCTGTTCGGCAAGGCACCGGGGCTTATAAGTTCGATCCTGTCGTCGAAAATGAAAACCCGCCATGGCGCGGAAACAAAATAGTCCCGGTGCAAGAGCATATTGGCGACCAGCTCCTCCAGGACAACGAGCGGCAGCTCCAAATCGCCTATGGTATTGAAGCCCTTTCCGCCCTGCACCCGCCGCAGGTTGCGGGTAATAAAATAGATCGTGTCCTTGTACAGCTTCCGAAGGCACCCATCTATATCCTGGCTGTCCCTGTATGTGTCGCCGGCGGGATCCGTACCGGCAAAAGACACGGCCTTGACGGCGAAGGCCGGGCGATGCCTTTGGGGGTTGCGCCCGAAAAGCATAAGCCCGGCAAGATTGAGCTTTGCGCCGCGCGCCAGGCCGAGGTTGTTCAGCAGTTGCTCCGGCGGAATTCCCGTCTCGCCCGGGCTTTTCTCGTACAGCTTCGTGAAAAACGCCTCGAAATGCTCCATGTCGATGTCCTCTGGGGAAGTTCCGTCAATGGGCACCTCGTCAGCATGAACCAAGCCGGAACTTTGAAGCATGCGCTGTATTTCCTCGCGGGAAGTCACGCGGCGCTTATCCGCCCCCGATTTTACCCAAAACACGCCGTCGTTGTCGGCGTAGGGCTTTGAAACCCCTTCGGAAACGGCAAGCACCATGACAACTTGCCCGCCGACAGACACATTTTCGGTATGAGGATTTATCGAGGGGCGAACGCAATTAGTCGCGGTGTTTGAGACAAGCTGATTCAGCCTGCGTATGTCGCCGGGGGTCAAGCCGGTAACCGAACCGTCGTCGTCAACGCCGATCAGTATTTTTCCGCCCTTGCTGTTTGCAAACGCCGCCATTTCGCCGGCAAGCGATTTGGCATTGGTAAAATCCAGCGCTTCCTTGAACTGGGTTCGGCTGTCTTCCCCGCGCCCGATTAAATCGGCAAGTTCCGTCGCTTCCATGATTGTCGCCATTCTAGCATAAAAAAAATAGCGCAGAAAGCCCACCGTCCCCGCCTACAGCTTTAGCAAACACCTTAAGCTCGCGTTTGCTGAGCCTCTCGAGGCGCGGCGGTGTCTGACACCGCAGGCATTTTCGCGCATATATTCCGCCGGTGCTCACCAACCAGGGCTCGGCGAGCGCAGGCAAGCGACAATCCACTCGGCTTCCGGCATCGGGGCTTCCGGGTTAAAGGCGGCATAGAGTGCGACGCCGGAAAGCGTCTGCCAGAAAAGTATGGACAGGGCTTCCGGGTTCCCGGAGCGAAGCTGCCCCATGGCCTGCCCCTCCCTGATCGTTACTCCTCGCTTACAAATACCGTGCCGGTGTTGCGGCAAAGGTACTGCACGACCGTTCGCCCGCTCATAAGCGCCGGCGGAAGTCCTCCGGGTGGCATCATGCGATGGCCCGCAAAGTAAACACCGGAAAGTCCGTCAATAACGGCAGGGTACTTTTTGTACTTCATGGCGGGCGTTACCTCGGTCATCCATGAGCCTTTCCAGTTGCCGCATTGCCGCTCGTAGGTCAGCGGGGTTGCCACATCGAGGACTTCGGTTTGCCCCCGTATCTCGGGCATTCGTTCCGCTATCGCGGCGATTACCTCGTCGGCGATTCTTTGTTTTTCCTCCTCATACCGGTTTTCCTCTTTGGCCTTTTTCCAGAAAGCGTAGGTGTCGCTGGTCAAAGCTATCGTCATTGCCGTTTTGCCCTCGGGGGAGTATGTCGGATCGCCGGCATAGTTGTTCACGTTAAGGTATTCGTAAACCCAATCCGCCATCTTTATCGGCTGCCTAAGTTTCAGGATTGGCCCCTGCGGGTATTTTCCCAGATCCGCGTTTATGCCGAGCGAGACAAAAGTAGCCATCATCGGCCCCGTGATACCGCGCATTTCGTCAAGCCAGGACGCTTTAAGCGGAATGTCAAAAAGATTGTCAATCGCCATGGTGTCTGTCGCGACGATTACGGCATCGGCTGGTATGTGTCTGCCGCCGGCAATGATACCGGTCGCCTTGCCGTTTTCGACAAGCACCTTTTCGGCCCGTGTACCGCAGAGAAGTTCGCCGCCCGACATGGTAAGGGTCTTTACGATGCGCTCCACAAACGGAAGGGAACCGCCTTCGGGAAAACCGCCGTCTCCCCTGGCCAGTATACCCAGGGTCAGGAACATTACGGAGATACCCTGTCTGTCGTTGGGGAACGACAGAATCAGTTCACGTATGCCTTCATGGAAAAAACGGTTTGCGTACTGTCTTCTCGAAATGCCGGAATGGACAAGCGACATACGCACGAGCGAGAAATAGGAAGAAACCACGGACAGCGGGGGACGGTTCCTTTTCGTGACCTTCAGCCCGGGCAGATCGGTAACAGGCATATTGAGATTTCTTACCCTGCGGATATTGTTGCAGAAATTTTTGATTTCCTTCGCATCGGTCGGCGAAAGATCCAGCAGATGCCGCTCGGTGGCATCGACATCGCGGTAAAGGCGAATGGGCGTACCTTTGTAGTCGTATTCCATGTACGGTTCGTTATAACGAATGTTCACACCGTCGCCCAATGCGCCGACGTGTCGCCACAGTTTGTTCATGGGTTCGTTTTCGTTGGTACCCGTCAGCCAGTGCATACCGCCTTCGAACACATAGTCGCCACGCTTCCATGAGGTGCAGTTACCGCCGGCTATGTCGCGGCTTTCAAGGACTGTGACATCGAAACCGCATTTTCGCGCATATATTCCGGCGGAAAGCCCGGCTATTCCGCCGCCGATTACGACAACTTTTTTCCCCATACGTTTCTCCTTATCATCTCCCGTTTCGCCGGTACTCACCAACCTGGGATCGGCGAGCGCAGGCAATCGACAATCCACTTGGCTTCCGGCATTGGAGCCTCCGGGTTAAAGGCCGCATAGAGCGCGACGCCGGAAAGTGTCTGCCAGAAAAGTATGGACAGGGCCTCCGGGTTCCCGGATCGAAGCTGCCCCATGGCCTGCCCCTTCCTGACGATGGAGACGGTTCTCTCCAAGACCTGCTGATCCTTTACAAGATCCCTGACGG
>Ga0209755_10003012_pt1 | contig 21770 bp, 11 predicted proteins | sample TergutCo191P1_FD_187301 | JGI IMG/M metagenome (GOLD analysis project Ga0209755, IMG submission 187301) | Cornitermes sp. P1 segment gut microbial communities from Petit-Saut dam, French Guiana - Co191P1 (SPAdes) (version 2) | ecosystem: Host-associated > Arthropoda: Insects > Digestive system... | reverse complement strand
CATCATTAAGCGACCTTCAGAAGTTTAAGTCCTCCTTCCACGATATCGGCAACCAGAAAGCCGATCTGCTTGGCAGGGATATTCCGTTTGACGACCTGGAGCTTCCCGTCGTCAAGCCGGAACCTTCGGCGGAGACCGCCACGGCGAAACCCGCCACGGCGGGATCCGCCGAGGCAACAAACGGCGCGGCCTCCGGCTCCCCGGAAAGCGGCGCCAAAGCTTCGGCCAGTCCGCAGGCGGCCCCTATAAGGGAAGAAAAGCCGCCGTTCAGCATGAAGGAAGAAGCTCCGCCCCCCGCCGAAACCGAAGGCTCCGGCCTTGGCGCGTTTGCGGAAACCGGGCCGGACGACGTTCCCGGGCCTTCCGCGGATGCGGTGCCGGACGGCGAGGCGCAGGACGCCGCGCAGTATTACACCCCCCCCGAGCTCCTTTTCAACCTTTCCGAGGAGCTCGATTCCGCCCCGCCGGATTTCTCCGACGACGGCGTTTTCCTTGACGACGCGGAGTGGCCCGAGGAGTCTTCCATAGAAGAGGCCCCCGAAAACGGCATAGCCGAGCTGGACGAGCAGGGCATGGAAAGCTTCGAGCTTTCCGACCCCGAAGAGACTTCCGCGGAAGACTCCCCGTTCGATCCCGAGGCCGAAACCCCGAACGCCCAAAACCTTGACGACCTTTTGGGCCTCCCCGACGAGCCCCTCTTCGCGGACGAGCTCCAGGACGCAGCTTCGGGCGGGGAAAGCGACGGGCCGGACCTAAGCGGTTTCGACCTTTCCGACGACCCGTTTACAACGGACGCAGCTTCCGGCGAGGAAAGCGACGGGCTTGACCTAAGCGGTTTCGACCTTTCCGATGACCCATTTACCACGGACGCAGCTTCAGGCGGGGAAGGCGACGGGCTGGACTTAAGCGGTTTTGACCTTTCCGACGACCCTTCTGCCTCGGACGCAGCTTCGGGCGAGGAAAGCGACGGGTTGGACTTAAGCGATCTTGGCGACCTGGGCGATTTTGGCCTTTCGGATGATCCCTTTGCAACGGGCGAGGAAAGCGGCGAGCTTGACCTGAGCGATCTTGGCGGCTTTGACCTTTCCGACGACCCATTCGCCACGGACGCAGCTTCGGGCGAGGAAAGCGACGGGCTGGACTTAAGCGATCTTAGCGATCTGGGCGATTTTGGCCTTTCGGACGATCCCTTTGCAACGGACGCGGCTTCAGGCGAGGAAAGCGGCGAGCTTGACCTAAGCGACCTGGGTGACTTCAGCTTTTTGGACGAAGCCTCAGGCGAGGAAGGCGACGGGCTGGACTTAAGCGACCTGGGCGATTTTGGCCTTTCGGACGATCCCTTTGCAACCGACGCGGCTTCAGGCGAGGAAAGCGACGAGCTTGACCTGAGCGGTCTTGACGGCTTTGACCTTTCGGACGATCCCTTCGCAGCGGCGGCTTCCGGCGAGGAAAGCGACGAGCTTGACCTAAGCGCCTTCGACCTTCCCGATGACGACCCCTTTGCCATGGACGGAGCTCCCGGGTCCGAAGACGACGAGATAGACCTAAGCGAGTTCGGCTTTTCCGACGACCCGTTCGCCACGGATGAAACTTCAGGCGAGGAACCCGGCGATACCGACCTTGGCAACCTGGACGACTTCGGCCTCCCAAGCGAGCCATTCGCCGCGGACGAAGCTCCGGGCGAGGAAGACGGCGAGCTAGACCTGAGCGCCTTTGACCTTTCGGACGATCCCTTCGCAGCGGCGGCTTCCGGCGCGGAAAGCGACGAGCTGGACTTAAGCGCCTTCGACCTTCCCGATGACGACCCCTTTGCCACGGACGCGGCTCCCGGCGAGGAAAGCGGCGAGCTTGACCTAAGCGATTTCGGCCTTTCAGACGATCCCTTCGCCACAGAGGAAGCTTCAGGCGAGGAAGGCGGCGATACCGACCTTGGCGACATGGACGACTTCGGCCTCCCAAGCGAGCCATCCTTCGCGGACGTGGTTTCCGAAACGGAAGACGGCGAGCTTGACCTAAGCGATTTCGGCCTTTCAGACGACCCCTTCGCCTCGGACGAATCCTCCGGCGCGGAAAGCGATGAGCTTGACCTAAGCGATTTCAACCTTTCAGACGACCCCCTCGCCTCGGACGAAGCTTCAGGCGTGGAAAGCGAGGAGCTAGACCTAAGCGATTTCAACCTTTCAGACGACCCATTCGCCTCGGATGAAACTTCCGGCGAGGAAGACGGCGAGCTTGACCTAAGCGAGTTCAACCTTTCAGACGACCCCTTCGCCTCGGACGAAGCTTCAGGCGGGGAAAGCGAGGAGTTGGACCTAAGCGATTTCAACCTTTCCGACGACCCCTTCGCCTCGGACGAATCCTCAGGCGGGGAAGACGGCGAGCCGGACCTAAGCGATTTCAACCTTTCGGACGACCCATTCGCCTCGGACGAAGCTTCCGGCGGGGAAAGCGAAGAGCTTGACCTAAGCGATTTCAACCTTTCAGACGATCCCTTCGCCTCGGACGAATCCTCCGGCGGGGAAGACGGCGAACCTGACCTAAGCGATTTCAACCTTTCAGACGACCCATTCGCCTCGGACGAATCCTCCGGCGGGGAAGACGGCGAGCTTGACCTAAGCGATTTCGGCCTTTCAGACGACCCCTTCGCCGACGACGAATCCTCCGGCGAGGAAACCGCCGGCCCGGATATGGGCGACATAGGCACCTTCGACGTTTCCGGCGACGCGGGCGGAACGGGCGATTCCTCCGGGGCGGCAGGCGACGCGGCCGACGACCCCTTCGCCGACTTCGCCTTCCACGATTTGGACAAAACCCTGGAGAAATCCAAGGCCACCATGGAGACGGCAAAACCCGCCGCCCAGGCCCCGCAGGGCAAAAAGCTTGGCTTCGGCTGGGGCAAGCAAAAACCCAAACAGGACGACGCGCCTCCGCCGGCCAGCCTGGACGAAATAGAGATAAGCGAAGACGAGCTGAAGGACATGCAGGAAACGCTTGCCGGCTACCCGCTCAACCTTCGCACGGCGTGCAACGAGATAATAGCCGAGTACGACGCAAGCCCGGAGAAGATGTCCAAGCTAATCTCCGGCCTCGTCCGGGGAGCTTCCGCAAAAGAAACCGCCGCGATTGCGGGCGAAATACTGGAAAAGACCATCCACATACCCAAGGGCTTCGAAAAGAGCTCCGGAGAGGCGCTGGAGGCGGAGAAGGCCACCTTCTCCTATATCTTCACAAACAACTTCCTGCCCATACTCAGGATGGTCGCCATCATAGGCGTAATGCTGTTCTCGGTTTCGTACCTCGCCTTCACGTTCGTCTTTACCCCGCTCAGGGCCGAACGGATTTACCGAAGCGGTTACGAACGAATCCACGCCGGCGACTTCCGCCGGGCGAACGAGCTTTTCCTGGAAGCTTTCGCGATACACCGCAACAGAAACTGGTTCTACCGGTACGCCGAGGCCTTTGTCCGCGAACATCGGCAGTTCCATCTTGCCGAGCAGAAATACGAAATGCTCCTGCGCTACTTCCCGCGCGACAGAAGGGGCGTTTTGGACTTCGCCGCGCTGCAGACCAACCACCTTCGCAACTACGAAAGGGCGGACCGCCTTCTGCGCCGGGAGATACTCGACTTCAACCCGAACGACTTCGACGCGCTTCTGGCCGCCGGCGACAACAGCCTCGCCTGGGCCGAGATAGACCCTTCCAGGTTCGAGGACGCGCGCATATCGTTTGCCAGGCTTCTGGAAATCCACGGCTGGGAGCCCCCAATCGTGGAACGGATGCTGCGCTACTTTATCCGGACGGACAACCTTGGCGAGGTTCTGCGCCTGAAAAACTGGTTCGAGGCCGACCGCAGGCGGAACATGCAGCCCGTCACCCTTGCCGAGCTGGGCGGCTACCTGTTGGACAAACAGTCCGAGGAAGTCCGGGGCGTTCCCAACGAGTTCCTTGGGCAGATTCGCGGGGTGCAGGACCTTCTTTTGGAGGCCGCCCGCCTGGATCCGGCCCTGCCGGAACCGCACTACCACCTGTCGCGCTTCTTCCACGGAATCGGCCGAAGCGAGGAGGAGCGCGTTACGCTCGAACACGCAATCGCGGCTTTCGACGGCGCAAGCGCGCGCGGCGAGCCGGAATCGCGCCGCCGCCTGCGCTACCGCATAGACGCGCACCAGCGCTACGCGGACGTGCTGATCCACGACAGGGAGTTCTTCCCCGCCCAGGAGCAGCTTATAAGGGGCAGAAACCTGTTTGAGGACGGCATCCGCCGGCGCATTCTCACCCCGTCCCCCGAGTACGGAAGGCTGTTCGCCGGCCTTGGCGACCTAGAATACTTCGCCCGGGCCGGAAACATGGAAACCGCCCTGAACTTTTACCGCACGGCCGAAAGGCACGGCTGGGCCCCGCCGGAAATGCTTTTCCGCATGGGCGCGGCGTACTACAGGCTGGAAAACTGGGGCAACGCGCTGGAGTATTTTTTCGTCGCGTCGTCCGATCTTCCGCTTAACCGCCGCGTGCTGTTTGCCTTGGGGAACTCCGCCCTTAAGCGGGGCGATTTCCGCGCCGCGCAGGGCTTCTACAACCGGCTGCTTACCGTGCTGGAAGGCCAGCGCCAGCGTCTGCCCATCCTGCTGCCGAACGACAGGCCGGAATACCTCGAGCTTGCCGAACGCCTTATGATGGCCCGCAACAACGCCGGCGTGGCGCACGAAATGCTTGCCGCCCAGACCGGCGACCTTGCCTACCGCACCCGCGCCATGGCCCTGTACGCCGAGGCCCAGCGCGCCTGGGACTCAAGATACCGCGATCCGGCCACGATGATTCGATCCGGCAGCATACCGCTTCCGCATCTCAACATGAGAAACGCCCTCCATCCGGTGCCCGGCTTCGAGCCGCAGATCTTCATCGAGATAGACAGGGACGCGCTGGAGACCTCTCCGTGGGAAAGGCTGTCTCCACAGATGGAGTGGTAGGCTATTGACACGGAGCCGGTATCGGGGTAGTATTAAGATATGACAGACACCGTATTTCTTAGCGATGCCGATTTTGACAGATACCGCGAGTTCATCTATCAGGAGAGCGGCATTACCTTCACGCCGGCGAATCGGTCCATTCTGGAGAGCAGGCTCAAGGAACAGCTTCGCAGCAAGGGAATCGATTCGGTCAGAAACTATTTCACGTCAATCACCACCGACAAAGAAGAGCTCAAGGGCTTTCTCGATTCGATAACCACCAACCTTACGCGGTTTTTCAGAAACCAGCCCCATTTCGACGCTCTGGAGAAGTTCGTCGTTCCGGAGCTCATAAACAAAATCAAGAAAGGCGGTGCAAGCAACACCCTCAGAATATGGAGCGCCGGATGCTCCACCGGAGAGGAGCCCTACACTATAGCGATGCTTCTCACCGAGATACTGCCTCCGTCCTGGAAATTCGACATCCTTGCCAGCGACATAAGCCTTAAATGCCTTATGTCCGCAAAGGAGGGGCTTTACACGGACAGCAAGATCGAGGGCATTCCCCAGAACTATCTCTCCAAGTATTTCGACAAAGTGGCGGAAGGGTATAAAATCCGCCCTGATATTCATTCGAGAGTCAAATTCGACTACCACAACCTGAAGCACGATTCCGGCCAGCGCGGCCTGGACGTGGTGTTCTGCAGGAACGTGATAATCTATTTTGACGAAGCAGCCCAGGCCGCGGTAATCAACCGATTCTGGGACGCGATGGCCCCCAAGTCGTTTTTGTTTATCGGTCATTCGGAATCGCTTTTTGGCATGGACACCAAATTCGAATTCCTTAAAACCGAGTGGGCCACGCTTTACCGCAAGTCCATGTAGAAAACCGCCGGTAATCCTGACCGGCGGTTTTCGTAAATTTTAGAGCGATTCACCTAAGAACGGGAGGCTATTGTGGCTGATGAAATTTCTGTCTTGATCGTAGACGACTCCGCATTGATGCGAAACCTTATCGGGCGCATGGTCGACGACACCCCCGGCCTTACGATAGCCGAAAAGGCGATGAACGGCCGGTTTGCCATGGACAAGCTGCTTAGGGGCGTTTCCCCCGACATCATAGTCCTGGACCTGGAAATGCCGGAGATGAACGGAATCGAGTTCCTGAAGGAACGCAAGAAAAACAACATCAAGATTCCGGTTGTGATTCTTTCGTCCATTGCCCGCAGGGGTGCGGAAATAACCATGGAGGCCCTTTCGCTGGGGGCAAGCGACTTTATACAAAAGCCGTCCGGCTCCGAATCGGAAGACATCCACTTGGTCAAGGATACGCTCGTGGGGATGCTGCTTGGCTACGGTAACGCCTACCGCAAGACCCTGGGCAAGAAAATCCTCGACCCGGCCGTCGCCGCGCCGCCTGCCCAGGCCAAGCCCGCGCAGCCTGCCAGCAGCCGGGATCTGATTGCCCACCTTGTTGCCCCGCCGCCTTCGCAGCCCGCCAAGGCCCCGCCGCAGAGGCGCAAGCCCGGCAAGACTGAGATTATCGCAATAGGAATAAGCACCGGCGGCCCGGACGCCCTCCGCGCCGTTTTCTCCCAGCTCGACGCCGATCTTAAGGTGCCGATCGTGGTGGTGCAGCACATGCCCATAGGCTTTACCAACGAGTTCGCCAAAAGCCTGGATCGAATCTGCCCGCTGGAGGTAAAGGAGGCCGAGGACGGCGATCCGATACAGCCCGGCAGAATCATAGTGGCCCAGGGGAACAGGCACATAGAGGTGGAGAAAAAGGGCTTCGGCTCAGTGGTGCGCCTTTCGGATACCCCGCTGGTTTCCGGCCACCGCCCGTCCGCCGACGTTCTGTTTGCGTCCGTGGCCATGTCGTACCAGAACAACGTTCTTGGGGTAATCATGACGGGCATGGGCCGCGACGGCGCGCAGCAGCTTGGCACCATCTTCAAGGAAGGCGGCATGACGCTTGGCCAGGACGAGGACAGCTCCGTGGTTTACGGCATGCCCCGCGTGGCATACGAGATGGGACACGTAATGGAGCAGGTGCCGCTTAAGAAAATGGCCCGTCGCATCTGCGACATAGCCAAAACCGCCAGGTAGGGCAGCAGGCCCGGCCGTCAAAACGCCGGGGCCTGCCGTCAGCGCTTGCTTTCGTTTGCGGGCTTTTCGGCGGCTTTTACCTGCCAGCGGTTGTCCACGCGCTCGAACTGCGAGGACGGCAGCGTTACCGATCTTCCGCCCGCGTCGCTCATTTTTACCTGGCCCGTAAGCATGTTCACTTCGTTGACCGTCCATACGCCGTTGTCGTAGCCCACCCGCGAGCCCGAGTGCGGCATAAGCTTGACCTGCTCGCTGTAGAAGTTGTGCTCGTATGAAAGGCAGCACAGAAGCCTTCCGCACGGGCCGGAAATCTTCATTGAGTTGAACGAAAGGTTTTGGTCTTTTGCCATCTTGATGGACACCGGTTTGAGCTTGTCGGAAACAGCGTTGCAGCAGTAGCCGCGCCCGCATATCCCAAGCCCGCACACTATCCTGGCCTCGTCGCGCACCCCAATCTGGCGGAGCTCGATGCGGCTCCTGAAAACGCCGACCAGATCCTTGACCAGCTCGCGAAAGTCCACCCTGTTTTCGGCCGTAAAGAAGAACAGTATTTTGGGCTCCTCAAGCAGGTAATGGACGTGCACGAGCTTCATGTCCAGCCGGTGGGACTTTATCTTTTCCTTGCAGACCTTGAACGCGTCTTCCTCAAGGGCGTTGTTGCTTTCCGATTTTTCAATGTCCTCTTTGGTTGCGGGCCGCTCGATGCACACGATGTCTGAAACGCCGTGCTTGCAGTGCACGGGGCCCAAAACCCTGGCAATGTCCCTGCCGTAGCGGGTGGGGACTATCACCATGGAGCCCGTGGCAAGGATGTCGCCGCCGTAAATGGCAAGAAAGGTTTCGTGGGAGTATGAAAGCCGCAGACGGTACACGGGCGTGTCCAGGCCTATCGCCCTGCCGCCCTTGCTTACTATTACGCTGGATTCCCTTTCCTCGGGCTCGTCCTCGAGAAGGGAAATGTCTTCTTCGTCTATGTCGCGCATGTTTTTCCTTTGGGCCCTTGTGCCAAGCCTGGCCGGAAGGCCGTGTTAATGCAATAAGTCTACCAAAAGTCCGGTTATTTCCTCAATACGGGAGGTGATTTCGAGCTGGTGTTTTTGGCTGGAAAGCAGCATCGCCGCAAGGGTTTCCAGCCTTTCGTCGATTACCCTGATTTTTACGTGCCTGCGCTGTTCCATTGCCTCGGGGGTTCCCCTGGGGCCTTTGTAGTTTGCCTTGAGAAACTTGGGGATGCCGGCCTCGTCGCTTAGGTCGAAGCCGTTTTTTACCACGTAGTGCATGAAGTTCCGCACGGTCTGTTTGTAGCGGATGATTTCGTCCGGGATGGGCTTGTTTTTCAGGGTGTCGCCCGCGCTGCGCACCTCGTCCATCAGAAAGCTGAGGGTTTCCTCGCATACCGGCAGGTTTGCCACCATGCCAAGCTCGACGTTGGCGCTGTTCCTGATTTCGTCGAAAAGGCGGGCAAACTCGGATTTGCCTGCCCGGCCCGCGTCCCTGCTCTTTTTTTCGTCCTTTACCTGGGAATACGCCAGGGGGTTCATGAACAAAGAGGGATCGGCGTCCACCTTGGCCATGGGCTACGCCTCCCGGTTTTTCGAAAAAACCGGCAGAGCCGACTTTATGCCCTGCGCGTCGCGGTACTCGCCGACGGCCCGGCCCCACTCCTCCTCGTCGGGACACACAAGCACCCTGCCGTGCACAAGACAGCCGTCGTCCGCCTGGATTCTGCGGGTAATGATGTCGCCCAGAACAAGCGCCGAGGAAAGGATCAGCAGCGACTCCCCGGCGATTACGTTTCCCAGAACCACGCCTCCGATGGTAATAGCCGTGCCGGTAACGTCGCTCTTTATCCGCGCCCGCTCGCCTATCACCACCCTGCCGGCCGCGTTTACGTTTCCCATTACGTTGCCGTCTATGCGGGTGAAGCCGCCGGTGTCGAGATCCCCCCTGAGGGTGGTATTTGGGCCGATTATGGTGTTGATGGAGAAATCTTTGTACTTACCGGGAGGCATGTAAGCTGTTACCGCCGCCCGCCACGCCAAGCGGAACGGATCCTGATGTACTGGTAGGGATCGACGACATCCGACCCTATGATTATCTCGAAATGCAGGTGCGGGCCGGTGGACATTCCGGTGTTGCCGATGTGCCCGATTACGTCGCCCTGCTGGACGCGCTGCCCCAGCCTGACCCTGGAGGAAAGCATGTGCGCGTACCTCGTGTAATAGCCGTGCCTGTGCCTTATGATTACGTAGTTGCCGTAACCCGCAGGGTCGTTGTTTACGCTTACCACCTGTCCGTTTGCGGCGGCAAGAATGGCGTCGCCGGAACGCCCGGTGGAGATGTCGATCCCGTTATGGATGTAGAACTGGCCCGTAAAGGGGTGGCGGTTGTGCCCAAAGTGCATCGTAATCCTTCCAAGCCCGCCGGCCACCGGCCATATACTTGGAATGTCGGACAGTATCGCGTTTTTGGAGCCAAGCACCGCGCCTATTTCCCTAATAGGTTCCGTCACCTGGGAAAGATAGGCGGCAAGCTGCCTTATGTCGTCTGCCTCGCGAAGCATGCCTTCCGGGGTTTCCCTTATGTTGAAGAAGGCGCTCAAGTCGCCGTCGCCCGTTCCCTGCGTGGCGGGCCCGGAATCAGGCCCGATGGTGGAAAGCGCGCCGCTGAGGGCCGCCTCGAAGTGCCTGGCCTCGCGCAAAAGATGGGTAGCCTCGTCGCGAAGCTGATCCAGGCTGGCCTGGACGTTCCTCAGGCGGCCGTCCGTGCCGGCAAGATCCATCCTGGCCTCGTTGTAGTTCGCGCCGAACCAAAAAAAAGCGCCCACGGCCCCGCCCACGACAAGCAGGATGCAGAGCATGGAAAGTACGTTTATATGAAGGTTATAGACCCTTTTTTCGGAATGCGGTACAAAAACCACGGTGTAGCGGCGGATAAGAAACTGCCAAGCGGCCTGCAATGCCGATATAATACCGCGCCCTGCGGCGCCGGCAGCGTCCGCTGCCTTCCTAACCACCCCATCTTCGAGCCGTTTATAAGTGTGCGAAGACATTCCCCTCTCCTTTCCGCATGTACATACATAACTATAGCTCAAAACCCGGAACAAGTCAACATGCCGTGCCCAAATATCGGGGACGGTGGTACGAATATTCGGTTTCCGGGCGGAATACTCTAAAACACCGCCCCCTTTCCACGCTGCGCCGAAAGCGGTATCATGCAGGCCTATGGCCTACAAAGACAGCCTTTTCAGATCGATTTTTGGCAACGCAAAGTCGGCCCTGGCCCTCTACGACGCAGTGCACGGCACATGCCACGACCCAGGGGACACCGAGGTCGTCATGAACACCTTAAACGAAACCCTGTGGACGCCGTGCAAAAACGACCTCTCCTTTCTGATAAACCGCGGCCTGGTGGTAATCGCGGAGCACCAGTCGACGATCAACGAGAACATGCCCTACCGCATGCTCCAGTACGTCTGCCGCCTGTTCGAAAACGGCATCGACGACAAAAAGGCCGTGTACCGTAAGGCGCTCGTCAGGCACGCCCGCCCAAGGTTCATCGTGCTTCTGAACGGCACCGCGGCGTTTCCCGACCACAAGAAGATGCGGCTGTCCGACTCGTTCGAGCGGGTGGCCGGCTTCGACGGCGTTGCGCTGGAACTGGAAATCGACGTGTACAACGTGAACGAGGGCCGAAATCGTAGTATACTGGAAGCGTGCGACGAGCTGAAAGGCTACGCATATTTCGTGCACCGGGTAAGGGAGCACGAGAAGGAGCTTGCGGCGCGCGGCGAAAAGCCCGGCGGCGAGGAAACGGTGAAGGCGGCGATAAGATTTGCGATCCGGGACTGCAGGAACGCCGGCCTGCTGACGGAGTTCTGGGAAAAGATGAGCCAGGAGGAGCTGAATATGCTTGCAAACGAGTGGGACATGGAAACGGCGCTGGAAGTCAGCCGGGAAGAGGGGTTTGAGAGGGGCGTGGGGGTAGGTATGGAAAAGGGCATGGGGATAGGCATGGAGAGGGGCATGGGAATAGGCATGGAGAAGGGTATGGAAACCGTTGCCGCCAATGCCTTGGCAAAGGGCTATTCCATTGAGCAGGTTTACGAAATCACCGGGCTTGACACTGAAACCATTACCGGCCTTTCCCAAAGGGCCCGCTGATATACCTTCGAACGAAAACTGGTTTCCGTGGCCCTGCTTCATGGCGGCCTAGAAGAAGGCGTGGCAGAAAAGGGATACACGATAGAAGACCTCAAAAGGGAACTCTCGCCTCGGGCTGAACCTTTTCCATGGTTTGATTTTATGCGAAAGTCTATTTTCATGCAAATGTAAGCCAGGGATCGGCTCCCGCAGCCGCCCCCTTTCCACGCCTCGCCGAAAGCGGTATCATGCAGACCTATGGCCTACAAAGACAGCCTTTTCAGATCGATCTTCGGCAACGAGAAGTCGGCCCTGGCCCTCTACAACGCCGTGCACGGCACAAGCCACGACCCGAGAGACACCCAGGTCGTCATGAACACCTTAAACGAAACCCTGTGGACGCCGCGCAAAAACGACCTTTCCTTTATGATAAACCGCGGCCTGGTGGTCGTCGCGGAGCATCAATCCACGATCAACGAGAACATGCCGTACAGGATGCTACAGTACGTCTGCCGCCTGTTCGAAAACGGCCTTGCGGACAAAAAACTCGTGTACAGACAGGCGCTGGTCAAACACGCCCGCCCAAGGTTCATCGTCCTTTTGAACGGCACGGCGGCGTTTCCGGACCACAAGAAGATGCGGCTTTCCGACTCGTTCGAGCGGGTGGCCGGGTTCGACGGCGTTGCGCTGGAACTGGAAATCGACGTGTACAACGTGAACGAGGGCCGAAACAGTGGTATACTTGAAGCGTGCGCGGAACTGAAGGGGTACGCGCATTTCGTGCACCGGGTAAGGGCGCACGAAAAGGAGCTTGCGGCGCGGGGCGAAAAGCCCGGCGGCGAGGAAACGGTGAAGGCGGCGATAAGGCTTGCGATCCGGGACTGCAGGAACGCCGGCCTGCTGACGGAGTTCTGGGAAAACATGAGCCAGGAGGAGCTGAATATGCTTGCAAATGAGTGGGACATGGAAACGGCGCTGGAAGTCCGCGAGGAAGAGGGCTTTGAGAGGGGCAGGGAAGAAGGTAGGGAAGAAGGCAGGGAAGAAGGCATGGGGATAGGCGTGGGCATAGGCGTGGAAACCGTTGCTGCCAATGCCTTGGCAAAGGGCTATTCCATTGAGCAGGTCTACGAAATCACCGGGCTTGACACTGAAACCATTACCGGGCTTTCCCAAAGAAACAGTTAGCGTGCTTCCAAGCGAAACACCATTTCCGTGAACCGCCTGGAATTCGGCGGTCTCACAATCTTGAAAAACGTGCTTCCCCGCAATGCCCTGTTGCGAAACCCCACAAGTTTCGCAACAGGGTTATAGACATTTCATAATTCGCATTTCCGTACAGCCACTTTCCCCAAGCCCGGTCAACCGTCCGTTTCGGGTTTCTCGCCGCAGTCCGCAATAGTTCAACAATGCGTCGTTATTTTATGCGTGAGACGTTTGACAATTTTACCAGGGGTGTCCGTTTTTCTGCCTTGGGTGGGCGGCGGATACGGTAGCGGCGCAAAAGGCGCACGAAGGAAACCTGGTGCGGGCCTTTCCCTCGTGTCCCTTTTGGGCCGTTGTGGCTTAACAAACCCTGTTCGGAGGTACTTTATGAGAAAGAGAAAGTTCGGTTTTCTGCCCGTGGCATTGGCCCTGGCGGGAATTTTTTCGCTGGTTTTTACCGCATGTCCAGGCGGGAACGACGACAATCGCGTTACCGTCATTCCCGTTACAAGCGTTTCGATAGGCGGCTATGCGGCCTTCAAGCTTGAGGTAAACCAGCACAGGGTTCTTACCGCCACGGTACTTCCGGAAAACGCGACCAACAGGACGGTAACATGGGCCAGCAGCACCCCGGCAGTGGCAACGGTAAACCCGACCACCGGCCGGGTAGACGCCGTTTCCGCCACGGCCGGAGACGGAACCACCCGGATTACCGCCACGGCCGGCGGCGTGAGCACCTACGTAACGGTAACCGTAATTCCCCCAGGCCAATATATACAAGTTGAAAGCATCTCGATAGGTCAGGGCGCGTCTATGGACGTTCCGGTCGGCCAAAATAGAGACCTTACCATTACGTTTAATCCCGCCGGCGCGACAACCCAGACGGTAACCTGGAGCGGCGGCAATGCGTATGTAGGCGTTGACGACGACGGGCGCGTAACCGCCATTGCCGTGGGCTATGCCGACATCACGGCGACGTCCGACTCAAACGAGGAAGCATACGCCATCATAAGGATAAACGTTGTAGACCCGGCCACCTACGTTGATGTAGAAAGCGTTGAGATAACCCCGCCCGGGCCCCACACGCTTACGCTGGTGACAGGGACTGCCGCGCCGACTCTGGAGCTTGGCGCGACCGTGCTTCCCCCGAACGCCTCGAGCCCCACCGTGGCGTGGACGAGCTCCAACCCCACAGTGGCAACCGTAACCGAGACCGGCACGGTAACCGCCGTAGCCGCAGGAACCGCCACCATTAGGGCCACAGCCGGTGGGGAATACGATGAAGTAACAATAACCGTGGAAACCGCCGAGATTGTTTTGGTAGGCGACCCCGGAACGGTTGACCGCGCCGGCTTGGAAATAATCCTTGGCGAAACGATGGCCGACTTGCCGGCCGATCACTTTGCCGCAGTAGGCACTGCGGTAATGGGCAGCAGGGATGGCTACGTCTTTGCCAGTGAGATCGAGGGCAATAATGCCGGCTTGCGGATCCTGCCCGCCGACATTGCGGTACTGGAAGTTGGTGACGTGCTGCGCGCGCGCGGGCGAACCACAGGCACGGTTGACAATAGCCGACTGGAGCTTAGGCGGCTGAACGCTCCTGCCACGAACGTGGGTGGCACCCAAGGCGTCACGCCAGGATCGCCATACAGCATACCGGAAGCCTTTACTTTCGACCGCACGCTGGTCGCCGCCGACATCGAGCATGGGCTTATGATCGCCCCCAATACGTGGCCTCCTGGCATTCGCCCGGGATACTTCGCCTTCAGCATCGACGACCTTACGGTGTTCCGTCCGGTGATTGAAATTGGTTACCAGGTGATTGACTTCAACTTGGCGACCAATGCCGACTTCCAAGCCTTGGAAGCGGGGGCGACAATTACCGGGCACCATGCTGAAGTTGGTTCGTCTCGCCTGACCATAGACGGTGGCAGCGCCGTCGTAACGATTTCCCAGCAAGGCGGTCGCAGCTTCCTGTACCTTGGAAACAGGGCAGCCAATTCCAACGGCATCAACATTACCGGCACTACGCCGGGCAACATGATAAGGGTAACCGGACGTACCGGCGCCGATTGGCCCGCAGCTAATGGCCGAATGGAGTTAGCCGGCGTTACTGGCGAAACGGAGGTTAATCCTGCCGCAGGCGGAACCTTCACCATGTATGGCACGATAACTGGCGCTGTCAGAGTGCAAGCCAATTCATGGGTGCCGACAGGTGGGGATCCGATTAGTGAAGCCGATAGATCTGCGCTTAGGTCCTTCTACATCTACAGCATCATAGTCGGCACCGACCTGTTCCAAGATGCGGAAGACCCCGCGGACACCGTAAACTTCGAGGAAGTCGAAGACTTCTGGCCGCCCGCTGCGGTCGTGACCCCGGCCCCGGTAATCTCGATAACCCCGGCAAGCCCCACCCTTACCGTGGGCGGAACGCAGCAGCTGGACGTTAACGTCACCCCGGCAGGAGCCGACTTCGGCACCATCACCTGGACATCCAGCGCCGCCGCCGTGGCTACGGTTTCTACGACCGGCCTTGTGACGGCCGTTGGCGCGGGAACCGCCACGATTACCGCGGCGTCCAGCGTGGCCGCCATAGCCAACGCCACCACGGTGGTGACGGTTAACGCCCCGGTTGACCTGCTGCCCTGGCAGTGGGTGCCCGGCGACATGGGCCAAGACGGCAACCCCGCCACTTGGACATCCACCGCAAGCGGCGCATGGACGACCATAAACGGCATTAGCTGGATGAGGAACGGCGGCGCCAATCAGGTTGCCGTCAATGCCACCGGCATAGACCTTAACAATACGCTGCTGGTCTTGGGCGCTTCCAATCTGCCCTCTGGGACGGTACCTGCCAACCAAAGGGACACCGCCGCCGATCGCCACATCCCCGGCGCGTTCAACTTTAGCACCCCCGCGATGCTGTACATCGACTTCCATTCGACGTCTGCCGATGGCGCCGGCCGGTTCCAGGTGCAGGTGAACAACACCACCGGCACCGCGGGCAGTACCGTTCACGCCGCCCCCTCAACCCTCTTTAGGGTATTCAACGTGCGGGCCGCCGAGCTTTACCGACACGCCGTCGGCAGCCCGGCCGCCAATGCCATTACGCCCGCGACTCCGGGAACACTTAGAATCCCCATAGCGTTGGTCGCCGAAGGCATACCCAACCAGCAACACCTTGCGACGTCCACCCTGTCGCTGCGCGCCGAAGGCGGCGCGCAAGTGACAATAACCCGCGTAAGGCTGGAGGGATTCACCGCCGTGGAGCCCACCGGCGTGACGATCACCCCCGCAGGCAATTTCAGCCTTGCGCCCAACGCCACAAGGCAGCTTAGCGCGGCTCCGGTTCCCGCGACCACCCCTTGGTTTGCAAGGTGGAGCACCTCCGCTTCGGCGGTGGCCACGGTTAACGCCGACGGCTTGGTGACGGCGGTTGCGCCTGGGTATGCCGACATAACGGCCACCGTGGGCGGCGAGACCGCGACCGTCAGGGTCACCGTGTCCGTCCCCGACACCGGCATCAACATCCATTGGCCCGCCTTCCAGAACGCGCTGCATAACGCAACAGTGTTGGCCGCCACGCGCTACATCCATAACACAACATGGGAAGGCATAACGATAACCGGCCTGCCCACCAGCGTAACGCCCGCGGATGATGTAAGGTGGTACTTTGGCGCGACGCAGCTAGACACCGGGGCAACCCTGAACCTGCAAGACCAGCGCACGGAAGTACCGCAGTTTAGACAAACCGGAATTCGCACCATTACCGTGGTGGTAATGGTGGACGACGTTCCCTTCAGCAGGCACGTGAACCTGACCATAAACCCGTAACCCAACCACCCCCCGGCCCCGCCGGGGGGAATACCTTGACCATAAGGAGAAACGAGATATGAGAAACACACGACCGAAAGTCGGACTATCAAAAGCCGGTTGGCCCTTGGCGGGTTTTGCCCTGCTGTTTGCCGCCGCCTTCCTGATTCTTACCGGGTGCCAAAACCCCCTGCAACGGGATTCGAGGCAAAGAACCGGCACCCTTTCGCTTACGCTGGACAGCCCCGGCTTGTCCCGCGCAACCCTGCCCGGCATCCCGGATTTCGCCTGGGCCGATTTCGACCAAGTCAACCTTTACTTTACCGGCGGCACCGGCGACGTCACGAGACCGAACTGGGGCGGAGAAGACGTGGATCTTGAGGTTCACGCGGCATGGTACCTGCGGGTCGAGGCGCTCATGTTTGACGAGGAGGAGGGCGATTACGTTCCGGTAGCCAAAGGCACCGCCGGCCCCTTCGCCGTAACACAGGCCGGCCCGAACAGCGTAACCGTTACGATGGTTCCCCTGCCGGTAGGCGAAGGAACCCTGGCGTGGAACATAACCGTTCCGGCCATCGTGGATTCCGCCGCGGTGCGCGTCTATGCCTACGACGAATATGGGCAGGGCGCGTATGTGTGGTCCGACGATGATCTCACAATCGACACCGTCTCCGGAATCCGCGCCGTGGCCTATTCCCATGATCTGGATGCCGGCCGGTACTTCGTGGTCTTCAGGTTCGAGACCGCCGCCGGCCAGTACGTGGAATTTTCCGAGATCGTGCACGTGTACTGGAACCTTACCAGCACCGTAGAAACCGAGATCGCCCTGGGGCAGATCCCCGGCGCGCTGCTGGCCTGGATTGCCAGCCAGTGGGAGCCGGTCTACGGCTTTGCGGACACCCCGGTAGGCTACGTGCACTTCGGCCCGCTCGGCCTTGGCCTGAATGGCGTTACCGCCCCGGTCATCGGCCAGTTCGTGAGCCTGCTGGGCAGCGACGCCGAATTCCCGACCGATGAGAGCGACGTGGCCGTGCTTATAGACGCCGCCTTGGTAGCCGTAGGCACGTTCGGCGGCCTCTTGTTTGTCTTTGATTTTAGCGACCGCTACGAAGTAGAGGACGAGATCGAGAACCTTATTGCCAACAACACCGATCTGGACTTTGCTTGGCAAGGGAACCCGCCCATGAGCGCGGAGCCCGTCGTGGGCGACGTCTTGACCGTAACCCTGGGCGACGAAGCCGGCTTTTACCTCGAAGTGGAAGTCACCTTCTTCAGCGAGCGCACCCAGGTTGCGTACGTTCGTATGTTCACCACTTACGCTCGAGATGTTGGGGCTGCCAACAGGAACCTCAATATCGGCTATACGGTTCTGTTCTTTGCGGAAGCCTTCGACGAGGACGATGTCGCCCTTCCATACTGGCGCAGGGACTTGCGTTTCGAAGTCTACCCAGCCTCGCCCCACGTGGAGATAGACTCGGCAACCGGCGAGGTGACGGACGCGCTGGGTATTGCGTATGCCACTGGAACCGGCAGCATCCGCGCGTACCTGCCGCAAGCGGCCGCCGAAGGATCCGAGCCCGCGGGGAACAGGGTAAACAGCGCGGCGATAACCATAACCGTGGTTCGCCCGGCCGTTGGCAGCTTTGACGTGCTGTTTAACGACGCCGCGATTGACTTCGAAGACGGAATCGCTCTCTATATAGGAGACGACGCGGAACTGGAGATCGACGGCATTTATCCCCTCTTTGCCATCTATGACGGTCTGACAAAGCATTGGGAAATTACCTATGGCGGCAATACGCTCTTGGCCTTTGTGGTAGGCACGGACTTGGAAGATGAGGCGACCGGAGCAGAGGTCATGATAAGGGCCCTGGCCGAAGGCGTTGCCGAGATTACCGTTACCGTTGGTGGCGGTCACTACGAGATCTTTGAGGTTACGGTGAGCCCGCCGGAGGTTACCTCCGTTACTATAAGTCCCGCAGGGCCAATCAGCTTGATTGTTGGCGTTGACAGGCGATTTGAAGCTAACGTTGTTACCGCCCCTGCCGGTTTCGAAGCCGACTTCCCCGTAAGCTGGAGCAGTGGTGCAGCAGCCCATGTGATTTTTGTCGATGCGGATGGGGATCCGATACCTTCCGATTGGGCAAACAATTGGGTATACGTACGCAGCGCTTCCGCTGGATCGGCGAACGTCACCGCGACTGCGGGCGGCAGGACAAGCGCAGCGGTAGTGGTGAATGTTTTGAATACGGTTGAACATCCGTTGCTTTACAGGCATTTGACGCGCGGTACCAGTGGCGTTGCCGTGGCGGGCACTGCCGCCTACTCCGACGGCGCGCTTACCATTACCGGCCAAGGTGTTCTTAACTCTGCTAATTTCAGAGGGAATCTTGTCTGGGTCGGCGTGCCGATTCCTCTGGCCGACGAGAACCAAATGCTTACCGCAGAGGTAGATATCGATCTGGATAGTATCTATTGGGGTCAAGCGGACGCCAACTCAAGGATAGCCCTCTTTGTCTCAAGGTACGATCCCGGGGCGCCGGCCGGAAACGTGCATGTGTACGGATGGCTTTCGAACATACGCGGCAGCGATTATCCCGCACCGTTGCGCTCTCATGTGTCATCTGTCGGGGCTTTTGGCGGAGGCGGCAATGCGATTGGCACTGGTTCCGTTCCTGCGACGGCCGAAACCCTGACCCTTGGCATAAGGCCTAGGGATGGCAACAATCAACAGGTTGACCATTTCTGGTTTGTGGACGGCGATCGCGGGAGTGGCAGCAACCAAGCCACTGGCACGAACATTACTCTTGCGGATGGCCATACCGACCACTTGTTCGTGGGCATATTTGTCAGTAACAACAACGCCAACCTCACAACCGTTGATATCACTGGCTTAAGGGTTGACTTCCTCAATGATGCTGGCCTTGTGAACGTTGATTTGCGCAACATAATCGAGTGGACGGAAGCCATGCTCCCGGACGACTGCGACTACTGCGGCACATACCCCTGCGAATGCCAGGCCTTGGTGGATGCCGCCGCCGCCGATGCGCTGCTGGCCGTGAACGCCCTTCCGGTGTCGCATGGCACAATTGCGGCTGGCATAATGGCGGCGGCTGAAGGCGCGATCGACGATGACATTGAAGCCACATGGCAAGTTGCTTTTAGCCTGACACCCGCAGAGGTGGCCACGGCAGGATCGATTGCCGGCACGATTAGACTGACACTGGGCGACCACTATGCGGATGTCGTGGTAAACCGCAGTATTCCCGCCCTTGGCGAGCGCGACAGGATTACCTTGCCGACAGACCATACAGAGATCTTCAGAATGGACGGTGTTACCGGACTGGCAAATGCAGGGATTACTCCAACGGTTCTCGCAAATGGCGAGTTGCTTGTAAATCCCACCGCAAGTTGGCACGGCATTGATATGGTGTTTGCGACTCTCAATATGGATATCAACTCCAATTACAGGGTTCAGGTTAGAGTCCGAAATGCCGCCACAGATACTGTGCACTTGCTTGTCCAGCATTCGCGGACGGGCTGGGATCCTTTAGCCGAGGCTTCTAGTCTGGCTGTTGGCACAATGGCCACCTTGGCTTTTGATGCCACCGCGGCGAATATGGCAACACCATCCTCCCCGGGGGATGGGCCTGAAGGGTTTAGGATTCGTGGCAATCATGTGAACCGCCCCTTCTACGTGGTTGACATTCTGGTAAGCCGCCCTGCTCCCGTCACGGATCCTGCCATTCTCGCATGGCAAGCCGTGATGGACTCGGATCTCGTAAGGAACAGAGGGGCCTGGACCGCCACTGTCGATGGTATCTTGTTTGCTCCGCGTACTGACAACAACAACGGTCTGGTTCTTGACCTGGATGCCATCCGCACGGCGGCTGGCGGTTTCGAGCCGACGATTACGGTCACCGGTGTTGCCGGGGCTGGCGTGACCAGAATTGACGTACAAAGTGGTACTGGCGGCAATGCTACTCCAGGAGCAGAAGGTGTGTTCTCGATTACTTTCGGCTATGCTTTTCCGAATACCGGCCCAACTTGGGCAACGGGATACACCCCATTCCTGGCGACCCCAGCTGGGGAGTTAGGCGACATACTCATTACCTCCATCACGGTAGTTGGCGGCACCCTCATACAGGACATGATTCCGGGGGTAACGGGAACCGCCACTTGGCAGGAAGTGATTGACTCGGATTTCATTGGCAATAGGAATGCGACCCTGAGCGTCGGTACAACTCCGGCCGGAATCTTTGTTTCCGAGCGTGGCACGGGAACCAATGACCACAATCACGGTTTGACCCTATACCTCGATGGTATCCGTGCCGCGATTGGTGGCACTGCTCCGGTGAGCATCACAATTACCGGTGTTGCGGATTCAGATACGGGAAGGATGGACCTTCAGACGGGCGGCGCAAGCCCCAATGTTAATGTTGCAAGTGATGGTTCATTCACTCTGACAATTGGCGAAGCCGTTCCGAATAGTCGCCCGAGCTGGGCTGAAGGCGGAGTCGGCAATCCGTTCCTTGGAACCGGAGGTGCGGGTCAGAACTTTGACTACACCGTCACCTCCATTGTGGTGGCAGGCGGCGATCCCACCGACATACGAAACTTAGTGCCGTAAGACACCGCATGGTGTCAGACACCGAAAACGCCTAGTGTGGCAGCCAACACTGCCACACTACATCTAGCGTTTTCATGACCATTTGACAGCCGTCCTTCGGGGCGGCTGTTTTTGTGTGCCGGCGCGGGCGGCTTTTCGCGCACCGAAAGCCTTGACATGCGGTGCGGCTTAGGGTACACTCATGTCATGGAAACGGTTGCTATACCCATTACTTTGCTCATCTCCGTCGCCACGTTTCTAATAACCGTGGGAGGGGTGTGGTTCGTAACCCAGAAGCGGCTACGCGACCTTGAACTCAAAAGTATCGGGCACGATAAAAAACACGAGCAGATAATCTCTGAGATAAGCAGCCTGAGAACCGAGGTGAACGCCGAGATAAACGAAGTCAAGGTTGAGATTGCCAGGATGCAGGGGAGTGTCATGGCCCTAAGCGAAAAATTCGACCTGTTTATTCAGGGGAGGCTTATCCCGGCCACCCCCAACGTGGTCACGCAAAGCTGACAGACACCGGAATTTGGTAGCGTAGCCGGCAAGTCGGCTACGCTACCTGCAGCGTGGGTGTGCGGGCGCAAAGCTCGCCCCCCCGCGCGGCCGGGATTCCCGCGCGTGTTTTTCGGGAAACCGGGCCGGGGCTTTCCGCCCTTGGCCTGGCTTCATCGCATGTTTGTTTTTCTTGGGTTCCCCGCTTTTGGGGAACCCGGGCAAGCTTTAACCCGGGTTAAAGCTTGCCAGGCTTCTGCCACGGGGCCGTTGTTTGGTTGGCCGCCCCAGGCCAAACCGCAAGCCCGCCCAAAGCCTTGACATACGGTGCGGCTTAGGGTACACTCTTGTCATGGAAACGATAACCATACCTGTTCTGCTTCTCATGTCCCTTGCAACGGCCCTAGCCACGGCTGGCGGCGTATGGTTCGTCACCCAAAAACGAGT
>Ga0209755_10003011_pt1 | contig 21772 bp, 17 predicted proteins | sample TergutCo191P1_FD_187301 | JGI IMG/M metagenome (GOLD analysis project Ga0209755, IMG submission 187301) | Cornitermes sp. P1 segment gut microbial communities from Petit-Saut dam, French Guiana - Co191P1 (SPAdes) (version 2) | ecosystem: Host-associated > Arthropoda: Insects > Digestive system... | reverse complement strand
AAGGGCTGATAACTGTTTTCGTAGGTAAATCGCCTGTTTGAGCAAGCAGGTGGGCGTAGCTCACCGGCCTTGCGAGTTGCGATTTGCCGTAGAAAACAATTATCAGCCCTTACTCCTAGCAAGTGAGCGTAGCGAACGATCCGGATGCTCTCGAGGCTACCCCTTAACGAGACAAGCCCTTATTATCTTCCCAAAAACAAATCACTTCTCAACCCGCGAAATCCTAAAAGACAACACAGCCCCCACAACACAACTAACCACCCCAACCACCACCACAGGCACCGATACCCCGCTTTGCATCAAAACCGGGTCTATAGCCAGCGCATACACAGAGCCTATCATCAAGCCCGTAACCACCAAAAATACCGACCTAGCACGGCGTTTCATCAATCGCTCTATTAAACGAGCCGTTACTAAAACCCCCAGCACAACCCCAATTCCCAAGGGCATAAGCACTCTAATTATATCCAGCAAAAGATCAGTATTGCCCATATCGGTAAGCAAGCGCCGCATAGACGACACCGCATAGGTAGCCAGCGGATATATCCCAGCCACAAGCAACACAAAAGACCCGCTAAGCCCCGGAATCAACAAAGAAGCCGCGGCGATTATCCCAACCACAAAAATAAACAGCATAAAAGGCGTATCCAGCACAGCCTCCGCCGGGCTGGCGGCACTTACCCCATCATTAAAATGAGCCGTAAGCACCAGTAGTAATACCGGAATAACAATCAAAGCCAAATCCTTAGCCCTATTCTGCGCATTAATCCCGGAAGCCTGCCTGTACATACTGGGGATAACCCCCACAATTAATCCTATAAAAAACATCATAGCCGGGAAGGAGTGGTACGTCAGCATAAACTGAATGAAAGTAGCAAAGGCTATAATTCCGATAGCTATTCCTAGTCCGAACGGTAGTAGAAACTTTATGTAATGCTTAAAATCTTCCGTAAAATGATTAACAGCCTCTATTAGCTGGTCATAAAAGCCTAAAATAATGGCAAGCGTCCCTCCGCTTAGCCCGGGGATTATCAGCGATAGGCCAAAAACTAGGCCGTTCAAAAAATTCTTTAGTATTTGAAGCATTTTAAAAAATTCTCCTTTGACAAAAGAAAGGGAACTAAAAATTTTAGCTCCCTTGCGAATACAATTTAGTTATACTTCCTCTTACGGGCGGCCTCCGATTTCTTTTTGCGCCTTACGCTAGGTTTATCGTAATGTTCGCGCTTACGAACTTCCCCCATTATCCCAGCTTTTGCACAACTACGCTTGAATCGCCGAAGCGCACTGTCTAATGTCTCGTTGTCCTTTACTTTTATCTCTGACATGTACTACCCTCCCTCCGGCGTCTGCTGTCGTCTTTCCGCTAATAATACACAAAACCTAGGCTACAGTCAAGGCTTTGGTAAAAACACAAAATTGTACAAAAAATTTAGTCCCTTATGTAACGCAAATAGCCTCTGCTGACAAACAGTAGCGTAAGCAACGCGCCCGTAAGTCCTATAATTCCGGTAAAAACGAAGGCGACATTCAAGCCAAGCCAAAAGCTAATCCAACCCAGGCCAATAGGCCCCATAAACATTCCGAAGGCATACACCGCTTGGAAGAAGCCCATGGCGGTACCCCGGCGTTCGTTGGGTATATCTTGTATGCAAAGCCCCATCAACAGGGTAAGACCCATGGCGGTGCTACCTATATTACTTACCGTTTGCGCAACAAACACCTGCCATAGGCTCTGGGAAAAAGGAATCGCCGCCGCCCCCAGCCCGGCAAGTACAAAGCTAAGAACCAACGAGTTTTTTACGCCAAGCTTTTTAGGTATAAGCGTTCCGGCCAGGGGCGAAATAAACAAGCTGGGCAACATAGCAACAAAACCTAGCAAGCCCAGTTGCATATTAGTAGCACCCAGCCCGGTGGCTACCACAGGAGTAAAGGCAAAGGCCGTAGCAAAGGGAATATACTGCGTTAATATCGCCAAAATAGAAGCACTCAATAGCTGATGGTTACGCGCTACCCCCAGTAAATCTTTAATTGACGGGGGTTTGGCATTAGCTTCCGGCTTTTTTTCTTCTATACCAAGAGCCAATACAAAGCCGATAAGAGCGGCAATACCGCTCAATAAAAACGCGTAGGAAAGCCCCATCCTTTCCGCTACAAAGCCGGCAAGCAACATGGCCGTCATGCGCCCCAGCGCGTTGGTAGAGTTTAGATAGCCTACGGCTTTGGTTGTTTCTTCGCGCTTATAGTAGCTTGCGCCCAGTATCATAAAAATTACCCAAGATGAAACAGAAACCCCCGCCAAGGCTCTTGAAAGCAACAAGCTTGCAGGACTTTGAAAGAAGAACACAACAAATCCGCTTAACGCGGCAAACACTAAGCCCAACACAATAAAAGCTTTCCGCATTTGCAATTTATCCGACAGTATCCCCAGGGGAAAGCGTAATAACATTTGAGTAAAGCCGTAAGCACCGGCTATGATTCCTATAAGGCGAAAATCTGCGCCGAGTACTTCTGCAAGAGGCGCTACATACGGCATGTAGGCATATAAAGCTATCCACAAAAAGACTGGGGTCGTGTAAAATATAACTAAACGTCTGCTCATACTACAAGATTCCGTGGCCGTAGGCCTTGGCCTTTTCCTGGGTACTAAAGTTTAATTTCATTTTGAGCGCTCCTTTAGATTTGATATTTATAGATAGATTACCAGACCTTTGCTTGCTGTCAAGAGGAACTTTTTTTGAAAACATGGTAGACATATCGTTAAAAACTAACGTATATTTATAAATTGAGTGTTGCAAGCAAATAACGGTTTTTAGGAGAGCGATTGGAATGATGTTGTCAATTAAAAACATAACAAAAAACTATGGTACTACAACGGCATTGTCGGGTTTAAGCCTTGATATTTCGTCTGGCGGTGTCTTTGGACTTGTTGGGCCAAACGGTGCGGGCAAAAGCACCCTTATGAAGATATTAGCCACTTTGATTAAGCCATCGAAAGGCAATTGCTTTTTAGACGGTCAAGACATACATAAAAAGCCTAAGGTCATCCGCAAAGTATTAGGGTATCTTCCCCAAGATGTTGCTGTTTACCCGAATCTAACAGCTACGGAGTTTCTTGATTATGTAGCTTCATTGAAATCCATTAATGCAAGTGATGCTAAGAAGCAAATCAATACCTTGCTTGAAATTTTCAATTTAACGCCCTATGTAAAACGTCGTCTTTCTGACTATTCTGGCGGTATGCGCCAACGTGTTGGTATATCGGCCGCGCTTTTAGGCGACCCAAAGCTTATAATTGTTGACGAGCCGAGCGTTGGTCTTGACCCTGTTGAGCGTATCAATTTACGAAATCTGCTTATGGATATGGCAAAAAACCGTATTGTCCTATTGTCCACGCATATTATATCCGACATAGAAACAACGGCTAATCAGCTTGCCCTTATTCAAAAAGGGCAAATGTTATTTCACGGCACTACTGCGGAGTTTACACAGAATACCAACGGAGATATGGAAGCCGCTTATCTTGCCTATATGGGCCAGGAGGAATTAGCATGAGGGCGGTACTCGGACAAGCACGGGCTGATTATTTAGAGAAATCCCGCAATTTTTCTTTTTTAGCCTTGATAGCCTTATGCCTGCTTGGGGCTTTTTGGTTTGTACCAAGAGAAGTTGCCGGATTTGAAATACTGTCTTTACAGTCCGATATATTTATACAAGGCGGCAATCCAAGCTGGATACCCGTAACAAGCGCGCTTGGCTTGGCTTTCTTCTTGCCGTTCATTGCTTTTTTCTATCTTAAAAACACAATAGCTTTAGATGAAGAAATGGGAATTGAACAATTAATTACTTCGTCAACAATGGGAAACCTGCGATATTTAATCGGGAAATTTTTATCGGGAACACTACTTCTGTTTACATTTGCCTCTGCGGTAATAATCGGTTCGTTTTTTATGTCGTTATGGCATTTCCCCGGTCAATTCATTTCACCGTATGCTTTTCTTTCTCCATACATGTTTTTGCTTGCTTCCATACCGTTATGCGCCGCTGTTGCCCTGCTTTTTGGCTCTATACGTTTTCTGCGCGGGGTTATAGGTTCAATTATTTATGTAAGCGGTGTTTTCGTTATTATCGTTTATTCTATGGAATCGGAAAGCGCGGGTATAATACTCCGCACAGTTGATGTAACTGCTATGTCAAGTCTTATGGAAGTTGTCAGCCGCACGGCTTATGAGCAAACAGGGTATGCGATAAATAACGTTATGTTCATAGGCGGGTATGGAGCCGATGCAGGCTTCCAAGCTACGCAACAATTAATTTTTAATGGCTTAAGTTTTAACTCAATTGATTATATCATTTTAAGCGCTATGTTGTTGATAGCAATAGGCTTAGTATTAATTTCCGCACCATTTTATAGTTTAACGAAAGCACTCCCAAAAAAACTTCGTGTACGAAAAATAAAAAAGCAAGTGGATTCAGAGGTTCAATCAGAACAAAAGCCCAGACCATTATATAGTGCTGTCAAACCATCAAAAAATAATATGTGGGTGCGTGGAATATTAACAGAAATAAAACTTATGCTAAAAGGGCAGTCTATAATTTGGTGTTTGGGAAGCATTACAGGCCTTGTATTGACATTATTTTTGGAAATTAATATGGTGTTTTCTTTTGTACTCCCCTTGTTGATGTTGTGGTTTGTCAATGTGTTTTCGCGTTTAGGAAACAGAGAACACAAATATGATATGCTGAAAATTATCGCTACTATCCCCGGCGGGAAGTTTAAGCAGATAACATATTCATGGATTGCAGGGATTATTATTGCGTTGTTGTTGACATTGCCGGTTGTCGTGCGTCTGCTATTGGCAGGGCAATTTATTGGTTTATTTACTATAATGGCAGGAGTTGTTTTTTTGCCTTCCTTCGCAATGGCTTTAGGTGAATTTACAAGAACAAATCGGTTATTTGAGTTATTATTTATAGTTTTGACTTATGCCGCTATAAACGGTATACCTTTTGCAATGATAATGGGGAATCCCGAAGAAGCTTCGTTTTTGCAAGGGTTTGTGTACTTGGGGGTAGGGATAGTCTTAGCTGTAATTGCTATCGCTAAGAGGAGTAAGTACGGTTAATTTTACGGGAGAAACTCTTTTGGATTGGCGACCGGAGATGGGACTAATAATTTACTATGAAACACCCCCGGGTAGTCAAAAAAGCGCAAAACGATCCCCCTATGTAAAATATTCAAAAGCAAATGGCGAATATTATCATAAAATAAAAATGTTAGGCTGGTTCAGTTGCGGGAGGGTGCCAGCCTAACATTAACTTTTTATGATAATATCCGTCATCCGCTTGTAGATATTTTACATAGGGGGATCGTTTTGCGCTTTTTTGACTACCCGGGGGTGTTTCATAGTAAAAGAACTGGCATTGCTATAGTAGTGATTCCTGCATTTAATATAGCATCCTCGTATACAACAAAGCTCCTATTTTCCAACTCAAGACGTAAAGGGTTTTGATCGCACATAAAGAAGCGTTTTACAGTTTCTAAGCTCAACATTCCATCCATGTGAAACCAGTATATATCTGGGCTTGGTAATGATTGGTCAATGTTAAATTCATGCTTAAAAAAGGAATCAATTCTACCGGCAAAAATGCGAGATGTAATTTCATCTCGTAAGCTTGGTATGAAGTTATACATAAGAAGTACACATACACATACAGTATATTGTCCCTTGTGCCAGAAAAGGAATCTCCCCAAGCTTCGCGGCTTCTTCTCTAAAGACTGTTATAAATTCCTTACCTACTATTTTGCGCTTTTCCTCTGGATCGGTGACGTCCTTTAGCATTCCTACAAAGCGGTCTTGGGCATTAACGTCGCATAAAACCTGTGTCTACAAAAACACAGCTAAGTTGCCCAGGTATCGCTTTTGATAATAGTGCGGCGCATACAGATGAATCCACCCCACCAGATAGGGTAAGCATAACCTTCTCGCTTCCTACTTGGGCTTGTATTTCACTTATTTGCTGACTCAAATATTTTTCGGCATCAAAATTTTTATTCATAAATACCTCCGTTTCATCTGTACAAGTATAGAAAATTTAATGTATACTGTCAGTAAAAGGAGGCTAATTTAAATGGCTATATATCTTCCTGAACCATCACATACCCTTAGCGAGTACCTACTTATCCCTGGATATTCTTCTGTAGAGTGTTTTCCGGCTAATGTTTCCCTTAAAACGCCCGTGGTTAAATATGAAAAGGGAAATAAACCGCCATTAACTATGAATATCCCTGTGGTTTCGGCGGTTATGCAATCGGTTTCTGATAATAAAATGGCTGTAGCACTTGCCAGGGAAGGGGGCATTTCATTTATATACTGCTCCCAATCAGTAGAAGAGCAAGCTAAAATGGTCAAAAAGGCCAAAAATTACAAGGCGGGTTTTGTTTCAAGTGATACAAATATTCGGCCAGATCAAACTCTTGAGGAGCTTTTGGCTTTAAAAGAAATGACGAATCATTCTACCACCGCAGTAACAGAGGACGGCACCTTAAACGGCAAATTGCTCGGCATTGTCACCAGCAAGGACTACCGCATCACTCGTTTAGATAAAAGCACGAAGGTTAGCGAATTTATGACTCCAATAGAAAAAGTTATCTACGCAAAGGAGGGTGTTAGCCTAAAGGAATCTAACAATATTATTTGGGATAATAAGCTTAATTCTTTGCCCATAATTAACGATGACGGGAGACTGGTCGCTTTTGTATTTAGAAAAGACTATGACTTAAATAAAGCGAATTCATTGGAATTATTGGATTCATCTAAGCGCTATATTGTTGGTGCTGGCATTAATACAAGAGACTATGAAGAGCGTGTGCCTGCACTGGTTGAAGCGGGTGTGGATGTTTTATGTATAGATTCTTCGGAAGGTTTTACTGAATGGCAAAAGCTTGTCATTGATTTTATCCGCAAAAATTACGGCAATGATGTTAAAGTGGGCGCTGGTAATGTGATTGATGCGGAAGGTTTTAGATTTCTTGCGGATGCGGATGCGGATTTTGTTAAAATAGGCATAGGCGGCGGTTCAATTTGTATAACCCGTGAAGTAAAGGGGATAGGTCGTGGGCAAGCTACAGCGGTGATAGAGATAGCAGAAGCTAGAAATAAATATTTTGAAGAAACGGGCGTTTACATACCCATTTGCTCTGACGGCGGTATTGTTCAGGATTATCATATTACTTTGGCACTGGCTATGGGTGCGGATTTTTGTATGCTGGGTCGGTACTTTTCACGCTTTGACGAAAGTCCTACAAATAAAATCTTTATCAATGGCAGTTACATGAAAGAATATTGGGGCGAGGGTTCTAACAGGGCAAGAAATTGGCAGAGGTATGACGGCGGTGGAAATACAAAGCTTTCCTTTGAGGAAGGTGTAGATTCTTATGTCCCCTACGCCGGTAGCTTGCGCGATAACTTGAATATATCTTTAAATAAAATACGCTCTACAATGTGTAATTGTGGCGCTTTAAGCATAAGAGAACTTCAGGAAAAAGCAAAACTAACCCTAGTATCTAGTGCAAGTATGGCAGAAGGCAATGCCCATGATGTTACGCTTAAAAGTCCTAATCTATCAAATCAATGACACGACGGCCTATATCGCTACGATAGTATGCTCCTTCAAAAGATATTAGGCTTACTTCTTTATATGCTGTTTCTAATGCGGTTTTCAGGTTCAAACCTGTTGCTACAACATTAAGCACCCGGCCGCCGGATGTTATGAAGCCGTCGTTTTGTTTTGTACCTGCATGATAAACTTTTGTATCTTTTATCTTGTCTAGGCCAAAAATATGCCGGCCTGTTTCATAAAATTCCGGGTAGCCGCCACTTGCTATTACTATACAAGCCGATGCGCCCTGTTTCCATTTAATGTCTATGTCGGCAAGTTCCCCGGCATTTATTGCAAGCATGATTTCAAATAAATCCGTATCCAGCATAGGCATTAAAACTTGGGTTTCCGGATCACCAAACCGGCAATTGTACTCAACTACTTTGGGCCCATTTGGGCTAAGCATCAGACCAAAATATATACAACCTTTAAAGGGACAGCCTTCGGACTCCATTGCTCGTATGCTTGGTAAAAATATTTCTTCCATGCACTGGGCGGCAATAGTGTCAGTATAGTATGGGTTTGGTGAAATTGCGCCCATCCCGCCGGTATTAAGCCCTAGATCACCGTCCTTTGCCCGCTTGTAGTCCATAGACGACAACATGGGCCGGACGGTTTTTCCATCACAAAAGGCCAGTACTGTAACTTCATGGCCCGACATATGCTCTTCAATAACCACAGAGTTTCCGCTTTCGCCAAAGGCCTTTTTCACCATAAGCTGTTCTAAAATTTCTAAGGCAGAGGCGCTGTCTTTTGCCTGAATAGCTCCTTTTCCTAAAGCAAGTCCGTCGGTTTTAATCCATAGCGGATATGATGCTGTATCTACAAATTTACGGGCATCTTTTACATTATCAAAGCTTTTGTATGCTGCCGTAGGGATTTTATATTTTTGCATTAGGTTTTTTGAAAAAACTTTGCTACCTTCAATTTGAGCGGCGGCTTTGCTTGGGCCAAAACAGGGAATATTCTGCTTTGTTAGCTTATCAACCATACCCAAAACCAGCGGATCATCTGGTGTAACTACAACAAAATCTATGGACTCTTTTACAGAAAAATCTGTCATGGCTTTAATATCTGACGCTTTAATATCTATGCATATGGCCTTGTCTGCTATGCCTCCGTTACCAGGTGCGGCGTATATTTTCGTTATTTTTCTGCTTTCAGTTAGCTTTTTTATGATCGCATGTTCCCGCCCGCCAGAGCCTATCACTAAAACTTTCATTTAAAACTCCCTTCTTTACAGAACATAGCTACCGCTTTAGGTAAAATATCCCATTCTGCTTCCTCCATCACCCTAAGCTGCAAGGATTCCGGGGTATCGTTCGGAAGCACTTCTACGGCCTTTTGTAGCAAAATACGTCCGCCGTCTACAATATTATTTACTATATGAACCGTTGCGCCGCTTACTTTTACCCCGTATTCTAATGCCGCTTTGTGAACATGAAGCCCATAAAAGCCACTGCCGCAAAAAGATGGAATTAAAGAAGGGTGGATATTAATTATCCTGTCCTCATAAGCCTTTAAGGTTTTTGCGCCAATAATTTGCAAAAAGCCTGCCATAACCACCAAGCTAATATTGTAACTGTCCAATTGCGCGCAAATAGCCTCGTCATATTCCTCGGCTGTAGCATAGTCTTTTCGGCTTACTACAACACTTGGAATGCCCCTGGCTTTAGCGCGTTCAAGAGCCATAATGCCTGGTCGTGAGGCTATTAACAAATCTATTGTGCCATTTTCAAATTTTTCGGCTGCATCTAATAATGCCTGAAAATTGGTTCCGCCTCCGCTGCATAATACCGCTATTTTTGTTAAACCCATTTTATACCATCAATCCCATCCACAATTTCGCCAATTACTTTGGACTTTTCCCCATTATTGTTAAGAGTAGCTATGGCTTCGTCGGCGTATTCCGGCTTGATAATTACACATAAGCCCACGCCCATGTTGTAGGTGCTGAACATGTCATTTTTAGGGATGTTTCCAGTTTTCTCTATAAGTTTAAAGATCGGAGGTATTTCTATTTTAGAAAGTTCTATTGCTACACCCATTCCTTTGGGAATTGCCCTTGGTATATTTTCGTAGAAACCGCCCCCTGTTATGTGGCTTATAGATTTTACAGGGATATTTTCCAGCAAGGCCATTATAGATTTAACGTAAATTTTAGTAGGGGTAAGCAGCTCCTCGCCCAAGGTCTTGGCCAAGTCGTCATGATATTGTCCAAAAGTTGAAAATATCTTACGTGTAAGAGAAAAACCGTTTGAATGTACACCAGAAGACGCAAGCCCTAGTACCACATCTTTAGGCTTAACATTTGCCTTATCCAAAATTCTTGGCTTATCAACTATACCTACTGAAAAACCAGCAATATCGTAATCATCTTCCGGCATTACACCGGGATGTTCGGCAGTTTCGCCGCCTAGTAACGCACAGGCGGCCTGTACACAACCCTCTGCAACACCCGATATAATCTGCTCAATCTTTTGGGGTATTACTTTTCCGGTTGCTATATAATCCAAAAAAAACAGAGGTTTGGCGCCGCAGCAAATAATATCATTTACGCACATGGCTACTGCATCTATACCAATGGTATCATGTTTATCCATTTGTATTGCAATTTGCAGTTTTGTACCAACGCCGTCCGCGCCCGATACTAAAACTGCCTCATTCATACCCGGCAGCGCGAACAAACCGCCAAAACCGCCAATACCTTCAAGTACACCGGGAATATGTGTGCGGGCTACATGTTTTTTCATAAGTTCAACAGCTTCATAGCCTGCATGGATATTTACGCCTGCATTGTTATAGCTTTTGTTCAAATTTATCGCCTCCTGTGTCTGGTGGCTTTTCTAATGGATACTCTCCTTTAAAACATCCCGTACAAAAGCCGCAACCGAATTTATTCGCAATATTTTCCGCTTTGCCGGCAGAAAGAAAAGCCAGGCTATCTGCGCCTATATGTCCGCAAATTTCTTTGCCGGACATCTTTTGGGCTATTAAATTTTCTGTATCTGTAACATCTGTACCATAATAGCAGGGGAAAATAAACGGCGGCGAGGATATTCTGACATGTACCTCTTTTGCGCCTGCTTCTCGCAGTAATTTAACTATTTTTCCAATGGTAGTACCCCTAACGATGGAATCATCTATCATAACAACGCGTTTATTCTTGACTGTATCGGCAATGGGGTTTAGTTTAATATTTACAGCACGTTCACGCGCGCTTGTGGTAGACTGTATAAATGTACGCCCCACATAGCGGTTTTTTATAAAACCCAGGCCGTAAGGTATTCCTGAGGCCTGAGAATAACCAATAGCGGCATCTATTCCAGATTCTGGTACGCCTATAACTACATCTGCATCTACGGGAGATTCTGCCGCCAAAAATTTTCCTGATCTGCGGCGTGCTTCATGTACAGGAATTTCTTCCATCACCGAATCCTGACGGGCAAAATATATGAACTCAAACAGACACAAACCACTTGGTTTTCCTTTGCCGGCTTCCACAATACGCAGTTTATTTTCTTCAATTACAATTATTTCACCTGCTTCAATATCCCGCAAAAAATCTGCACCTAAGCTGTCTATTGCACAACTTTCAGATGCTATAAGATAGTCATTGCCAAGCTTACCTATACAAAGCGGCTTAAAACCCTTGGGATCCCGAGCGGCAATCATTTTGCGCGGTGACATAACTATAAGAGAAAATGCCCCTTCAAGTTGCTTAACTGCTTCTTGTACGGCGTCCTCTATTGAATTTGTGTTAAGCCTAGCTTTGGTTATAAGGTATGAAATAACCTCAGCATCCCCAAGGCTATGGAATATTGCGCCGGAAAGCTCAAGCTCTTTCCTAAGCTTAACTCCGTTAGTTAGCTTACCGCTTAATGAAATAGCCATATGACCTTTAATGTGGCGAATAACCAAGGGCTGCGCCATAGAGCGGTTTTTATACTGCGAGCCAGGAGCGTAACTTACATGTCCTATAGCCATATTTCCCAGTCCCAGCTTGTCTAGGGCTTCCTGGGTAAATACTTCAGGTACTAGCCCTAAATCCCGCCTATAATTAATTACACCCTCGTCGCAAACGGCTATGCCACAGCTTTCTTGCCCACGATGTTGCAAAGCAAAAAGTGCAAAATATACGGATTCTGATACATTTGCCCCGTTTTTGCTACTGCATATTCCAAATACACCGCTCATGACAGCACAAGCTTTGCAATCTCAAGCGGGTTTATTATCTTGCCATCTTTATACACCCGCATACTGCCGCCTGAAATTTCATCAATTAGCATAATTTTATCATCCAATTCTGAGCGTCCAAATTCTAGTTTTATATCATAAAGTACCGCAGATTTTTTTGATAATTCGTCTCTTACTAATTTGCTGATCTTTTGTGTTAAGTCCACTAATTCGTCATATTCAGCACTATTTAAAATTTCTAACACACAAAGGCTTTCTTTGGTGATTGGCGGGTCGCCCCGTTCGTCATCTTTAATAGTCACTTCAACCAATGCGGGTAGAGCCTGTCCTTCCTGGGCGTATAACTTATAGCGGCGCATAAAACTGCCTGTGGCTTTAAAGCGGCATATCACTTCAAGCCCTTTAGCAAAAGGTTTTGCTGGCTTTACTGTCATACACGCCTTTTCCAAGTCGGCTGAAAGATAGTGACTGTTAAAACCAGCCGCGTTTATTTTGTTAAAGAAAAAATCGCTTAAGCGAAGGTTTGCATCGCCCATACCTTTTACAGTAAGCCCTACCGCATTGCCGCCGGGATCAAAATTTCCTTTATCATCAATGGTTCCATCATCTTTAAATTCTAGAAGTAAATGCCCATTTTCTAATTTATAGACATTTTTAGTTTTTCCATTATATATAAGCTTCAAATTTTTTCACCTACAACTCTAACAATTTGTTTGATTTTTTGTGCTTTATTAATTGCCTCCCCAAGCGTTTTAGCTCTTACAGTAAAATGCCCCATTTTTCTGTATTTTTTGGATTCGGGCTTGCCGTAAAAATGGACATGAACCTGGGGGTCGTTATAGGCTTTCTCCAGACCTTCAAGCTTTGCAATACCATCACTTTCGCCTAACAAGTTTACCATTACAGTGGGGGAAATTAATTCGGTACTGCCGAAGGGTAAGCCCACTATTCCGCGTATGTGGTTTTCAAATTGGTTGGCAAAGCAGCCTTCTATCGTGTAATGGCCGGAGTTGTGAGGGCGGGGCGCCACTTCGTTTACATATATTTCCCCGTCTTTTGTTAAAAACAGCTCAATACAGAAAGTTCCCACACCTTCAAAAACTTCCATAACCAAATCCGCAATGCCTTTGGCCTTTTTTATGGTAGCTTCGTTCACTCGTGCAGGAACAATAGTAGTATCTAATATGCTGTTTGCGTGCATGTTTTCAGCAAGGGGGTATACAACTCGCGTACCGTCGATTCCACGGCAGACAGCGATGGATATTTCCTTTTCAAAATCCACAAAAGCCTCGGCCATTAACTCCTTGGCGCCTCCTCCTAATGACTTATATGCGCTTTTAATGTCCGCCTGGCTACGGATAAGCGCGTTGCCTTTGCCGTCATATCCTCCAGTGGTGGTTTTAAGCATTATCGGATAGCCGAAACGGGAAGCATCACCCAAGGCTTCAATATCCGATGTGCTTGACACTTTTTCAAAGCGGGGAATAGGGATATTGCTGGCCTTTAACATTTCCTTTTGCAAAAATTTATTTTGTATGTTTTTTAAGCTCTTTACAGAAGGGTAGATGATATGGCCTTTGTTTTCTAGCGTTTCAAGGGCGGCGGCGTTTATATGTTCAAATTCATAAGTAATTACATCTACTTGATTCGCTAAGTCAATGTATCCCTGCACATCGTCAAAGTTAGCAATAATGTGGGCGTCGCAGATACTATGGGCGGGGCAATCTGCTGCCGGATCAAGTACTGCAACAAAAAAACCAAGCCGCTTGGCTTCTAAAATCATCATTTTACCAAGCTGGCCGCCGCCGACAATTCCAATTTTCTTTTTTATAATGTTCATTATTTTTCGTCCATTTCTTTTAGATAAGCCTCGTAGCCTAGCTCGTTAAGTTTATCAATTTTTTCGTTTACCATGCTGCTTAGACTGTCTTTATATTCCCATAATTTTTTTTCGATTGATTTATCCTGTGTGGATAATATAGACGCAGCCAGTATTCCCGCGTTTTTTGCGCCATTGATTGCGACGGTTGCAACTGGTATCCCCGGCGGCATTTGCACAATCGAATACAGCGAATCCATCCCCCCTAATGATCTGGATTTAATAGGAACCCCGATAACCGGCAAGGTGGTGAGAGCCGCAAGCATACCGGGCAAATGGGCAGAACCCCCCGCACCGGCTATAATCACTTTAAGCCCTCTGCCAACAGCGGTTTCAGCATATTCGTACAATCGCTTAGGAGTCCTGTGGGCGGATACTATGCTAACTTCGTAAGGAATAGCTAAACTGCTTAGGAAATCCGCCGCTTCTTTCATGACGGGTAAATCCGAGTCGCTTCCCATAATGATGCCTACTAGCATGGTTCGCAATCCTCCTTTAGAAAAATTTGCTGAAATTATAACATAATGGGCTTGCGTTTGACAAAAAAAAAATACATAATTACAGGCGGTCAGATTTAAAATGCTTTGAGGACGAGCAGAACGCGCACGTTTTAAGCGCGTTTCTACGACAGAAGCCCAACCTAAACCCAAGGAGGAAAACATTATGCCAGTGCTTTCATTTTATACCGAAATAAATGAAGGGGAAGCCATTATTACAGATTTGAATGCAGTATATGGGGGTCCTATCGCAGGATTAAGCAAAATCCGAGTAATTAAACGTTTTTTTATCGAAGGCTCAAACGTAAAAATGGACGCAGACTGTACTTTGCTTAGTGATCTTAAAATTAGCGGACGAGCATTTGCTGTAGAAGCTTTGCCGGGTCAATTTGACCAAGAAGCCTATATTTGCGCCCAGTGTATTGCCATGGAATCGCTAAGTGAGCCACCTATTGTTCGCTTTGCAAAAATTTATGAAGTAGAAGGCGATGTTAGCAACAAGGATTTTGAGATAATTAAAAATTGGATAATTAACCCAGTAGAAAGCCGAGAATCTTCCTTGGCTGTACCAAGTACCTTGCTTGTTGATTACGGTATTGCGGGGGAGGTTGCTATTATTGACGGTTTTATATCCCTTGATGAGACTGGATTAAAGGCCAAGCTAAATGAACTTAATCTTGCTATGGATTTGGCTGATTTAAGCTTCTGCCAAGCTTACTTTAGGGACAAAGAAGGCCGCGACCCAACTATAACAGAAATTCGGATGCTTGACACATACTGGTCTGATCATTGCCGCCACACCACATTTTTGACGGCCATTGACCATGTTGAAATAGAGGATGAAGAAATCCAAAAAAGCTATGATCGGTATCTGGAGTTGCGTAAAACACTTCAAAGGGAAAACAAAGCCCTCACTTTTATGGACATGGCAATCATTGGCGCAAAAGCGTTAAAGGCAAAAGGCATTCTAAGGAATGTGGACGAGTCAGAAGAAGTTAATGCCGCCTGCGTAAAGATACAAGCGGATGTAAACGGCAAGCTGGAAAATTGGTTACTGTACTTTAAAAATGAAACACATAACCACCCCACAGAAATGGAGCCTTTTGGCGGTGCGGCAACTTGTCTGGGAGGGGGAATCCGAGACCCGCTATCTGGACGCAGTTATGTACATCAAGCCATGCGAATTACAGGCGCGGGCGACCCAAAGGCTACTTTAAAAAACACATTGCCGGGCAAGCTGACACAACGTAAAATTTGCCGTACTGCGGCTGAAGGTTACAGTAGCTACGGCAATCAAGTGGGGGTGCCTTCTGGCCATGTATTTGAAATTTATCATCCTGGCTATGTGGCTAAAAGAATGGAGCTGGGCGCGCTGGTAGCAGCGGCGCCTGAATCAAATGTTGTAAGAGCAAAGCCCGTTGCCGGCGATGTGGTCATTTTGCTTGGCGGTAAAACGGGCAGAGATGGTATTGGCGGAGCAACAGGTTCATCCAAAACCCAGCAAGCGGATGCCTTGGAAACAGGCGGCGCAGAAGTGCAAAAAGGTGATGCCCCAGAGGAACGGAAGATTATCCGTCTATTTCGTGATCCAAAGGCAACTACATTAATCAAACGCTGTAACGATTTTGGGGCGGGCGGTGTTAGTGTAGCCATTGGCGAACTGGCCGACGGTCTTGATATTGACTTAAATAGTGTCCCTGCAAAGTACGGCGGGCTTGACGGCACAGATCTTGCTATTAGCGAAAGCCAAGAACGCATGGCAGTGGTGGTAGCGCAAAAAGACGCAGCAAAACTTATAAAACTAGCCGATGCCGAAAATCTTGATGCTACCATAGTAGCCCATGTAACAGACAAACAACGGGTGAATATGACATGGAACGGCAAAACCATTGTAAGTTTGGCTAGGGATTTTTTAAATTCTAACGGTGTACAAAAACAGGCAACAATTAAAATTGAAGCGCCTACGCCCCTAAAAGAGGAGTATGTGCCCTTAAACCAGGAAGAAATGTCGGCGCTTTTAGCTGATCTGTCTTTCTGTTCGCAAAAAGGCTTGATTCAGCAATTTGACCATAGTGTAGGTGCAGGTACTGTACTCGCGCCTTTAGGTGGTATGCGACAGCTAAGCCCAGCGCAAGTAATGGCGGCAAAATTACCAGTGCTTGACGGTGATACCAATACCTGTTCCTTGATGGCTTGGGCTTATGACCCTTTTGTATCTGAAAAAAGTCCTTATCGTGGCGCTATGATGGCTGTTATACATTCTGTGGCAAAAATTATTGCCGCAGGGGGAAGCCGTACAAAGTGCTGGCTGACTTTTCAAGAATATTTTGAACGCTTGGGAAATTCTTCTACGCGTTGGGGTAAGCCTGCCGCAGCCTTGCTTGGCGCTTTAGATGCACAAATGGGTCTGGAGTGTGCGGCTTTAGGTGGTAAAGATTCTATGTCAGGTAGCTATGAGGGGCTTAATGTACCGCCTACACTGGTTTCGTTTGCGATTTCTGTTGCGGAGATTAGCAATATTATCTCGACGGAGTTCAAAGAGCTTGGCAGTAAGGTGTATTATTTGCACACGAACGCTACAAATTTTGATGATTTACGCAACTTATTTGATAAAATAGAAGAACTCATCGCTTCTGGAAAAGTGAAATCTGCATGGGCAGTGGGCGCTGGTGGTGTAGTTGAAGCTGTTGCAAAAATGAGTTTTGGTAACGGCATTGGTCTTGAGGCGGTAAAGCCCCTTACAAAAAAACCTGACTTTGGAGGTTTTGTGCTAGAAGTGCAGGAAGCGATTCCAGATTTTGAGGACTGCCTGTTAGGGACAACTACGAAAGAATATACCATCACAGCACCGAATGGTGTTGATATAAACATGTCAAATGTTCAGGACGCTTGGGAGCATACACTGTCGAATGTTTATCCTGTCCGGGCAAAACATGAAGATCAGCCCGCCATTTCCTGCTACGAAGATAAATCTCCAATAGTGTTTGGCACTTCGGTAGCTTCTCCTAAATTCGTAATGCCATTATTTCCCGGGACAAACTCGGAATATGATACGCAAAAAGCAATTATCGCTGCTGGCGGGCAAGCTGAGATTATCGTAGTTCGCAACCGCAGTGAAAAAGATATTACAGAAAGCATAGGGCTTTTAGAAAAGGCGCTAAGTTCGGCGCACAGCCTTGTATTACCTGGCGGTGATGTGTCTGCAAATTATATTGTATCGCTATTTAGGAATCCCGCGCTACGTGCCGCTTTAGATGATTTGCTGTATAAACGTGATGGATTAATTTGCGGTATCGGCGGCGGGTTCAGAGCCTTGACGAAATTAGGCTTACTTCCGGGCTCCTTGATCGACAATCATGTAGGTCGGCATCAGTCTGTTTTAACAAGAGTCCGCATTATGTCTGACAAATCGCCTTGGTTTAAGGGGAGCGAAGTGGGGAGAGAGGTAGTTGTTCCTGTTTCAAGTGCATATGGCCGTTTTATTGCTGATGAGTCTGTTATTCGTGGTATGGCGGAAGGCGGGCAGATTGCGACGCAGTATGTGGATGGATTAGATCCTTTTGGAGCGGCATACTCCATTGAAGGGACTACGTCTGCTGATGGTAGGATATTAGGGCGCATGGGTCATGCAGAACGTAGTAACAATAAGTTGTTTGTGAATATCCCCGGTAATAAAGAAATGAATATTTTTGAAGGGGCAGTTAGATATTTTAAAGGATGACAATGAGGACGAAGAAGATTTGGCTTAGGATATAACTCATTTTTTAGCCCGCAAAGAACAACTATGCGCTGCTAACAGTTATATCCGAACCTAAAGAATCTGTTAAATCCTCCATTGTTACGGTCTTGGCTTCGTCTTTGTAGTTGAAGGTGAGAACACCTCGCGTAAAATGTGGCGCGTGTCCGCACACATTTCCGCTTCGACTTGCCGCTTACCCCGCCGCCGTTGGCGGCAGAGCAAAACCAAAATATACCTAGGGTTTTCTCCTAAGACCCCACGGACGCAAAAGCGCGTCCTCTAAGCCCGCCTTCGGCGTTCTTCTGCGCCCGCTTCGCGGTCTATCTGTTATGCGTAATGTTCCTATTTTCTTTTTTCGGTAAGGTATCGCGTTCGTTTAGCCAATGTTTTGACAGTTACTGCAAGTCCGTACTAAAACGCTCCGCTTTAGAATACCGCGCTATATTAAGGCGACTTGTTGAAAGGGCAGTCGAATTTTCCGCTTTAACGGCTAAAGAATTAAATAGCCTTAGCAGAGTTTGAAAGTTTGGGCAGGCATAAGAAAAACCGCATCAGCCTCAAACTGAACGAGCATAAAATTCGCATGATTCAGATTGACAGCGATATTGACGATCTGTTATCCAAGGTCGTAAGCGCGAACGCCGTTTTAATGTAATATATTAATGAGAAAGTAGAAGCATTAGACGTAGAGCGCAAACAGCTACAAGAAGAAATACTGTCCCTTACTTACGATGATAATGAGAGCGACCTAAATGTCATAACCAACCATGTAAAGCAATGGGATAGCATTTCTTTTGAAGATAGGCACGCCGTAGTAAAAGCCTTAATCAAGGCGGTACATATAGTGGACGGCAATATTGAAATAACGCGGGCGTAGCTCGTGCGCATTGCGAGTTGCGATTTACCTACGAAAACAGTTATCAGCCCTTCCTCCGGATGCTCTGGGGGACTACCCCTTAACGAGACAACCCTTTCGTAGTTTTTACTGCATAACCCGCTCCATCGACTCTGCCATTCTAATTAAAACCTCCACCGGAACATCACTATCCGAGCCAACAAAAAAACCATACATTGCTCTGCTATCTGAATCAAATAGAGTAAGTGAAGTATTAAGCCAATAGCGTTCCTCGCATGGGATAAAAAACCGGCCGTCCATGCCGTTTATTGTAATGGGATGTTCGTAGTCTACCGGCCTCATATAGACATTCGGTTCAAGGAAGTCGATATGCATACCAATAGCATTTTCCCCGTCCGAAAGACGTACTAATAATTGATTGAGATGCTTATAGCACCCGTCTATAGAACGCGGCGGCCGGTCTGACCAATCTCTGGCGTTTACTACTCCTATCAGTGGATGACGTCCGCCAAAGCCTTCCGGTATATATGTCGGGAACATTATGTTACCCATTTCGTAGTATATGGCCTGATGTAATTGGTCTGGGTTCCAGAACGTTACACCTCGTCCGTTATAAGTTAAAGGGGTTATTGGAATTGTGCGTTCTATTACCCGGTCTGTTCTATAGGGGCTTAAATCCCAGCCGACAGACTCCTGTACTGTTATTCCCGCCCCGGCAAAGGGGTATTGTGGAATAACCATACCGCTAAATTCCGGGTCGTTAGGCGGCGGCAAAGCTGTTTCCGTTTCGGCGAAGGGGTATGCGGGGATAACAGCATCATTAATATCCAACCCGATAATATAGCCGTTTTCGTTGCGGTTTACGGTTACATCAATACTACCCCTACTGCAATCAAACCAAAGGCCTATACCATCGTCCGCGAATCGGGATATATGTTGCCCTCGATATAAAGTCTCTGTTGGTCTTATCCATTCAATTGTGCCCTCGTCTGTCATATATACCCAACCGTCAACAAACTCTATGCCCCATTCTTCGTAGTCCAGGAACATTTCTGTAATGTCCCTTGGCAGAGCCGAACCTAAAAACATTTCGTTAGGCTTTCTTATTGTAATTTCGGCTTCCTGCACTTCCGGTGCGGGCGCAAATAAAAAGCCGGCGCCAAGCGTAACTACTAATACCGCGCAAAAGATAGCGGCTCCCATTTTCTTCTTTCTGGTATCCATTATGCTGGTGATTCTCTTTTTCATGCCCTTTTTACCCCCATAAAAGTTAGTCGATAAAGCCGTCTGCATTTTGGCTACTGTTATAATTGTTTTACTGTAATTTTGGCGGCTGTCCGCATCTTCATTCTTCATAGTTTCGGCATCGCAAGACATTTCGCACTGCACGTTAATTGCCCTTGCCATCACGTAAACGACAGGGTTAAACCAGTGAATTGCACTTGCAAGTAACACCAGGCATTTATAGTGTAAATCTTTACGGGTATAATGCACAAGCTCGTGCCTGAGAATAAAACGAAGCTCACTTTCAGTAAAATCGGCTTTTGGAAGTAGTATGCGCGGGGTAATAAAGCCTAGCATCATAGGGCTGCCTATGCTTTCGCATTGGTAAATGTCGATGTTTCTTTTTATCCCCATTTCAGCTTTTAAGCCTTGCAACATAGCAAGAGTTTGACTGTCTGTAATTTTCTCGTTCCAGCGCTTAAGCATCTGCATAAAGCGGTAATGCTTTACGGCATGATACAGTAAAAAAGTAGCCAGCCCAACAAACCATACCGAAAATGCCACCTGCCACCAATTTATAACGGGGGCGGTCGGCAAAACAGAAACAGGTGCAGGGCTGTCAAACACAGGCACTACAATAATATGTACAGGATTCTCTATCTGCTGAATAATCACAGGGCTTTCCACCACAACATTTTCAAATTGCGGCCTAAATGGAATAATCAAACCCAGCACTATAATAAGCCAGGCATAATACCGCCCTTTTTCAGAATAGCGCCTCGCCAACAACGGCGAAACGGCTATATATAAAAGCGCTAAAACCGACATGCTAAGCGAAATGCTTAGTAACTCAACAATAAAATTTTGCATGTTTACCCCTCCAAACAATATAAGACGCGTGCCTTATATTTATAATACACGCGTCTTAAACAGATGTCAAGGTAAAGTGTTACCCGCCGCTAAATAAATTTTATACCATTCTTCCCGGCTCATTTCAAAGCTACACGCTTGCAGTAGGCCTTTTAGTAAATCTACCTCTGTGGTGCCGGGGGTTGCTTGCATTTTGGCTGGGTGCCTAAGGATCCAAGCTACTACTATAGCGCCAGGGGCTACCTTCTTTTCTTCTGCCATTTCGTTAATCACTTTATTAAGCTCGGGATACTTGGCATCGCCCAAGAAAACTCCCTCAAAGTAGCCGTACATAAAGGGCGACCAAGTTTGGATAGTAATGCCTTCCAAGCGGCAAAAATCCAAAATACCGCCGTCGTGGTCAATTGAAGGAGGGTTAAGCATATTAACGTTAAGCCCAGAATCAATCATGCCCGTATGCGCCGGGGAAAACTGTAATTGATTAACAAGAATCTTTTGATCTTTGCCCAAGTATTTGTTAAGCAAGCGAATTTGGCTGGAATTATGGTTGCATACCCCAAAATAACGCGCCTTGCCCGCCTTGTGTATTGCGCTAAAGGCCTCGGCTACTTCTTCCGGCTCTACCAGGGCGTCCGGCCTGTGTAGCAGAAAGAAATCTACATAATCTGTATCAAGCCTTTTTAGACTTTTGTCCAAAGACTCTAAAATGTATCCCTTAGAGTGTTTTTTGTAAAATGGAAATGTAGCAAAAACAAAGAAAAAAGTGTAGCACTAAAAAGCCGATAAACTGTGAGGAAAAAAGACCAAACAGGAGGCAAGAGAAAGGTGCTAACAATGGACGAACAGAA
>Ga0209755_10003010_pt1 | contig 21776 bp, 18 predicted proteins | sample TergutCo191P1_FD_187301 | JGI IMG/M metagenome (GOLD analysis project Ga0209755, IMG submission 187301) | Cornitermes sp. P1 segment gut microbial communities from Petit-Saut dam, French Guiana - Co191P1 (SPAdes) (version 2) | ecosystem: Host-associated > Arthropoda: Insects > Digestive system... | reverse complement strand
GCGGAATGCTCACCAATTTCCAAACCGTGCGCAAATCAATCAAGCAGATTGACAAAATAGACGATATGGAAAACCAGGGCGTTTTCAAGCAGATGAGCAAAAAAGAAGTTCTGGACAAAAACCGTGAGCGCGCAAAATTGCTGAATGTATTTGGCGGCATCAGAGAGATGAGCCAGCTCCCAGGCGTTATTGTGATCACAGACTTGAACCACGAGCACATAGCAGTGGCTGAGGCTCGCCGCCTTCGCATTCCAATCATCGGAATTTGCGACACAAACGTAAACCCGGAAATGGTTCAATTCCCAATCCCGGCAAACGACGATGCTCTTCGCTCCGTTTCGCTGATTGTGGATTACCTTGCCGCAAACGTGGCTACTCGCCAGAATCCGTCTGCAGCTTTGAATAACCCAAAAGACAAAAATGCCGAAAAACAGGCTGAGGAGAAAGCATAATGGCTGCTATAACCGCACAAATGGTAAATAGCTTACGTGAAAAAACCGGCGTAGGCATGATGAAATGCAAAGAAGCTCTGGTAGCCTGCGAGGGCGATGTTGATAAAGCAGTAGAACATCTTCGCAAACAAGGCGCAGCAGTTGCCGCAAAACGTGCAGACAAAGAGGCAAAAGAAGGCGCAGTATTTGTTGGCTCAACAGATGGCAAAGCTTTTGCTTTTGAACTGACCAGCGAAACAGACTTCGTCGCAAAAAGCGATGACTTCGGAAAACTCGGCTCAGACATCACAGAAGCTATAAAGGCAAACAACGCCGCATCCGTGGAAGAAGTTCTTAAACTCTCTGTTGGTTCCTTGACCGTTGCAGGCCGCATAGAAGAAGTGTTGGCAAAAATCGGCGAGAAAATTGAAATCCGCAGATTCGCTTCAACCACAATCGGAGCAAACGAAGTCGTTGCCTCTTATTCACACATGGGCGGCAAAATAGGCGCAGTTGTAAAACTCGCTTACGAAGGCTCTCCAAACGGTGGCAAAGAAGCAGTTCAGGCATCGGCGAAAATCATAGCATTGCATGTAACCGCCTCTAACCCCATGGCTCTTGATGAGAGCGGCCTTGCGCCGGAACTCATTGCAAAAGAGAAGGAGATTGCAAAAGACCAGATAGCAAATGAAGGCAAAACAAAGCCCGAATTTATTGACCGTGCCGTTGAAGGTCGTGTCAAAAAAGCTTTAAAGCAATTCTGCCTCTTAGACCAGGAATTTTACATAGACAGCAAAAAAATCGTCCGTGACGTGCTCGCAGAAGAGCAAAAGAAACTGGGCGTATCAAAGCTGGCAGTTGCACAGTTCATTCGCTTTGAAAAAGGCAAATGATTTTAGACGGCAAAAGTTTAGCCGCTCAAATTGAGCAGGATCTCAAGGGTAAAGCTCAAAATGCAGCCCTTGCGACAATCCTGGTAGGCGACGATCCGTCCAGCGCAACTTATGTAAAGATGAAAGGCAACGCATGCAAAAGGGTAGGTCTTGAAAGCCTCCCCGTTTTGCTGCCTGCCTCAACAACCACAGAGCAATTACTCGCAAAAATAAAAGAGCTAAACGAAAATCCCAAAGTGAGGGGAATTTTATTGCAGCACCCGGTTCCAAAGCAAATAGACGAACGCAAATGTTTTGATGCGATAGCAATAGAAAAAGATGTTGACGGTGTAACTTCCTTAGGTTTTGGACTTATGAGCATGGGCGAGCGAGCTTATGGCTCTGCAACGCCAAAAGGCATAATCACTTTGCTTGAACATTATAAAATTCCCTTGGAAGGCAAACACGCAGTAGTAGTAGGCAGGAGCGCAATTCTTGGCAAACCTATGGCCGCAATGTTGCTGAACAAAAACTGCACGGTGACAATTTGCCACAGCAAAACGCAAAACCTTCCGCAAATAATAGCGCAGGCAGACATAATAGTCGGTGCGGTAGGTATACCGGAATTCATAAAAACCCAGTGGCTGAAAAACGGCGTGGTAGCAATAGACGCCGGCTATCACAATACCCCAAATGGCGCAGTAGGCGATATACAAAAAGAAGGTTTGGAAGCGGTATGTTCGGCATACACTCCTGTGCCCGGTGGCGTAGGCCCAATGACAATAGCGACTTTGATTCAGCAAACCGTGGAGAGCTCAGAATGGACCTAACCTCCTTTATCCGAAACATTCCAGATTTCCCCAAGCCAGGAGTAATCTTTAGGGACATAACACCCTTGCTCGCAGATGCTGCTGCGTTTGACTTTGCAGTGGATAAAATGATAGAGCCTTTTTTAGATATGAAAATTCAAAAGGTTGTGGCTATAGAAGCACGAGGTTTTATTCTCGGCACTATGGCGGCTAACAAATTGAAGGCAGGTTTTGTGCCCATTCGCAAAAAAGGCAAACTGCCTTTTAAAACAGATTCTGAAGAATGCTCTTTGGAATACGGCTCTGCAATCATTGAAATTCACGTAGATGCATTCAAAGAGGGCGAACATGTTTTGCTTTTAGACGATGTTTTAGCGACCGGTGGAACAATGGCCGCAACTTGCCGTTTGGTGGAAAGGCAAAAAGCTATTATAAAAGGCATATCATTCCTGTGCGAACTTGATTTTTTTAAAGGAAAAGATTTGCTGAAATATCCCGTTCACTCAGTTTTGCATTTTTGATTATGAACAAAGCACTTTTTCTTTTAGCAGACGGTTTTGAAGAGCTTGAATTCATAGCTCCCTACGATATTTTGCACAGAGGCGGAGTAGATGTGATAGCAGCCTCCATAAGTGATAAAAGTGAGGTAGTAGGCGCACACGGATTGAGAGTTTTAACCGAAAACATCACAGACTTCAATCTGCTGGTTTTGCCTGGTGGCGGCGTAGGCACAGAAAATTTATTAAAAAGTCAGCAAGTAAAAGATTTAATAATAAAAAGTTATGCAGCAAACAAAAAAATCGCAGCAATATGCGCAGCACCAAAAGTATTGGCAAATGCCGGAATCCTGAAAAACCACGAAGCGACGAGTTACCCGGGCGTAAGATCAGAAGTGGAACCGCACTGCAAAAAATATTTAGACATCCCGGTAGTAGTAAGCGAAAACATAATAACCTCAAGAAGCGCAGGAACCGCTGCCGAATTCGGATTCACCCTGCTATCAATCCTGGCAAACTTCGAAATCGCAGACGAAGTAAAACGAAAGATGTTCTTCTAGAAGGCATTATAATATGCGAAATCATGTAAATCCTTTAATCCTGCTAATCATGGTTCAGACGTTTTCTTACGCAGAAAATATAGGAGCAAAGGCATACATAAAAGTCAACGCAGGAGTATGGGGCGCACCAACAGCAAACATATTCGCCGCAGACACCATGGAAAATTTCGGCAGCAACTGGCGGGCATTGCAAATACCATTGGAAACAGGCCGCTATTTTGAAACACTCCCTCCATTTTTCATTTTAGGGCTGGGCGCAAACTACAAAGATAATTTTGTGATCCATGCAGAGTTTCCTCTAAGGCGAGACATTGAAGCTTGGTATCAAGACTCATACAAGCGCACTTACACCTTTGATCCCACAGAGCTTGACTTAAATGTTCCAACAGAAGCGTGGGGCCAGTGGAACAACCCCGCAGGCTTTGTAAAATTTGGTCGCTTTAAACCCGAAATTTCTCCGACACCAAACTCAATAATTCTTGGCGGCGCACCTCACCACGATGCAATCCACTGGAAATTTGCCGCAGGAATAGCAAGATACGATTTTATGATAATCTCATTGAACGCCTGGCTAACCAAAGAAGAACAGCAGGAACAGCAAACAGTCACGGTTCCCAACGCAAGAGACAGAACCTACACCGAGCCATCGAAAAACCTGGTGTTGCACAGAGTTGGCATTGATGGTGGCTGGGGCTACATTTCCATAATAGAGCAAAGTTTAATAGGCGGCAAAAATCTGGAGTTCAGAGATTTTTCTCCGTTCATGGCATGGCACAACAATTTCAACTATGGCTACAGCAAACTGAGCACCGCCTTTGAAGTTGGCATAAGGCCCATAAAAACCGCAGAATTCTACTGGCAATTTGTGATGGAAGACATTCAAAGCCCAACGGAAAAACTAGGCGACAAAGGCTACACAACGCTGGCCTTCCTAGCAGGCTACAAGCAAAAAATCCCCCTTGGAATATACGGCGAAATAGACAGCCGCATAGACGCAGTTCGCACAGACCCGCATTACAACAACAACAAAGTTCCATTGCAAAAAATGACAAGCAGAAAAATTTACCACAGCAATTACAGAGAGCAGAAAAATCCAAACTTCGCAGACATGTACATAGTTGACTACCCGCTAGGTTACCGCCGTGGCCCGGATGCAATAGACTTATGGTGGAATTTAAAATACACAAATGCAGCTCAAACCTTCACCGCAGAACTGGAAACCGCTTGGCTAAGGCAAGGCGAGTGCAACCTCTATTCCGATCACGAAGAATGCAGCCAAAGCAAAATATTGAGCGGCAAAGAAGAAAAACAATTTTTAATGGATTTTTTAGCAAATTATTCTTTAACCAAATACGCAAACATCTACGCCGGCGCCGGCTTTTACAATGATGACAAATGGGTAAAAGCAGGGATTGGTTTTCTATATTCCCCATAATGCCCGAACAACAGCCGCCACCGGAACCTCCAAAAAGCCAAAAGCCGCCGCAAATGCCGCCGATGCGGTCTAAAAATTTTTTCTTTATTGCGGCCATGTGCCTGTTGGCTGTGGTAATGCTCAGATTGTACTCAGAAGACTCCATAAGAGAAGTTTCCCGCACACAATTTATGCAGTGGATGGCAGATTCCACGATTAAAATAGATTCACTTAGCATTCGCTCCATAGCAGACGGCGTGGAAATAATAGGCAAACGCCGGCTCTCGCCCAATGAAAAACCCCTTGCCTCAAAACCTGGGCTTTTGGGCAAAGAACAGATCCCTTCCAATATTGAACCGTTCCGCTCCTATATGCTCTATGTTCCTGATTCTACTGTTAAACAATGGGAAAATGCCGGAAAAATAGTTCGCATTTTGCACGATGACAGTTCCTGGCTTGGGCACTTGTTCGCATTTTTGCCGCTGATTTTGATAATGGTTCTGTTCTGGGTTATGATGGCTCGGCAAGCAGGAGGGTTTGGGGGGCGGGGTCTCTTCTCTTTTGGCAAAAGCAAGGCGATTCTAATTGGCAACGATAAAAATAAAACCACATTCAAAGATGTTGCAGGCTGTGATGAGGCAAAAGCGGATTTGGAAGAGCTGGTTTCTTTTTTGAAAGATCCAAAAAAATTCGACAAGCTCGGCGGTCGCATTCCAAAAGGCGTGCTGCTGGTTGGACCTCCGGGTACAGGCAAAACTTTGCTTGCAAGAGCCGTTGCAGGAGAGGCAGGAGTTAATTTTTACAGCATGAGCGGTTCGGATTTTGTTGAAATGTTTGTTGGCGTTGGCGCAAGCCGTGTTCGTGATTTATTTGAAACGGGAAAAAAGAATGCGCCCTGCATTTTATTCATAGACGAAATTGACGCAGTTGGCCGGCAACGTGGCGCAGGTCTTGGCGGCGGTCATGATGAGCGTGAGCAAACATTGAATCAACTTTTGGTGGAAATGGATGGTTTTGCGCCGAATGAAGGCGTTATTTTGGTTGCGGCAACTAACCGCCCGGATGTGCTGGACAAGGCATTGCTTAGGCCCGGTCGTTTTGACAGGCAGGTTGTTGTTGGCTTGCCGGATTTGGTTGGTCGTGAGGCGATTTTAAGAGTGCATTTGGAAAAGCGCAAAGTGCCGCTTGATAAAGAAGTAAATGTAAAAGACGTTGCGAAGGGTACGCCTGGTTTGGCGGGAGCAGATTTGGAAAATTTGGTAAACGAGGCCGCTCTTATGGCAGCACGTTTTGGCAATCCAACAGTCACTCAGTTGGACTTTGAAGAAGCGAGGGATAAACTGTGGATGGGTGCCGAGCGAAAATCCCTGTTGATGACAGAAGAAGACAAAAAAATGGTAGCATATCATGAGGCGGGCCATGCTCTTATAAATCTTTTATGCAAAGACGCAGACCCTTTGCACAAACTGACTATAATACCAAGAGGCAGAGCGCTTGGCGTAACGCTTTCACTCCCGGAAAACGACAAAGTTTCCATGAGCAAGGAATCCGCAGAGGATCAGATAGCGATTTTAATGGCAGGTCGCTTGGCGCAGCTCTTGGTTTTCAATAAGCAGACCACAGGGGCTTCAAACGACATTGCCCGTGCAACCGAGTTGGCGAGAAAGATGGTAACCGAATGGGGTTTTTGCGAAAAATTGGGTCCCATAGCTTACAGCAAAAACAACGATGAAATCTTCTTGGGCCGTGAAATCAGCAAACCAAAAGAGATGAGCGAAAAAACCGCCGAAATGATAGATAACGCAGTAAGCCAAATAATCCAAAACCAGGTTGACAGGGTAAACGTCCTGCTGGCAGAAAATCGCAGCAAACTGGACGCCTTGAGCGAAGCTTTAATGGAGCACGAGGTATTGAACCGTGAAGAGATAGACAAAGTGATAGAGGGGGAGTCCTTATCCAGCACTCAAAAAAGCCGTCAATACCAGCAACGCAAAGAACGAGAAACTCAAGAAACCAAAAAGATAGAACCCCCACCAGAACCAGAAATGCCGGTGCCACCATAGGGGACTTGTTACAAAGCCATAATTTCTCGGCGAGAAAGGCCTGTGCAACGCATAATTTTGCTAATTGTATCACCCGTGGCTTTCATAGCCTTGGCTGCTTGTGTCAAGCCTTTCGTCATGCCCTTTGCCATACCATCATCCACGCCATCCTTATAAGCAATGATACGCTCTTCTTTCAAAGTCAAATCTCTTAGCAGCATATTACGAACCTCCGATGAATGCTCTTCCAAAAAATCAATATATCTTGGCGTATGCAATTATCTATGGCTCGGTCTATTGCTTTATCACGAGACATAGTCTTTGAATACTCCTTAACCAAATATATAAAATTCCAGCAAATTTTTCTCTTTGCCGAACAGCAGCGTGAATACACTATCTTTGTACTTGCGGTTCGTTTTTGCCCTGCCTTTTCTCTTTTTGCCTCTTTTTGGCATCATAAAATGGACCTCCTGTTCTTTGCCTATACCTTAGACGGAATTCAGAGGCTTTTTTTCCCAAAAAAATGCATATTTTAAAAAAAAGATACCAAATTTATTGATTTTTGTCAAAAATCCCTGCAAAAATCACAAAAAATTGCATTTTTTACCTAAAATTGCAATTTTTCTTGCATTTATATTAAAAATAATCTATATTTATATTGCGGGAATTGCCTGCATAGGAGTATTATGACCAAAGTCGAGCAAGCAAAAGAACAGAATGAAGGCTATGCCTTGGCAGTGCGCTATTTGGATAATGCTAAAGAAATGTTGAAAAAGGCTGGTAAGGAAGGTAGGCGTTTTAAAGATACCAAGTATGTTAGCTCTGCGAGTGGCATTGCATATAGAGGCGTTCTTATAGCTTTGGATATTTGGCTTAAATTAAAGGGTGCGGATTTACCCAAAAGCGATGTGCGTGGCAGGAAAAAAGGCGTATCAGTGGATTTTTACAGGAAGAATTTAATGAATAGGGATAAAAAGCTTTTGGATGATTATAATGATGTTTACGACTCCCTTCATATACTCGGTTATTATGACTGTATTCGTTCAGTTGCTACTATAGAAGATGGCTTTAAATTGGCTGAAGAGATTATTGAAAGAGTTCGACCGGAGGTGCAAGATGCCTAAATATAAACCTGATTTTAAGTTTTTGCACGGAATTCTTGAGTTCATTAATAATTATGGTGTGGATGAATTGCTTGGGGATATTGAAAAAGATGAGGTTGCAGCTTGGAAAGGCCGTCCTAGGGTTGGCAGATCTGGTTGGGCTGCGCACAAAATGCTTGAGACTATTCATGATTATGGTGTGGAAAAATTTATTTCGGAATTAGACGGCAAAAAACCAATTCGTTCGAGCAAGAACAATGCAAAAAAGCAAGTTGCTCGCAAACTTAAATTCAAAAAGGAGGTCCTATGAAACCCTTTCACAAACTCGCATTAACCCTTATAGCTCTGGCGTTATTAGCCAGCAATGCAACAGCACAATTGTGCGGAGGAGGAAAAGTAGTTCATTTCCAAGTGCCGCCTGATTGGACTTCACCGTTCTATTATCGCATTGATAATACACATGCAGTTACTGTCACCATACCGGCAGATAGATGGGTTACCTTTACAATAACCGAGCCTAATTATGTGGACAACACCAAAGGCTTTCTTTTGACAAGGGTTTCAGCTGAAAGCAATCAAGGGATTATAGTTAGCAAGAATGGCTATAATGTTCAAGCTGGAACCGGGGGTTACAATCCTGCTGGCAAAGGGTTCTTCTGTTCGGATTTTGGAACAGGCAATGATATATACATTTCCGAGAATCCGAATAATCCAGGCGTCACAGTTGTGGGTACAGAACCCCCCAATGCCTATCACTTCTACTTCTTACCTCCGTCTGATCCTGAATGGACTCTTGGCTCTCCATATTTGGTTTGGAATGACGGATCCGGCATAAAAAAAGAAAAACTAGCCTTGGATGTCAGTCGCTGCGGCTGGTTCAAAAAAACTTGGTTCAATGTACTACCTCCATCCGGGACAACGCTTATTTGGCTCAATGAAGATGCTACAGACCAATTGGGACTTCTCGGCTTTGGAGAAGACCAATTGGACTGGGTAGATGGCATGCCTACTCCGTTCAACCTTTTGCAACAATTCCAGGATGTTGTGGGTGGCCCCGGAAACTTGTTCTTTATGCCAGCGATTGAAGGAAGCAATATTTGGCGCACAACCGATGGTGGGCAGACTGGAGTTTGTTCCTATAGCTTTGCTGCTGTAATTTACGATACGGATTACACAGTAAGCAGCTCTTTCCACTTGGGCGGCGAAGGACAAGGTATTATTAAAGGTATTCCAGGTCCGGTTTTGGCTCCGGACGCTGATGGCATAATGAAAATGACATGGGGCGGCCTTTCGGGTAGTCCGGATGGTTGGACTCAAACTAATTTTATAGATGCCTTCAAACCTACCACAGGTAAAAATATTGTGCGCTGCTATGACCTACCTTTTATGCGCAATAAGGAAGGTCTATGGGAGTTCAACAGCAATAAACTTTGTGGAAATGGCTCTATGGATTTAGATGGGACTTGCAGTGGAAGAGGTGGGTATATGGGTGGGTTTTTCCCTCCTGAGATGCAAACTGCCGGAGGAGCAAACTATGCTTCTTGTACCGCTTGTCAAGCTCCGCGTGCTGCAGGTCCATGGGTTCCGTTAAATAATACAATTAGCCAATATTGTTACGATAGAGGACATATGGGTACTGCTACAGGACCGAATGGTACTTGTGGTAGGGCATTTGGCGCAGGTGATATGCTCAACGGCACTACCCCAGAAATTTGGGATTGGGGTAATCGCGTAACTATGTCTGGTGGCGCAACTACAAAAAATGCATTCTACTGTTTTGAAAGTTCTCCGGCAGAGTTTACATACTCTCCAGGGCAGGAATTCTTCTTCAGCGGTGATGATGATATTTGGGTTTACATAAGCAACTATCGTGTGATAGATTTGGGTGGTACTCATTTGGCTTCTCCTGGCTACGTGAACTTGGATACCTTGAGAATACCGGCTAATGCTAGGATTGGAGATAAAAAATATGGTCCTCAAGGCCAGCTGATTGCAGATGAAAAATATCCAATAAATATTTTCTTCTGCGATCGACGTACTGATATGAGTAACGTTCGTATATCAACCGATATGTATTTTGCAAGCAAGAATTCATTGAGTGTCTCGGGAAATGTTGGTGGCACTGGTGGCGAGGTTTGTCTTGACCAAACCACCCCTCCTAGGACTTGCGATTGTGTTATGAACCCAACAAAACCGGAATGCCAACCAGGATCTTTAAAATGTGGCAATGCGATGGGCAACATACTGGATTATTATATGGTCAGCCGCAGAGGTGAAACGCTTGATCTTAACCCAAACAATCCACAATGCCGTCCAGTAGGCAATGACTTGGTTTGCTATGGCGGCGTGACTTTGGTGGACTACTATACGACCCCAGTGGGCGCAGTGGCTAAAGTCAAAACAACCAACTCACTATTCACCTTGATGGGATCTTATAAAATTTACGCAAAAATCAATGAAGCCAATGAACCAATCTATGGAAAATCGTCAGTATATATAGGAACAGTTTATGGTGAACCCGTGGAAGTTCAGATTTGGGGAAGGATTGTCAATGATGACACTGGTGAGCTTATTTATGACTTGGGACCAAAGCACAAGAGAACTGTTGCCGGCAAACGTGTTCCGCTCGGATATTCAGTGGGTGGCTGGGAATGCGATGTAGAAGAAAGGTATGGAAATGCGGATTGCCCATTTAGGGTATTTATGGAAACTGCCGACAATATGGGAGCCTTGGGCGCCTCGGTAAATATTATCAGGCCGACTGCACCCAGCCCAGGAGGCAGGGATGCCGATCTGCTATGGTTCACAGATTCTATTGGAGGCTCCCCGATACCAGCGCCTACCTACGGCACGATTCCTGCGAACAACCAAGATGCTCAGGCTCAAGGACATTCATTCAGAGGCTTGCTTATCTACTGGGTAACAGGCGAATACACCGCTGCGGATGATCAGGAACATAAAATAGGTGCCAGTTTGCAAGTGGACGTTGTTCTGCCGCGCCTCGCATTCATCAACCCAGAAGACAGGCAACAGCTTGGTGCTGATATGACTCAAGGCAGTGAATGGCCTCGCCCTGCGGGAGTCACAAACTTCAGAAACTTGGGAATTATGATAGGCGAATCTACACCTAGAGCAGTTGTAGCTTATGATGTTTCCGGCTCTTCTCCCGTGGTCTGCACAACTTGTAACTTCAAGCTGGGCTTGAACGCTTGGCTAACAGAAGGCACAACCACGCTCAATACTCCAAGCAACTCAATCTTGCAGGCTATGCCAAATCCGCCGGATCTTAAAGACGGCTATGCAGACTTTAATATCAGCGGCAGAATGTCGGTTCCTGGCATAAACCCTCTTGATAACAAAGACTCTTTGGCTCACTTCACTGTTGGAGTTCAGTTCTCTGCGGCTACAAGAAAAGATATCCTCGGAGAATGGAAAAATCTGATATTTGAAAAGCCGGAAGTTCCTTATCCGTCTTGGGTCGCTATCTATGATGTGAACGGCGATGGCTATGGTGATTCCCTGCGCATTGCGTATGACAGAAAATTTATGAACAGAACGATTATAAACGATGAGCTTAACCCACCCGATTCCTTGCCGTCAAAGATAGAAGTTTATTGGGATCCAGATCCCGCATTCAACGCTACTCTTATATTTGGGACAGGAATTTGGAAAGATGACACTAAATCTTGGACTTCCACTGGCAATCCGGCTGTAGATGTAGCTTACTGGACCAGCGGCAACAGTGGAGTTAAAGACTTCAAGATAAAAGTAGAATATGATTCAGTTTTGGTTATTTATGGCGATAACTTCAGCAAGAATATTAAAACTTCCGCAGGTTCTAATGCGTCTGTAATAAGCTGGGCAACTTTTAAAAATACGAAAGCCGGAGCTACTAGTGCTGCAGATTTCCCGCTGAGTGCGAATATATCAGACAGCATACCTGCCATAGTGGTTAAAGCCCTCTATGTTCCGGGTGAGAATTGCAGCGGTAGCGGACCAGGCGCAGGTGTGGCTTGCCCGGATCAGGTTACAATAACTGTTTCGGAACCGGTGAGAATTCTGGATGCCGTAGCTCCTCCAGTGGATAAAGCTCCGTTTGCATACTGGCTGGGAACTCGTGGCTTTAATCTGGGTGATTTCAGGCAATTTACAGAACAAAAGAATTTGCCTGTCCGTTTCAGCAGGTCTCTGGATAGCATATTCCATTTGACCTACGAAAGATACCGCTCTTCAAATGATACCACCAATACTCCTATGGCCGGTGACTCTGTGAAGTTTGTCTATGACGGCTTGGGTCAGGTAGTTCTTGTAGATTTGGTGGGTAACAGGCCAAATCCAAAAGAAATCGGAAGACCTTTGGAAGGTACCAATCCGTTCAATGTGGATGAAATACGCATAACAGAATTGGATCCGGAAAGAAATCCCGGACTCTTTGAAGAGGCTGTAAACAACGTGCTGGGCGGCAAAGCACCATATCCGTTTAATCCTAGCAATCCCATAACACTGCTTCCGGCACATGGCTCTTGGACTGCAGATTCCATAAGGAAGTACTATCCAAGCTCCGTTGGTCAGTATTTAACTCCAGACGTGAAGAACGTTGTGGATAGAGTACAGATGGATTTGAGCAATGGCACCCCGATAACGGCAGACGATATAACATTCTATGCCAAGGCTTATTACCATACAAATCTCGGAAACTTTGTGGTTGAGAGCAAAAAAATTGAGATCAAATGCTCCGATCCTATTTTCACAGTGTTTGGTGAGAACTGCATGGGCGCTCTTCCAAAAGGCATTTATTTGGCTTGGAACCTGAAAGATGCTAAAAATCGCTGGGCAGGCGCAGGTGCTTATGTTGAAGTGTATGACTTCTGGTGGGAAGTCAAATACATAGACAAATCCGGCCAGCTCAGAACCTTAACTCAGGATAAAATTGAACAGCGTGTAGCTATGCACGGTGTTAAGAGAGCCAAAAAGAAGAAGTAGGAATTTACTATATTCCTTTAAGAGAGGTGTGTTATGTTTAGAGGTTCTTCAAAATTCTGCGTGGCGTCCTTGGCTTTTGCCTTGGTCGCCTTTATATCAACCTTTATTGCCTGCGGTGATAGCGGCTCCGGTCCAAACGGTGGTGACAGCAGCAGTTCAGCCGGCCCCAATGTTCTGCTATCTTCTGCTTATCAGCCAAAAGATACCATTGACATTGAATTTGCTGCCGGGCTTAACAGCAGCGGAACATCCTTGCTTATGTCCGGTGTTATAACCGTGTATGAAGGCGAGCTGGATTATTATGTTGTTAAGCTGAGCAATGGCAAAGAAGTGGTTGGTCGCAATACAAATACAACCATTAATGAGTCTTATACTTTTTCTCCGGGAACTGAATGTTGCGATGGCAATGAATACCAAGCTGTTCTGGAAGTTCGCTTGAAGGGCAGCACAAAGGTATATAATGCGATTTCTGATAATTTCAGCCGCAATGTTAACTTGTGTGCTCCATCCAGCGCATCCGTGCCTTCAAGCTCAAGCGTAGATACTCGGCAGTTCTCGCCGCTCAATAACCTATCGCCCATTCAGATAAGCACTACCACAGGAACCAGAGGAGTTTCCTTTGATGCCTCTGGCATTAGTGAAAAAACAGACGCTGCCTCATCGCATATTTATCTCGAGAAAATTGGGACTAGTCCGGCAAATGCCAGAGCCGGAAGCGGTGTGAGCATGATACAGACATTCAGCGGCAACTCTGCGCTAGGGTGTTCCACGGGTGACAGATTTTATATGTCTCCTGATAACTTGAGCGCTGGCGAGATAAGCAATCCGCAAACACGTGTAGGCTGCTTTGGATTTAGAAATTCCAATGCAGAGCAATCTGTTGGATTTTTCCGAGCTAAGTATTTTGTGGTTCGCACGAATAATGCTTCTGGAGACCAATGGACCTCTAATGATTATTTAGTGGCCTTTACAGATGAAGCGGCTGGATCAAACGGAAACTCAGTAAAAATAGTGGCCTGGAAACTGCAGTAATGCCCACAAAGCTGCAAATCGGTGATTTGCTGGTTCAGAAAGGTCTTATCAATGAAGATCAGCTTGCCCATGCAGTGGGTGAGCAAAAACGAACCGGCATTCATTTAAGTAAAATACTCACTCGGCTCGGTCTGGTTAGCGAAGAACAGATGACCCTCGTTCTGGGGGAACAATTGCAGGCAAGCGAACATAAAAGAATTGGCGAACTGCTTTTAGAAAAAGGTTATATCACCACAGAACAGCGAGACAGAGCACTCGAAGAACAAAAGACCACAGGGCTCAGGCTTGGCAAAATGCTAATGCAACTGGGCTTTATGACAGAAGAGAGGCTAATAGAAATTCTCTCCGCACAGCTTGAAATACCGTCCATGTCGCTTGGCGATCTGAATATCAAGCCGGAAGTGCTGCAACTATTAACAGAAGATTTTTGCCGAGCTTACAAAGTAATTCCCATATCAATAAAAGGCAAAGTTCTAACCCTTGCCATGCACGACCCAAGCAGCCAGAGAACTCTTGACCACATAAGGTTCAAAGTTCAAATGGAAATAGACCCGGTGATGGCAACAGAAAAGGAAATTTCAGAAGCCATAAATCGTGTTTACATAGGCTCTGCAAGCGGCGAAGCGATGAAAGAACTCGCCAGGCTTAGCGAAGAAGATGACCTTGAAACAGTAACCAAAGAATCTGACTCCCAAGAAGAACAGCTATCAGACGAAGAAGGCCAGCAGGTTGTGAAACTGGTGAATTCAATTATTCAAGATGCCATTGCACGCAAAGCCTCGGATATTCATTTGGAACCCCAGGAAACTTTTTTAAAACTGCGCATTCGCATAGACGGAGATTTAACCGTTTTGCCGCCTATACCGGGTCGCCTTATGCCGCAGGTTCTCTCCAGAGTAAAACTGCTCTCTCGCATGGACATAGCAGAAAAACGCAGGCCACTTGACGGTCGCTTCACAGTTCGTGCGCGCGGCAAAGAAGTTGATTTGCGTGTAAGCTCTTTTCCAATCTCTCTTCGCAAAAGAGGCCAGATGGAAAAAATAGTCATGCGTATTTTGGATCCGACTTCAGGGCAAATAGACCTTGACCACATGGGTTTCAGGCAGGCGGTATTCAAAGAACTCGATTATACAATTCACCTTCCAAACGGAATCTTGCTTGTAACAGGACCAACAGGATCGGGTAAATCAACAACACTTTACGCTTCCATACGCCGAATTTTAGACCCCACAATAAACATCACTACTATGGAAGACCCCGTGGAAATGAATATTGAAGGTGTTAATCAGGGGCAAATAAACAATGCCGCAGGTTTCAGCTTTGCCAGCGGCATAAGAGCTATTCTCCGTCAGGATCCTGATGTTATAATGATAGGTGAAATGCGTGATAAAGAAACTGCAAGCATGGCTATTGAAAGCGCATTGACAGGCCATTTGGTGTTCAGTACATTGCACACCAACGATGCTGCGGGCGCATTCCCCCGTTTGCTGGAAATGGGTTTGGAGCCGTTCCTTGTTGCAACTGCTATCAAAGGCGTTTTGGCTCAGAGGCTTGTGCGCAAAATTTGCCAGGGTTGCAAAGAAGAAGAGAATATAAGCCCGGAGCTGAGAAAAGAGCTGAGTATACCGCCGGATGTTAAATTTTACAGAGGCAGGGGCTGCCAAAAGTGCGATACTTCCGGTTTCAAGGGTCGTATAGGCATTTATGAATTTTTGGTGCCGAGCGAAGAGGTTCGCAATCTGATTTTAAAAAGAGCCAGCGGAGACGAGATAAAAAGAGTGTGCTTGGCACAAGGCATGAGCACTTTGCGCATGGATGGCATGGAAAAAGCCAAAGCCGGCATAACAACTTTGGAGCAAGTCCTCGGTGCTTCCGAAAGAGACGAAGACGCTAAGAGCATGAGCTAGAATGCCTATATACGTTCTCCTCTTAACAACATGTATTTTTGCGCAAGCGCTTGATGTTCGTGTTTTGAGGGTTGAGTTTCGTTATGAAGAAACGGATAATTCTCTTACAACAGGGCGTGGGGTTTTTGAAAAAGCGAGGGAAAACGAAGCTTATTGGCAAAGCCATATAAAGTTTGCGGAAAATTATTTTAAGCAGGCCAGCAACAACAGAGTTTCAATCACTGCCGATATATTTCCAAAAGACAGAAACGCTTATCAATTGCAAAAATACATAATAGACTACAACCGCACAAGCCGCAAAAAGGGTGAAAAAATGGAAGCTTTTGATTCCGCAAGAGCAGCCCTTTATGCCGAATTTATAAACGATGTCCTGGAACTTGCAAAAAATGATATTGCCCCTCCCGTTCCCGGAAAGCAAAGAATTATTATGATAGCCCACGCAGGCGCAAACCGCTTGATTGACGGCGGAACAATGGGAACACGTGGCGCAAATACTCCCGGCGATTTTATGGACACATATATAGATTCAACCTGGTGCGACAGCATATGCTTTTGGCGAGGTTTTGAAGTAAAGCCAGGTGATTCCATAAAATCCGTGATTGTTACAAGCGAAACCGCTTCGCAAGACGGCTTAAACTGGGGCATTAACGGAACAATCACAAGCCAGATAGGGCGTGAGCTCGGTTTGCCGTATTCGTTTGATGTTGTAAAGGGTTATTCAAGGCTTGGTTATTTTGATGGTATGGATTTTGCCGGCTACAATGCCGGAAACGGTTTTTTTCCGAGTATGCCGAGCGCATGGATGAGAGCTTACAAAAACTGGGCAGGCGTTAGGGAGATAAACAAAAAGCAGACTGTTGAAATTGGCGTGGGAGAGATTGTAAAAATTCCTATAAACAGCAGGGAATATATTTTGCTTGAAAACAGGCAGAGAACAACAAGGGCAGATGGAAAAGTTATGGTTGGAATAACAGAAATGCCGGTCGATAGCATATATTCAAAAAAATTCTTAGACACGGTTTCTGTTGTGGAATATATAGATGAAATAGATGCCGCAATCCCTGCGAGCGGCATAGCCGTGTGGCATGTCAATGATTGGTATGTGCGGGAGTTGCTGGCTTATGGCGCAATTAATGCGTGGAACGGCGAGGATCAAAGGGATCATCAGTTTGGCCTTGCTTTAATAGAGGCGAGCGGCGTTTTGGGGCTTGGCAAGGAGTTCAGAAATGCGGCTGGTGAGAGCGTTTTTTATTTCGGTTCGGGTAGTGATTTGATTCCGCATAAAAGGGTGAAAAGCAGAGACACTGTGTTTTCAATACTTGACACAGGTTATGCAAACACCGCTTCAACTTTTGGCGGATATTCAGGAATAAAAATAACGGCGAGAGTTCCGGCAGATGCTATACCGGAAAAATCTTTCAACGGTATTATAGGTGATAGCGTTATCACTTGGAGATCTCAAAGATACACTGTTGAAATAGAATGGGTTGGCAAATATGCAGTGCCAATTCAAAAAGAGGAATGGCCATATACGCCAACCGATGCGGATTTTGAAAGCTCAAAAGCTCCGGATTTTACTCGTGTGCTTGCAGACATAGATAACGATGGAATTTTAGACAGCGTATATTTAGGCAACAACAGGCTTCATGTGGTTGATACAAACGGGGTTCCGTTAAAGAATTTTCCTGTGATTCTTTCCAATGGCGAGCCTTTCACAAATTTCAATTCAAAGCCATTGGTGCTAGACATTGACAGTTGCGGTTCTTTGGAAATTTTGATTCCCACGAACAATGGCTTGATTTTAGCTGTGGACAAAAATGGTAAATTGCTGAAAAATGAATTTCCTATTTCAGCGGGAATTTTTGAATATGAAAAGCCGGACACATTGCTTTTGTATCATCACAATTTGAATTATTTATTCGCAAAGCACAGAGATGGCATAAGCGCATTTTATTTGCCAAAGGCGAGAAACTTTGTTCAAAAGAATCCCTTAGTTTCCGAAAGAAAAGATGAGATCACCGAGTTCTTTATTTTTCCAAATCCAATTCGTCATGGCAAAGCTGCAATAAGATATAGAACAGGCAATGTTCCGGTGAGCATAACTTTGGATATTTATGACATAACAGGTTTCAAAGTATTCGGCAAAACGATATCGAGATCAGAGGAGCCATTGGATTTATCAAAGCTTGGCAGCGATATATACAGCGCAAGATTAACGGTGAAGTTTGCAAGCGGTGTAAAAAAGGAAAAGTGGGTACGCATAGGGGTAATACGGTGAACGTCCCACCCCGCCAGCTACGCTGGCACCCCTCCCGAGAGGGGAACTGCTAAGTCTATTGGGCGTTGTGCGGTGAAATTCCCCTTTTGGGAGGGGTCGGCGAAGCCGGGGGTGGGATGAATGCAGTCAGCAGTCACGATCTACACGTATCTCCACTCCCTTTGCATCAATTATCTCAATCGCTTTTTTAATGTCCGCAGGATTTCCTGATTTTAATGTTATCACCAAGCGATGCAGTTTTTGCACTTTTGACACAAAGGGTTCTGCCGGGCCCAGCACTTGCCCGGGCAATATTTCTGCCAATCGCTTTGCTACTGTGTCCAGGCGGGTTTTGTTTTTGGCTTGCAATCTTATTTGTATCATTTTGCAGAACGGAGGGTAGAAGGCTTCTTTTCTCTCTTCAAGTTCGTGTTTTGCAAAACCGAGATAATCGTGCTTTATTGCCAGTTGCATTACCGGATTTTCCGGGCAAAAGGTTTGAATTATCACTTGCGAATTTTCCAAAAAGCGGCCCGCTCTGCCTGCTACCTGCGTTAAAAGCTGAAAATATCTTTCGTTTGCTCGGAAGTCAGGTATGCTGCTCCCTATGTCTGCGTGCAACACGCCCACAAGCGAAACATTCGGAAAATCGTGGCCTTTTGCCACCATTTGCGTTCCTAATAAAATGTTGCATTCCCTGTCTCTGAATTTTTGCAAAAGTTTTTCAGTCACCCCAACGCCGCTTGTTGTGTCTGCATCCATGCGAAGAATCTTTGCATCCGGTATCCATTCTGCTATTTCTTCTTCTGCTTTTTCTATGCCGCTGCCGAGAAATGCGAATTCATTTGAGCCGCATTTGCAGCGTGTGTCTTTTGCGAATGCTTTTCCGCAATAATGGCACATCAGCTTGCCTGTTTGTTTGTGGTAAACCAAAAGGACATTGCAGTCTGTGCATAGCAAAGCGTTTCCGCATTCTTCGCAAATTCTGGTTGTGCTGTATCCTCTGCGGTTCAGCAGGATTATTGCCTGGTTTCCTTCTGCAAGAGTTTTGGAAAGAGCATCCCGCAGAATTGGCGAGAGCATTAAATCTTTGTCCTGTTTTTTGCGTTCTTCTTTCATGTCTGCTATTATCACTTTGGGTAGCGGCAATCCTCCCGGGCGTTTTCTCATCTCTATCAGCTTTAGATTTCCTCTCTTTGCGTTTTCATAGCTTTCCATGGAAGGCGTAGCCGAACCCAAAACCACCAATGCTCCGTATTTATGTGCAATATGAAACGCCATTTCACGAACATTGTAACGTGGCGCCGGGTCTTGCTGTTTGTAAGATGAATCGTGCTCTTCGTCTATTATTATCAGTTGCGGTTCAAATGGCGCAAGGATTGCGGAGCGTGTTCCCATTAAAATATTCACCCCTTTCAATGATTTTCTCCAGGTTTCTCTTTTCTCTTTTGCCCCCAATCCTGAATGCAAAATTGGTATTTCGCATTTTAAAAAATCTTCAAACCTGTTTCTGGTCTGTGGTGTTAAATTTATTTCAGGAACCAGAATAAGAATTTTCATTCCCAAGTCCAGTGCTTTTTTTGCCAGCTCTAGGTAGACCTGTGTTTTGCCGCTACCGGTTACGCCGTGCAACAGTGCGCCACGAAACCCTTTGCCTTGCAGCATGGATTGCAATTGTTCCAGAGCATTTTGCTGTTCATCCGTCAGTTGCATAAATATTTTTCCAGATCAGCCGGCCAAAATGCGGTCAATGCTTCGCCTGTGGAGCACATGTAATAATTTGCGCACCATTGCAGGGTTTCCAGGTATTGTTGAGAAAATTTGTAATTTGATTCATGGCGTGTGGCGGATTTCAATTCATAATTTGGGGTATTATTATGCAAATCCAATACCAAACCCATTTTTTTCTTTCCCCTCAAAGTCACCCATACCACTGCGCCTTTTTCAATGCTTTCGTCTGCCAAATATGATAGCTTATCAAAAATGGTATTGGGAATGCAAACTTCTGCTATGTCCATATCACTCGGATACTCTTCTCTTTACTTCTGCCAGGAATCTATCCATGAGGGCATGCTTGCGCTCTTTTTTGTCTTTGCCTTCTTCTTTAAGAGTTGTGCTAAGCCAAGAAGAATTATCTTTTATTATCTCTGCTTTCAGGATGTAAACATTTTTCTCCGGTTCTTCGTAGTTCAAACGAATTTCTACGGCTTGCTCAATTTGCTCCTCAGAAAAACTTTCCACGGAAAAATTGTAAAGCCCTGAATTTTGAAGAGCAACTGCATACTCATGCCGCATTCCCTGGCTCATATTGCCTTCACCCATAAATGCTATAGGAGCATTAAGGTTGGGCGGTGGTGCTATAAACGCCGGCTTTGTGGCGCAGGAAAAAGCCAAAAGAGCTGCAAAAATTATCAGTAAACGCATAATATTACCTCCTAGTTAAATTTAGTAAATCTTCAACAGTATCAAGTTCTATAATCTGCCCTAAATTTACAGGATGCACTGCCACTTTTATATTGTTCAGCACCTTATTTACAACTTCATCCCAAAATAGAGTTTCATGCCCAAGCTCTTCATAAGTCTTGTTCAGCGCTTTCGCTATTTCTGTGGCATCTTCTTTTAACCAATAAGATATGCCGGCCATGTTAAAACGGTTTGTACCTTCTTTTTTTATGAAGACAATCCTGTCTTGAACGGTCTCAAAAATCCAGTCATCGGAATATCCTTCAATAAATTTGCCAAAATAGCATGACTGCTTGAGCTCTTGCATAAATAGGTTGCTGTCTTTGATGTATAAATCGGCTTCACAGATAAAGCAATTTTCCGTGCCCAATACATGCTCTGCTGCCTTGAGCGAAGAGATATTGTTTTTTTCCGAATACTCCATATTTTCAATCAGCTCTACATTTTCATATTTCTCGGTTAAATATTCAAACTGCTCTTTTTTATAACCGACAATTATATAATTTTTTGAAACACCTCGCTCATTCAAAGCGTTGATAACAGTTTCTATCATAGGCGTTCCGAAAACAGGGATCAAAGGTTTTGCTGTAATGCGTGTGAGGGGAAGCATCCTCACGCCCATGCCGGCAGCCATAATTATCGAAATTTCTCTCATAGTTCGTCTATCAGTTTGATTATCTCGTTAAACGGCATAATATTAGTTTCAACCTCTTTTGCTCTATGATTTTTCAGAATTTCAATTGCTGTGTTTTTCATAGCAGGGAATGCGCTTCTTATGAGGTGGTTTGCGTAAATCACAATGTTTATTCCATGTGATATAAGCTCGTCTTCGGTTATTGAGTTATAGGAAGTAGGTACAACAACAATCGGAATTGTTTTTTCCTTTTCCCTGAATTTATCGCAGAACTCAAAAACCTCGTCTGGACTTTTTTGGCGGCTGTGTATCATAATGCCGTCTGCTCCGGCTTTGGCATAGGCAAAGGCTCTGTTCAATGCGTCTTCCATTCCCTGTTCCAAAATCAAGCTCTCAATTCTTGCGATTATCATAAAGTCTTCAGTTCTCAGAGCTTCTTTGCCCGCTTTGATTTTATCGCAAAATGCTTCAATGCTATCTTGCTGTTGCTCAACTTCTGTGCCAAACAACGAATTGCGCTTCAATCCGATTTTGTCTTCAATAATCACCGCAGAAATTCCCATTCTCTCCAAGGTTCTAACATTGTATGCAAAATGCACCGCTTGCCCGCCGGTATCGCCGTCCAGTATTATCGGCTTCGTAGTTACATCCAAAATTTCATCCAAGGTTCTCATTCTGGAAGACATATCAACAAGCTCAATATCGGGCTTGCCTTTCATGGTAGAATCGCACAAGCTCGAAACCCACATAGCATCAAACTGATCCAATTCGC
>Ga0209755_10003009_pt1 | contig 21787 bp, 16 predicted proteins | sample TergutCo191P1_FD_187301 | JGI IMG/M metagenome (GOLD analysis project Ga0209755, IMG submission 187301) | Cornitermes sp. P1 segment gut microbial communities from Petit-Saut dam, French Guiana - Co191P1 (SPAdes) (version 2) | ecosystem: Host-associated > Arthropoda: Insects > Digestive system... | reverse complement strand
TCACCTCGCGCGCGCGGCGCATCGCCCCGAGTTCCTTCGCCTTCGCTTCCCAGCCTTCGGGCAGCATCTCCAGCAACTGGTCGAACCAGCCTTTTTCCCCTCTCATTCCTGTATCTTATCACATTTTACTTTGTAAGTTAACGCATATGGTGCCACGCATTATGAGGGAGTTTGTTGCCAAGTCCATGAATGGGCTGACTGGGAAAAAAGTTATCATTTTAGTAACGCAACTTTTGTTTTCCGGGGATGGGGCAAGGGTTTTCACGGATATGTTTCGGGCGGGAACCATAAAAGTCATTTATGCGGAGCATTTTAACATGCCCAACAATATATGCAATATTCCACTTTCCAAACAGTCCAGCAAAAAGAAAATCCAGAGATTCCTTAACAGAGCTGAAGCAAAAATGATACAAACGTGCCGGAACATCAAGAATGGCATTGTGGTAAAGCGTGGCTTCTCCGGATTTTCACAGGCATTGGGTAACATTCAGGGCAGAATATGGCAAGGCAACAGCAGGGGAAATCATGACGACCAGAATGCATCCAAATTTGCCCTTGAACAAAAAGTGAAAAACGGCGTAAAAATAGACAAGGGGTGTACCGTCTGTAGCTTGTGTGTATTAATATGTCCCATGAAAAACCTTGAAATTATTCAAAGCGCAATCACGCATAAAAACAATTGCACGGTCTGTTACCGTTGCGTAAACCGTTGTCCTCACAAGGCAATAACGGTTAAAATGTTTCATGTCAAACCTAAATGGCAGTACCAAGGGGTCAACCAAATAGAAACATGAAGGGGGAGCAAATGCACAAGCACCACGAAGAATCCATTGAAAACATGATTAAACATTACAGAGAAGACAGCGCCATTGAGGCGCTGTTTTTGATTGGTTCCATTGCCACTGAAACGGAGCGCGTGGACTCTGATATTGACGCACTGGGGATTGTGTCGGAGGAGTACTTTGCGCAGAAGGGGCCTTTGGAAGTACACCATGGAAAGTGTACCTACGAGGGCGGATATTTCGACATGCACTACATGACCCGCGCGAAACTGGAGGAAATCCTTAAAAACGGATCGGAACCCATGCGTAATATGTTCTCGTGCGCCCGCGTCCTTTACAGTAACGCCCCTGATCTACAGAAGCTGGTCGCTCAAATTCCGGTGTTCCAGAAAAATGAGGCCCCTGAAAAACAGTTCCGGTTTTATTGCACGTTTAAAATGTTTCACACCTATTTTTGGATTGCCTGTAAACCGGAAGGGTTTATGCGTTTCCATGTGGCGGGTGGGATTATTTACAACCTTTACCGTTTGATTTTACTTGAGAACAAGATGCTGTTCCCGTCCGTGCGTAAACTTGAGGAATACGTGATTCGTGCGCCAAACAAGCCTGAAAACATCGTTGAAAACTGCCGCAGGCTTATGGAGACGCTTTCGGATAAGGACTGTCTGGATTTGATTAACAGCTACGAGGCTTGGACTTCCTTCGATTACCCAAAAGAGCATCACGTTGTTATGAATAATTTTAGCGATCCATACGATTGGGGTTGATTCCAACCACCTCCAGTTCGTTATTTTAGCGCAAGTCAGCCACCACCACTATTTCCACTTCTCTGGTTTTTCCATCGTTGAAAACCAGAAGGCGTTGTTCGTCCTGGCTAAACTCGAAACGCAGGGACGTGTTAACTGCGGTTTTTGGCCCAAAGTTTTCCCCCGGGAGGTAGATGACGGTAGGCGCGGTAATGTTGCCGTCCGCATTAAAGCGGTAATGGAAAACGTTTTTTTTGCGATTCCAGTTTATGGAAACCGGTTCACCGGCAGTCGCCATTGGGTAGGGACGTTTCCAGCCAGCGGTAGCGCGTTCCTTGCCTTCGGAGAAAATCGAGAGGTCTTCATCGTTCCAGCCGTCGCCGTGTACGTTTGTGTTGTCTGCGGTATAGTTCCATATCGTGGAATGCAGAAGGTTTGCGTCCACCGCATTGTAGTACATGGTCAGGGCTTCTTCGTGCATGGAGTAGTCGCCGGTGGAAAAGGCGCGGCGCTTGTTCATGTCAAAGGCCAGGCCAAATTCCCCCAGCAAGGAGGGCGCGTTGCTCATGCGTTCCACAGACCACTTTACGCTTTTGGCAAGGCAGCGGTTGAAAAAAGACTGCACGTTTTTTTGCCCCAGGATCAACGCGGCGGACTTTCCCGTGTCAACCGTAAAACGGTGGTTGAAGCGTTTCATGAACAGCGAAAAACCATCGTACCAGTGGAACGCGTTTACGATATTCGTGTTAGCAATGTTAGCGGCATCGGCGGCAACATCAGCAGTACCAGCAGCCTCCAGGCCTAAAAGCTCGCGTTTATCCCACTCCGGATGCTGCGCATCGTTTCTGCCCGGTGGCGTTCCCTCGATAAAGAAAAACGCGTTCGAGTTTACTTCCCTCTGCGCTTCGATAAACTTAAGGATAAAGGGGCGGTGGAAATCCTTCATGAAGTTCACGGGGCTACCATTGAACCGCGCGAAATGATCCCGGCGCAACAGACGCGGTTCACCGCCATGTGCCGAGTCGCCGTCCGCCCAAACTCCGGCTTGTTTCCAGGGGCAACTAAAGCCTTCCCTAAAAAGCGTTTGCCCACCGGGGTTAAAGAGTTCGCGTTTAGGCTTAAAGATGGAACCGGTTTTGTACACCGGAACTTCCACCGCGTAACCGGAGGCGGCGCGAATGGCTTCCCAGGGGGAAGGCCGGGGGCCCATTGGCATAACCGGGTTTTCCGACAGCTCCAGATTTGCGTGACCGATAAAACCGGGGTACGGTTCGTTCATTACTCCCCATCCGGCGATGGCGGAACAGTTTTTCAACCGGCGGTAACAGTGGCGAAAAGCGGCAACGTAATGCCCCTGAAGCCAGTCCTGAACGTTTTCGCCGTTAACGATCAAATCCGGGGCGTAGGTTTTGCCGGCGAAAAAAAGACTGAACATAGTGGCCGCCGCATAGCGATTGTAGTTGCTGGGCCACATCATCCGGGGGAAAGGTTCGCCCTCCGGGTGTTTCGCGGTTTTGTGGAATTCGGTGTAGCGTTGTCTGGTAATGGCCGCACCGGTCGCGTCTATTTTGTCAAGGTTAAAGCCAAGTTTTTCCAGTGTCCATGCCGGTGCACCGTCGCCGCCGGTCCATCTGCTCCACACATCCTGGTGCGGGTCGATAAAAACGGAAACGCCTTTCCGCGCAGCCACGTCCAGAACTTTGCGAAGATATGCAAGGTAAGCCTCGTCGTACAGCCCCGGACCGGCGTGTTCCAGCGCTTCCCACGTTATAACCAGACGCTGGAAAGTTAAGCCCGCCCTGGACAGGCGTTCAAAATGACTTTCCGCGTCCTCCAGTGGAAATGGCCGCCCCACAAAAGAAGCATTTGCCGGATCCTTCAACGATTCCGGACGCAGACCCCAGCCTAGAGGCCCGAATGGGTTTTTCGCGTCGCCCCCAAGATTCACCCCCCGCAAAATCAGGGTTCTTCCGTCGTCATCCAGTATCCGTCCATCGACAATACGCATTTTCTCCCCCTTACATCATCGACACAAAGTCCGCCGGCCAAACTATTTTCACTTGGGCATATGAGGCCGCGTCCCGGGCCAACCGAAAACCGGTGATTAACTTGACGTTAATCACCGGTTCCCAAAAGACTCATTTTTGTCTATGCCAAAGCGACACGCGCACGATTGCGCAAATTGGCAATAAACTTAATAGTTTCCATGATTACCGGCTGCATAAGCGCAATGCCGCCCATAAGCAGCCAGTAGTGCCAGCTAAGATCGGAACGCGCGCCGAAAATTTCGGCCAAAGGCGATACCAGCAATATGACGGCGGTAAAGGCAATCGTGGAAAGTGCCGCAAACAGTGTGCCGATGTTGGACATAAAACCGATTTTGAAAATACCTTCCGAACTGCGAACGGTAAAAATGTTAAGAACCGAGGCCCAAGACAGAACGACAAAAGCCATAGTAACACCCACATAATGGCCCAGGTATACGCCGTGATCTAACATTTCGCGTGGGTCAATATAAGGCACTATTTGAACGCTTGCGCCAATGGTGTAAGCACCAAGGGTTAGTATGGAAAAAATTACCGAACGCATTGCGATCCTGGTACCCAGTCCATTCGCGAAAATACCCGCACCTTTCCCCAATGGTTTACGCTTCATAACACCGGACTCGGCAGGCTCAAACGCAAGGAAGAAACCGGGGATACCGTCGGAAACAACGTTGATAATCAGGATTTGCAATGCCGTTATAACAGGCCGCCCATCGCCAAGCAGGAAAAACGACAGTGCCATACCGGAAAGCAGAATAAAGATTTCGGCAAAGTTGACACTTAGGAGAAATAGAATCGTTTTGCGGATATTGTCAAAGGACGTTCGCCCCTCGGATATGGCATCAACTATGGTTGCAAAATTGTCATCGGTAATAACCATGTCCGCAGCGTTTTTGGAAACCTCCGTACCGGTTATACCCATTGCCACACCAACGTCGGCGGCTTTCAGGGCAGGAGCGTCGTTTACGCCGTCCCCGGTCATGGCTACAACTTCGTTGTGGGCCGTCCACGCCTGGACAATCCGGATTTTGTCCTCCGGACTTACGCGGGCGTAAACGGAAATGCCCCTAACCTGATCGTGCAGTTCCCTGTCGCTTATGGTGGCAAGTTCCGCACCGGTAACGGCCCGGTCGCCGTCTTCCATTATGCCAATCTCCTTGGCAATGGCTGCCGCCGTTACGACGTGATCGCCGGTAATCATAACCGTTTTTATCCCGGCTTCACGGGCCATGGCCACCGCAGACGCGCTTTCAGGCCGGGGGGGGTCAATCATTCCCACCATACCCATGAAGGTCAACTCCTTTTCCAGGGCCTCAACGGTTAATTCCGCCGGTTTTTCATCAAAATGTTTGTACCCTATGGCAATCACCCGCAGAGCCTTGCTGGCAAATTCATCGTGAATCTCAGTAGCACGTTTTAACAGGGCTTCGTTCCACGCAATCGGAATCCGGTCAAAGGCACCTTTGGTTACCACCAGATAACCGTTGTCCACATGGTGAACCGTGGTCATGCGCTTGCGCCCAGAATCGAAAGGCAGTTCATGTACGCGGGGGTATTGCCGTTCCGCATCCACCCTAGTCAAACCAAGATCGTGCAGCATACGGATAATTGCAATTTCCGTCGGGTCGCCCACGACATGTTCGCCTTCCTCATCCCCAAAAGCCTCTATAGTGGCATTACTGCACGAAGCCAAGAGCTCAATAAGGTAAACTTCATCCTTATGAAATTTGGCCTCGGCGGCGGTGGGCCTGTCGTGATCCACATGCCACACCTGCTGGATTTTCATTTTGTTCTGAGTCAGGGTTCCTGTTTTGTCGGAACAAATAATGGAAGTATTCCCAACAGTTTCCACCGCCGGTATTTTCCGAATTATGGTATGCTTGGTTACCATGTTATACACGCCATAGGACAGTATCATTGTTACGATGATTGGCAGTGTTTCCGGTACGGCCGCAACACCAAGGGCCACCGCCGAAAGCAACATATCCATAGTCTCATTGCGGAATGCGAACACACCCAACAGAAACATAACAACGCCCGCACCCAAAGCCGTAGCCGAAATGCGTTTTGCAAGCTGGGTTAACCGCAATTGCAACGGCGTTTTGAGCTTCTCGGTGTTGTTAAGGAGTTTTGCAATTTTGCCCATCTCCGTTTCCATGGCGGTTTCCACCACCACCGCCAGAGCGCGCCCGCCAGTTACAAGGCACCCCGAATACACCATGTTTAGCCTATCACCCAACGGCGCTTTTTCGACAATAACAGCGTCCGGGTCTTTTTCCACGGGCTGGCTTTCACCGGTCAGCGCTGCTTCCTCTACTTGCAGACTGCTCGCCTCTATCAGCCTGGCATCCGCAGTAATAACATCGCCGGCGGTTAGTTCTATAATATCACCGGGCACCAGTTGGTTGGCCTCAATGATCTGCTTTGTGCCTTCACGAACAACCTTGGTCTTGAAAGCATTCATTTTTTTGAGCGCTTCCAGTGCCTTTTCAGCCTTGCTTTCCTGGAAGATTCCCAGGCAAACGTTTATCACGACAATACTAAGAATTACGATAACTTTTGGCCATCCGCTCCCTACTGTATCAGGAGGATTAACAATTGCAACAAAGCCAGCAATGGAGGCAGCCGCAAGAAGAACCATTGTCGGGATTTCCGCCAAATGGTGGAGAATCTTTCTAAGCAGAGTCTCCTTTTTTTCCTCTTCGAATTCGTTAAGCCCATACCTGGAACGCCTTTTTTCAACCTCGTTGTTGGTCAGGCCCCTGACACGACACACGTCCAGCTTATGCAGGACCTCACTGATGTTCTCTTTTACCCACAGCACGTCATCCCTCTCTCGTTTTATTTATATTTGCATATGCATACGCATATTTGCCTTGATTTCAACACCATTGTTTACCCTTACTGATACCGGAGGCGCATGGCATGGTTTTCGCATTTTGTCAAAAGTCTGCTTCCAAACTCCTCCCCGGTTTTGGAACAGGTTCCGGATTACAAATACCGCTGCCGCAATTCGTCAAACGAAATGGCGTCGTTTAATTCCCTAATCTGCACGGTGCCGTTCAATATCTTATAGAAGAACGCCGCGATATTCGGCAGGGACAGCTCCTCGCTTTTGCTCCCATCTGTCTTTTGCAGCGAATACGTTTTCAGCACCTGGGATCCCAAACTGGCGGAAATAATCAAAAAATGGTTTTCCAGATTATCCAGGTTTAAAAGATCGCTTACCAAAACGCGCGAAGTTACCGAGTAACTGTGCAGCAGCATTTTTGTGTCGGTTTCATCAACCAGCACCGTTCGCTGCGAATCCGCGTCTATGTCCAGGCGAATCTTGCCGGTGTTGGCCTTCTCCGGCTCGTTCTTAAACAGCGAACCCAGATCGGCAAGGGTGATGTTGTAAAACTCCGTCCCCGGAAGGCAGGACATGGGTTCCACCGAAAAAGCCGTGGGGTACAGCAAATAGTTTGTTCCCCCCACCGAAACTTCCGGCGCATTAAACGTCCCGGTAACAACATTTTGCAAAACCAGTTTTTTCGATGCAAAGCAGCCGCCCAGAACCACGGAATCCTCAAGCTGAATTTCGTTTGCAAAAATGCTTCCGGCGACAAAACAGTTTTTAAGTTTTATGCTGGCAGCGTTGACATCCGCGCCAAACACGCATTTGCCTTTCAGCAAAAGCGCCGCAATGGTCCCGGATGACGCAACCGCCTTTTTGAACAGCACCATATCCAAAGCGTCATTCTTTATGTGAAGCTCGTTGTGCGCATAAACCGCGTTCAAAAACTCGACAGGGCCGGAATCAATAATCAGATTTCTTGCGTAGACGGCACCTTCAAATTTTACGTTGCCCTGGACGTTTACGTCGCGTTCAAGCTCGCCGCTGGTTTTCGGCAATATTGCGGTTTTTACCAAATTGTCTTTTAGGCCGACAACAGATTCACCGATACGGATTTCGGTCATTTCTTTCATTACAGACTCCTTTTCAGAGAAGATAGCTGGGAGTTTTGCCACAGGGACAGCATCGTTTTGTAAACCCGCTGCTCCTCTTCCCCCTCGGCATTTGCATAACGCTCTTCCGCCAGAATATTAAATTCCTTGTTAAGAGATTCCCTTTCGGTTTTACCGACCGCCTCCCAGTCGGAAGACGCGGAACCGGAACAGAACACGCCCACCTTTTCCGTTATTGCCTGTTTGCCCTGCCAGTGAACCTGCTCCGGAACAAAGCACTCGCTGCCTGCGACACCGCCGCCGGAGGTCATATCGCTTTCCGACCATATCACCGGAACACTAAGCGGAATGTTCTCACCGATCTCCTCGCTGAACAGCAGCGAGTTTACCAGCGAATTGATTCTGGATTCCTGCGTAATATAATCGTGCAATGTTGTCAGAACGTCGAGTGTTTTTCTGTTCAGGAACGAAACAAACACCATGTTTTTGGAGGACGAGATTTCCTCCAGACCCAACAGGTTCATCGCCGCGGTATTGCCGGCAGATTCGCTTAACAATTCGCCTTGCACTTTTTCCGACAGGGTAAAGGACTGTTTGTCGAGGGCGTAGATTCTTTTGTAGCATTCATTATCAAGATCGGCAAAAAGCCTTACGTATCTGGAACTGATGCGGTTGTAATCGCCTTCCATTACGTCTTTTTTGCCGTCCACGGCCTTGCCCTGTTCCAAAAGCAAACCCAAACCGGCTTTCATCGCGCTGTCCAGAGCCTGTATCTGCTGGGACAGTTCGGAGCTTACCGTTCCAAAAAAACCGTTGACAACCGCCGCCGAAACTTCCCTTGCCATTTGCCCAATCGCCGCGCACTGGGCAGCGTTCATCGCAACAACGGAACCAGTAAGCGCGTTTACGGAATTGTTAAACCGCCTAACACTGCCGTCAAAAGGATCGGTGTCAACACAAATGGTAACATCTACCGGGACAGAACCGCTGTAGGAAACGGACCCACCGCTTTCGCTGCGGGGGTATGAAACCGAGCCGGAAAACGGAACAGTACATCTATACTGTCTAGTGTAACCCATTTCTGCACTCCTCCCATGCGGACTCCCCAAACAGCCTGTTTATTTCTTTCGACAGCCTTTCGTCGCCGATTTCTTTTTCGCAAAGCACGACAAACTCCTTGCGAACCTTATCTTTTTCGTCCTGGCCCAACTGCGCCCACTTAAAGTCATCGTGAACGCGATTAACCTCCGAAACAATGGGAGTGGTATTTTGCCACACATCGGCGTGGGCCGTGTACACGGTTTCTATTTGGTCGCCTGGATTCAAAAGGCTGTCGGTTACCAAAAATACCGCCGGAATAAAACACCGGTTTGAGCCGCCCGCGGAATCGCTTTCGCTTTTTACCAGTATGCCGTCTACCTTATTGGTGTACGAAATATTTTCATCAACGGCTTCCGAGAGGGTCCGCATGGCTTCCCGGGTTTTCTGTTTCAGTTTTCCGCTTAGCGCAGTTTGGGCAAGAGGCAGGGCTTCGGCGGAAAGATTAAACAGTATGGAGCTGTCGTCTTTGAGTTTGTCAAAAACCATTTTCCCGCGAATTTCGGCAAGGTGCATCGCGGGGCGGTCGAGTTCCTTTACCCTGGTTTCCAGCGCCTTGTTCAGGGAATTGAACAGTTTTGCGTAGCGCTTGGTTATCATGAAAAAGTCGCCTTCCATTTGCCGCTTAACGCCATCCAGGGCTTTTGCCAGCTGCAAAAGGGCAACCTGCTTGCTTTCCATTTCGCTGTAAGCGGCAACGGCCTTTTGGCTAATCTGGGATTTAACCAGCATGAAAAAACCGCTGTCAACGTTTTCGCAGATTGTTCTTGAGGCCTCACGTTCGCTGGCGATTACCGCCGCCTGCATTGTCGTAACCGCGACCGTTACGCCGTTCAGGTGGCCCCTTGCGGTATCAACCGAGGCGGCCATGGGAGCGGTATCTACATCAAACCTAAAACTTGCCATAGCTATTTGTCTCCCTCGTCGTCCTCGTCCTCATCTTCGTCTTCTTCATCGTCGCCGTAGTCTTCGTCTTCGTCGTAATCATCGTCGTCGTCCGACTCGTCTTCGTCTTCTTCGCCATCGTAGCCTTCTTCATCGTCGGCTTCGTCCCCGGAATCATCCCCGCTCTCATCGAACGCAGTCTCCGGTTCCGGTTTGGGCGCTTCATCTTCGCGCGTTTCTTCCGGCTGTCCGGACTGCTCCGTCGGCGGAACCGTGTTTTCCGGCGTTTCTTCAACGGGATCCGCAGCGGGCTCCCGGTTTTGGAAAGCGTTTTCCTCGGGCTCGATTATTTCCGCCCTGGCCGCTTCCGCCAGCAGATCGATGGCAAAGTCGTCGTACATTTTTTGCTCAACATTCGGCGGCGGCGGAAGCTTGGCGTGTTTTGCGACGTAGGGGCTTACCGCAAGCAGTTTTCGCCGGCGCGGATCAAGTTCCTGCAGCCGGTCTGTGGACTGCGCCATATCCCGGTATTCCTTGTCCCGCAGGGTTGCCTCGTAATAAGGAATGTAGCCAAACTGCGCGGCCTTGTCGTCAATGTTTTCCTTGAGCCGGTCCATGAACTCGGTGAAGTCTTCCTGCTTTTGGCGGAACTGCGCGGCCTGTATTTCAAAGGCGGCGACCACCTCGGCCTCCTTGCCGCGCTGCTGAACTTCGGCGTCGTTAATGGAACGGGTTTTCGACATTGCGGTCTGCGTTTCCTGCAGCGCCTTGTACGTGTTTCCGCTGCGGATATAGTCGGCGAGCGCTTCCCTCATGCGGTTGATAAGGTCGGCGGCCTCCGTCCTGTTTCTGCCGTAGAAGTCTTCCGTGTCGCGGTGCCACTGGTTTAGGTAGTCAATTTTCTGGTCCTTAATGCCGTTGTAAATTTTCAGCCGCTCGATTCTGTTTTCCGCCATCAGGTTTTGAATTACCGGGGCCAGCACCTCTTCCTGAACCTGGTGCATCCCGAAAGGCATTGAGGTTCTGGACTGGTCGTCGGCAATCCACGCGGTGGAAAACAGATCGTATTTTACCCGCGAACTGGACTTAAGCATAAACGGGGTATAGTCATCGACCGAGTCCTGGTAGTCGAAACTGGCGGACCGTATCCGCTCAATTTCCTCCGCCTCCAGCGACGGCGAATACTGGTTAAACGATGCCTTCAGCACGGTGGAAAGTATCATGTTCGCATAGTCCACGATTTTGCCGGAACTGCTTAACTTGGTTTTGCTAAGAATCTGCACAGACTCGGCCAGCCTGCCAATCAGTTTTCTGAAATACGCAACCTGGTTTTCGCTGGTGCTTTTCTCAAACGACTTTCTCATGTCGTTGAGGGAATAGAACGCGGCAAGTTTTTCGTTAAAGTTTTCGGTATTAAAAACATTGACAACCGGCCTTCCGTCGGTATTGGCCGCGGAATATTCCTTAATGAAATTCGCCATCCCGCTTTCCGGAAGAACCACGGGCAGCGAAAGGGCAACGGTGTCGTTATCGTTAAGAAGGTAGCGAATGTTGCGAACCTGCCGGTCGATGTTCCCCATGTAGTCGTGCAGCTTAATCTGCTGTATCGACGTCGAATAGTCCGAAGTGTCGATGTCCTCCGGGGAATGGGACTGCTCCACCAGGGGAACTTCCCTGATGGACTCTTCCAGACTGGAAAGGCTTTCCAGAAGCTCTTCCGGCTTGCGGGCCACGGACATTTTGAAATTGCTGTCCCGGACCTGCTCCGTATGATCCACGATAAAGGTTTTCCCTTCAAACGGCACTTTGGTTGCCACCGGAACATAAACAACGCCCATTTTTTTTACGCTGTAGTTCCGGCGAATGTCCCGGTGCGCCTCCTCGAACCCCTGTATTTTGGTTTCGTTTTCCTGTTTGGTTTTTTTCGCCCTTACTATTTGAATGATACCCCAGATTGCGCCGAGGGCAAGCACGGCCCCAAAACCGCCGGTAAAAACGGCAAAAATAATTCCAGCTATGGGAAAAACAGCGGTAAAAACAATACCCTTGACCCTGGCTTTTCCCGCAAGCTCAATTTCGGATTCGGCGAGCGCTATCGATTTTTCCAGTTCCGTCTCTTCCTTGACTATTTTTTCCGCCGCCTTCCGGTAATAGTTAAACAGAATCCTGGCCTGATCCTGATAAAGATTCATCGACTCCGCAAAGATTTTCCCCTGCATGTTAGCCTCCTAAAAAATCAGCCCGAAAATATTCCGCGCCGTTAGTTTCTTAACAGTTTTCGTTCCTTTACCAGCATCCGCAGCCTGTCCGCCTCCGCTTCCAGCGATATGGGACGGGCCCCGTCGGAAACGCCGCCGCACAGCTCGGAAACGGTGTCCAGCGATCGCAGTATCTGCAGTTCCAGTTCGCTGCCCGCGCCGCCGTCAACCGGATAAATGTACCGGATGTCTTCCAGTGCCTGTTTCAGAGTCGCTTGCGTTTTTTCGTGTTCCCCGGGAAGACCGTTTACGGCCAGCAGCAGGGCTTGCGCCTTTGGCTTAATCCGGTTTATGTGCTGCTGCTTACCCACCTCTTCCAGAGCCACCTTTCCCACATGCGCCGATGCGAAATACGCGAAGTACATGCTGACGGCAAACAGAAACAGCAGTATCGATTGCAGGATTATAAAAACATTCAGCAGGTCAAACGGCAGCACCAAAACCAGAACGATGATGCCTATCGAGATCATCGCGTACAGGAAAACGCTGAACCAAACCTGGGCCAGCGAAGGTATCTTGCCGGAAAAACTGCCGGCCTTGATTATCGAAAAGAAAAACGGAACAAAAAAGATGAGGTACAGCACACCGATGGAAATCCAGACAAAGGCGTCCCTGTCGGTAAACGGATCTGCCCGAAGCAGAACAAAGGCAAGGGTAACTACCCCGGCCCCCGCAAAAAACAGCAACAGCCTGAACAACAGCGATTGGTTTTTGTTCATTTTTGAACCCCTTTTATCAAAAGGATAAATTCCGGATTTACCCGGTGAATCCGTCTATGTCAGTTTGTTTCCGCAGCCGGAACAGAATTTCAGCCCCGGTGCCGCCTGCTGGCCGCAACGCGAACAGGCGTTGCCAAAACCGCCGCCGGCCTGCATCGACGCAAGTTCCGTGCCGCAGGAAACGCAGCGCTTGCTTCCCTCAAGGTTGTCGCCGGCGCAGCGCGGACAGGGGTTGTACCGATTGCCGCAGAACGGGCAGAAGCTCGACGTGGTGGGGTACTTCTTGGCGCATTTCGAGCAGAACACCTCTTTCCGTCCCGGCGCGGCCGGTGCGCCGCCGCCTGCGGGAAAACCGCCCGGGGGCATACCCTGCATCTGCTGCGCGGGCTGCATAAGCGCCTGGCCCATTCCGCCGCCGCCGCCCAGCATCCCGGTCATCGCCACCGCGCCCAGCATACCCATGTCGCCGCCCTGTGTAAGGGCGTTGTTCGCAACGCCAAACCCCTGTTTCTGCTGCCAGGTGAAACCGGCGATATTCTGCGCAGCCTGATCACTCAGGGCCGCCGCTATTTTTTTCCCGTCCTCGGTAGACGTGTCCAGATCCACGGACGTTACGTAGAAACCAGTGAGCAGCATTCCGTAGGTTTCCCAGAACTCCTTCAAAGGCTGCCCGATAAAACCGGAAAGATTGTCCAGATGCGCGGAAATGGTGGTAATGCCTACCTGGTTTGCCTGCATGAACGAAATGATGCTGCTTTTCGTTCTGGCCATAAGCGGCCCCCAGAAGTGGCTTGTAAGCTGGTTCGCCCTGAATTCCGTAAGCGTTCCCACGAGCTGGACCAGAAACCGCTCCGCGTCCTCGACCTTGCAGCCGTACCTGCCAGCCGCGACAAGGTGCACGACCTGCCCCAGTTCCGGATCCCGGAATATCCAGGAATCCTTTTGGGCATCCGTCCTCCAGTCGATGGTAAGCGGCGCCGTTTTGTTTACAAACCAGACTTCTGCGGTGAAAGGGTTCCTGCCGCCGAACGGAATACCAAACAGGTTCCTTAGAAGCGGCAGGTTTTCCGTGTTAAGGGTATGCTTGCCGGGCCCGAACTTGCCGAGAATCTGGCCCTTGGAAAAAAGCACCGCCTCCTGCGATTCCCGTACAATAAGCTGCGTAAAGGTGCTTAGGTTGTTGTTTTTGTTTTGCGCGTACTTCCATGCAAAAATATCGTTTGTCGCATCGTCCCACTGTACTACATCTATCAAAGCCATTTTCTTACCCCAGCGAAACTTATTTTAATCACCAGCATTCCACTTTCGATGCGCTCCATTTCGCACCGTTCTTTCCCCTCACCCAAGCAAAGTTACACCATCATATAGCGCGGGCTTTCCGTAGTCAAGCCAAGGCGGGTGAATTAACGGAAAATTCGCGTATTTCGAAGACCGGCACCTGCGCTTGACTTCCGCGCTTTAAAGGGCGATACTTAATAATCACCAATATCTGGAGGGAAATATGAGCTTGATTGAATACGTGGAGGCTCGTGAGATTATAGATTCTCGTGGGAATCCTACCATTGAAGTTGACGTGGTTCTGGAAGACGGCTCCCTGGGAAGGGCGGCGGTACCTTCCGGAGCCTCCACCGGCGAGCATGAGGCGGTGGAGCTGCGGGACAACGACAAAGCCCGCTATCTTGGCAAGGGCGTTCTGAAGGCGATGGATAACGTGAACAACGTAATCGCGCCGGAACTTATGGGGCTTGACGCTCTGGATCAGGTTGATATTGACCGTACGATGATCAAACTGGACGGGACCGAAAACAAGGGCAACCTTGGCGCCAACGCAATTCTGGGCGTGTCCATGGCAACGGCGCGGGCCGCGGCAAACTACCTGGACGTTCCTCTGTACAAGTACCTGGGAACCTTCCACGCGAACCTGCTGCCGGTTCCCATGGCGAACATCATCAACGGCGGCAAACACGCCGACAACAAAATAGACTTCCAGGAGTTCATGATCATGCCGGTGGGCGCGGAATCCTTCCACACGGCCCTGCGCTGGACCGCCGAAGTTTTCCACCACCTGAAAAAACTGCTTCACGATGCCGGTAAAAACACCGCCGTGGGCGACGAGGGCGGCTTCGCCCCGGACATCGGCAACGAGGAAGCCCTGGACTACATCATGAAGGCCATCGAAAAAGCCGGTTACCAACCCGGCGATCAGATTTCGATTGCCCTGGACTGCGCCAGCTCCGAGCTTTTCGACGAGGGCGGCAAAGAGGGCTACAAATTCTGGAAGTCCAATCCGGACAAGCTGTTCAGCGCCGACGAAATGATCGAGCTTTTCACCGGCTGGGTGAACAAGTACCCCATCGTTTCCATCGAAGACCCGCTGGATCAGAACGACTGGGACGGTTACGTCAAAATGACCAAGGCCCTGGGTTCCAAAATCCAGATCGTGGGCGACGATTTCTTCGTTACCAACACCAAGCGGCTGGAAAAAGGCATAGGGATGGGCGCGTGCAACTCCATTTTGATCAAAGTAAACCAGATTGGCACGCTCACCGAAACCTACGAAGCGGTGGAAATGGCGAAACGGGCCGGCTACACGGCGGTAATGTCCCACCGTTCCGGCGAAACCGAGGACACCTTCATAGCCGACCTTGCCGTCGCGCTGGAAACCGGCCAAATCAAAACCGGTTCCATGAGCCGCACCGACCGCGTCTGCAAATACAACCAGCTTCTGCGGATTGAAGGCCAGCTCGAAAACGTGGCCGAATACGCCGGCCGGAAGGCGTTCTACTCGATTAGGAAGTAGGCGCGCCGCAGGCTTACCGCAGTTTAGCCACAGGCTTGTCACCAACGGAACCCCGCCTTGGGTATTGCCCGGGGCGGGGTTTTGTCTTCACCCCGTATCCGTTATTATACATAGAATATTCTTAACAACACCCCCTACAGGAACCGATAATAGTACTATGTAAGGGCGCATTCGAAAAGCCGTTGCGTATTCGAAAGTGCTCGCGACAAGGGAAGGTTACAAGTGAGAGTAAAAAAGAAATCTATTTTGCTGGCAGATGACAGTACCACGAATCTGGCACTGGTCAATGCCTTGTTGTCCAATACCTACACTCTATATACGGCTATAAACGGTGCACGGATGCTCAATCTACTCAAAAATATAAGGCCGGACTTGATATTACTTGATATTGAGATGCCGATCATGAATGGGTATGAGGTTTTGGAGCAACTTAAAAGCAATGACGATACTGCGGATATTCCCGTTATTTTTCTTACGGCGCACAATCCGGAAGAAAATGAACAGCAAGATATCCCCCCGGGGGCGGTTGGCTATATCACAAAGCCTTTTGTCACGCAGCATTTGCTAAGCAGCATTGAACAAGCGCTTATCGGGCAAAGCTGTTGAAAGTTTTGCTTTACAATTTTACCGCCTAAACGGGAAAACACCAGTGGAACAAAAGACAGGCACGCCGCTTTAGTCTGAATCCGAAAGCCATTTTTCCAGAGACTCCTGCATGAAGCCCTGGATGTCAATGCCGTAAACCTGTTGCAGGATTTCGCCGTGTAGTGTTTCCCGGATTGTCCCGCTGGCGGCTATGGTTCCGCTGTTCATCAAAAGCGCGGTGTCGCCAAATTGCCGCGCCAGGTTTAGGTCGTGGAACACGGCGACCAGGGTTTTGCCGCTTTCCTTAACCCACGATTTTAGGAAGGTAAGCAGCTCAATCTGGTACTTCAAATCAAGGTGATTGGTTGGCTCGTCAAGCAGAATTACCTCCGGAGTTTGCGCCAAAGTTCTTGCCAAAAAAACCCTTTGCAGTTGACCGCCGGAAAGTTCATCAATCATGCGGTTCCGGATATCCATAATGCCCAGTTTTTCGATAATGTTTTCAACAATGTCGTTATCCCCTGTGGAAAGGCTTTTCAGAAAACCGGAAGAATAGGCGTAACGCCCCATAGAGACGGTTTCATGCACTGTGTAGGGAAACAGAACCTGCACGGTTTGCCCCAGAAGCGCAATTTTTTTCGCGAATTCCTTTCGCGGGATTACGGCAATGTCTTTCCCGTTCAGCGTAACCAGACCACGGTAACCGATTAGGCGGGCAATCGATTTTAGCAAAGTACTTTTGCCGCATCCGTTTGGGCCAAGCACGCAGAGGCTTTCGCCAGTGTTTGCCTTGAAGCTGATATCGTGGATGACATCGGCGTTGCCGTATCCCGCGTATAGGTTTCGCACTTCGATTGTCGCGTTGGGTGTTACGCTTTCTGTTGCGCCTGTCGTCGTGTCGATCATTGCTGGCCCTGCGAAGGCTTGCGCCGCCTGAAATAAACCCAGGCGAAAAACGGCGCGCCGATAAGCGCGGTCAATGCGCCCACTGGCAACTCCGACGGCGAGATGATGGTTCTTGCGACAAGATCCGTTACCACCATTAACGAGCCACCCAGAATAAACGACATGGGTATAAGGCTTCCGTGCCGCGAACCGACTATTCTACGTGCGGCGTGTGGGGAGATAAGGTCAACGAAACCGATTACTCCGCTTAGGGCGACCGTGGCACCGGTAAGTATGGCGGAAAATGCAAGCAGTTTTTTTCGCAGCGATCCAGTTTCCACGCCGGCGGATTTTGCCTGGTCGTCGCCGAAGGTTAGAATGTCCATTTCCTTTGTGTACAGAAAAATCCCCGCCGCGCCAATTATCATGAATGGAAACAGGAGTTGCACGTAAACCCAGCCACGCATGGCGAAGCTTCCCATCTGCCAAAGCACGATGCGCCTAAGATCGTCGGAAAAAACCGCGCTTAAGGTCGTGAGCAATGCGTTCAGGAAAAGCGACACGATCATTCCGCAGAGGATAATCGTGTTGTTCGACATCGACTTGTCGATGCGGGACGAAAACGCGGCGACCATAAAAACCGTGACAACGCCAAAGACAAACCCGACCACCGGCAGGGTAAAACCGCCAAGGAAAGGCAGGGCGATTCCCGAGATAATGATTATCCCGGCACCAAGGGACGCGCCGGAGGAAACGCCGAGGATGTAAGGCGTTGCCAGTGGGTTCCGCAGAATCGACTGGCAAACCGCCCCGCTCATCGCAAGGCAACCCCCGGCCATAAACGCCAACAAAACCCGCGGCAGACGCAGAAGCCAGACAATCGAAACGTTTACAGGATCGATGTGTGCGGCAAGGGGCACCCCGAAGATTTTGTGCAGGATTATCATCACGGTATCGCCCAGGCTTATGTTGGTACTGCCAAGCGAAGCCCCCACCGCGATTATCAGAAGGGAAACAACCGTGCCGACGACGATGCGTTTACTGTTGGTCATGCAGTTCAGGATACACCGCGCGGGCCATTTGACGCAAGGCCAGAACAATACGCGCGGAAGCCCGCACCGACGAATCGTTGTCAATCTTGTAAACGCGATTGTTGACAACGGCGTTAATATGTCCGAACCCCGGTCTGTTTTTTATGTCGCCGATTGGATCGTCAATCCAGCCCACGTTGGTAAGGATAACATCCGGATCGCGTCCGATTATCGCCTCCGCCCCAGGGGTAACCAGCCAGTTCTCGTTCCCGAAAATATTTTGCGCCCCTATTGCGGAAATCATGTCGTCGATAAAACTGTTTCTGCCAAAGCTCATCATTTCCGGCGGGGGGGAAATTTCGAAATACACCGTTCTTGGGATTTCGATATACGGCACCATCCGCGTTATTTCGGCAATTTCCGCCCGCATTGCCTGGATAAGCCTTTCCCCGTTTTCCTGCGCCCGCAAAAGCTCCGCGATAAAGGCAATGTCAAGATAAATGTCGTCAATGCTTCTGCTCATCGGGATGTACACAACGGGAATCCCCGCCTCGCCCAACAGTCGGAAAGGGTCGTCGCCCGCGCCCGTCGGGTTATGCCCGCTAGCGATGATTATGTCCGGGCGAAGGCCAAGGATGACCTCGGCATCTGGAAAGAAAAAGTCGAGGAGGGGCAGCCCTTCGGGAATCCCGTCAACGTTTGCCGAGTGGCGATCTATGGCAATAAGTTTATGCGCCATGCCAAGATCCACGATTATCTCCGTGTTCGAAGGCGCGGTGGACACGACGCGGTAAACGGGGCCGCTTATCGTTACCTGTCTGCCGGCGCGATCGGTGATTGTGCCGCTGGGGGTTCCGTCGCAGGAAACATTCACAAGCAATGTTATCAGTACCATTGCCACTACACACGGTTTACTCATTTCTGTTTACCTCCAAGTTTAGCCGCAACCCCAGCGTCAGGCTTATGCCGGGCATGGGGTGGCCGGCGAAAGATTCGTAGGATTGGTTCAAAATGTTTCGCAACGATCCAAAAAACGTAAGATGCTGGCCGATTCTCTGGCTGTAGGAAGCGTTAAGAAGAAAATATGGCTCCAAGGCGATAAGGTTTGCCCGGTCTGCGTAGCGCGTACCCTCGAAATGGCCCGATATGACAAGCGAACCGGTTTCCCAGGGAAAATCCAGCGAAAGGCCGACTGTATGCATCGGCGTGTAGGGAATGCGCCGGTCGTCGGCAAAGGTAAAGCCGAAAGCCATCAGGTGACTACGCAGGTAGTGATACGAAACCGAGGCGACGATCCTTTCCACCGGCCCAAGGGATACCGGCAGCTCGAAACGCGCGCTGCTGCTAAGGCCGAGGAAAGCGGCCGCGCCCACGTTCTCCGGCCTCCATGTCCCGGCGGTTTCAAACCAGTGTACGGAGTTCTGCGTCCATTGGGCGAAAAAAACATTTTCCCACCTGAAACGCCTGTCGGGATTCCAGGTAAGCCCTAGGTCGCCGCCGATGCCGTCCTGGGGTAGCAGATCGGGATTGCCGGAAAAGCTGTCGCCGCCCACCCAGTAAAGATCCTGAAAGGCGGGAAACTTAAAGCTGCGAAAATAATTGTTCCTAAGCGTAAGGATGTCGCTAATGTTCCACAAAAGGCCCAGTTTAGGCACCGGCACGATTTCCGTAGTCCCTCCGCCGGTAATCGCAGCCTTGATCGACGGCACGACAAGGAACCTGTTTCCAAACCTTATTTCCGTAGCCAGCGACACGCCGCCGTCATGCCTGTCGCGGTTTCCCATTTCCATGGAATCCAGATGCGTAAAGTTGTAGTTAAAACCGCTCCTTAACGTGATAACGTCGTTTGCGTACCAGCTCCAGCGGCTGATAATGAAAACGCTATGCTGATCGTGTCTGGAAAACGCGCCGCCGGCATCCGTGAAATCCCGCCGATTCGTGTTCCATGTAAACGAAGCTTCGGTCTTCACGTCGTCATGAAAAGCGCGGGGCATTTCCAGCATGAAGCTTTGCCTGCCGATAATATCCGCAAGCTCGCCATAGTGCGCCGAAAAACCGGAGGTGGGAATGTTTTTGTCGGCGTAATAAAAATGCGAGGACGAGATGAGTCGTGTAAGACTGGGAAGCTGCCATACCAAAGACACGGTGCCGCCGGTATCCCACATCTCGTTGTTGTCCTTGCGGCGGGTAAAGCCCAGGGAATCCTCGAACAGGAAATGGTTTTCGGCGCGGTTGAAAAAAACGTTTGCGATTACCGAAAACATGTCACCACCACGGGTAAGCGAGAGGGCGACATTTTGCGCATCGAACATATCTTGCAAATGCGGGCCGTACACTTCGCCGTCGCGCCCGAAATACCGCCCAGGCAACGCGGAAGTGTTGGAGGCCGAAACGCCAATGCGGAACCCTGGTTCCTGCTTGCCAATGGTGACAATGTTTATAACACCACCCAACGCCCCAGACACATTGAATCGCGAGTCCGAGCCGCCGTAAATGACCTCGATGCGCTCTATGGAAGCGGGATCGATTTGAAAAATGTCAAAGCTGTTGTCCAGGGGCGAGTTTGCGGGGATCCCGTTAATGAGAAACGCGACCCGACGCGAATCAAACCCGCGCATTGATATCCCCGTTTGGTTACCACGCGGGCCGTAACGGGTTATGTTCACGCCGAGGGTTTCCTGCAAAATATCGGCAATATTCGTCGCGCCACGGCGTTCGATTTCTTCCCTAGTGATGACCTCAATGTGCTGGGTTGTCTCTATGGTTCCCGTTATCGTGATGCCAACGTCGTCCTCGAACCATAGGGAATCGTCCCATAGATCGTCATCATGCATGTCATCGGCAAGGAGAGTAATCTGGAAAAAAACTAACAGTGCCAAAGCCGCAAATAATTTTGCAGCCTGGCGACTTTTTCGTTTCAATTATGGTTGCCTCACAAATCTGGATGTCATGTTTCCAAAAAAAGTCCCCACGGTATGTATGGTAAAGTTATGCCTAGCCTCTGCCAAGGTCGGGAATGATACACCAACCGTGGTAGCTGCCATAGATGCATTAACTTGTGTGTCAGTGAGGTTGTCAAAACGTAAACCTGTAAACCCTTGAAGGGGGGAATCGTCCCAGTTGGTCATGCCAGGATCTAGCTGAATGAAAATTACCCCATGGTTTTCGTCATCACCGAATAACACTACGTCCACAGCGGTACCCGTGGTTTCGAAACCCCACTCCCCTTCCATGCCCCAAGAAAAGGCGAACGCATTGGAAATTCTCATAAACTCGTCCCATTGGGATGTCCAATTTCCCGCCAGGTTTTCCCGTATCCATTCCTGCCCTGGAGTTAAAATCTCAATATTGGGCGAAGCAGGATTCGAACATCCAATAACCAAAAACACGGCCGGCAGAACCAGCAGGGCGAAAAAACCTTTCATCAAAAAGCGGCGGGGCAAATTTGTGTTGGACAACTTAAACAGAGACATAAAAGCTCCTTCCTCGAAGAAGGGATCCCGCCGAACGCAAACCTTGGCCAAGGGTAGCATTCGGTTAAAAGGCCGAACATTCCAAACGGGGACAGGGAATCCTTGTAATGGTAACCACGGCTTTTCTCAGGCTTTTTCCTCGAAGCTAAGAAAAAAATAGCCAACCCCATACAGGGCGGCACGTATACCAAAGTCTCCTGGCTTGAGGGCGGTTCTTCCATCGGCCTTCCCGGTTGCCCAGTGACCGTCTTTGACGGAATCTTCCCTACTCACAGTTACGGGATAGCGGGGGATTTTCACCCCACTTCCTTTGAAGTATACAGGAGCAGTTTATATGAGTTTTGGGAGCGTGTCAACTAAAACTCGGAATGTTGCAGCAATTCAAAGTTTCAGAAATATTGCGATCTTTCGAAGAAGCCGACATTCGAAATGGCTAAGTATCGTGCACCAATTTAGGAAAAAATATACGCCTATAACGAGCAAAGGGTACCCAATGGCACTTTCACGCCTTATTTCACCCTACTTTGAGATA
>Ga0209755_10003008_pt1 | contig 21788 bp, 24 predicted proteins | sample TergutCo191P1_FD_187301 | JGI IMG/M metagenome (GOLD analysis project Ga0209755, IMG submission 187301) | Cornitermes sp. P1 segment gut microbial communities from Petit-Saut dam, French Guiana - Co191P1 (SPAdes) (version 2) | ecosystem: Host-associated > Arthropoda: Insects > Digestive system... | reverse complement strand
GTGACAGCGGGGGGGGGTCTGACCTCTGAACTCATGAACTAAAATAAAACAACTTGCAAAATATGCAAAAATGTGATATATTATACTAATGCTACTTTGAAGGAGGGTTGCCCTGTGTTTGAAAAGATGAAAATTACTGAACCTAATCAGCTTTTTGAAAAGCTAATTTCAAAGATGAGGGGCTACCATCCCTCCTCGGATTATGAGCTTGTTGAGCGCGCCTTTGAGGTGGCAAGTGCTGCCCATGCCCACCAGTTTAGAAAATCTGGCGAGGCGTACATTCTCCATCCTCTTGAGGTTGCCATAATTTTGGCCGAGCTTGAGCTTGACCGCGAGACCATAGCAGCCGGTATTTTGCATGATGTTATTGAAGATTGCCCTGATTATCCGTTTGAGAGGATTAGGGAGCTTTTTGGTGCAGAAGTTGCAAATTTGGTGGATGGGGTTACAAAGCTTCAGCAAATAAAGGTAAACACCGAGTTTAAGAAAAACTTAAACAAAGGCAAAAACCGCGCCCACCGCCACACCAGCAAAGAGGAGGAGCAGGCTGAAAATTATCGAAAGCTGTTTATTTCCACTGCAAAGGACATTCGGGTGGTTTTGATTAAGCTTGCTGACAGGCTTCACAACCTTAGCACCCTTGACGCTATGAGTGAGGAAAAGAGAAAGCGCATTGCAACCGAGTCTTTGGACATTTATGCCCCTTTAGCAGGGCGGCTTGGCATATCTAGCATGCGCCGCCGCATTGAGGACCTTGCCTTTAAGTATTATGACAGAGAAACTTACACCTATATCAAAGAAAAGGTGAACATGAAGGTTGATGCGCGGCAAAAGCATATGGAGAAAATTGAGTTTGAGATTCACATGCTCTTAAAAACAGAGGGCGTTAAGGGCAAGGTAAAAGGGCGTGCCAAGCACTTTTTTTCCATTCACAAAAAAATTAAGAAAAATGGCGGCAATATTGACGAGGTAATGGATTTGTTTGCTGTGCGGATTATTGTGGACACAGAAGCCGAGTGCTGGCAGGCTTTGGGGCTTGTCACCAATGCCTATGCCCCCATGCCCGGGCGGCACAAAAATTATATTGCCCGCCCAAAGCCCAATGGCTATCAGTCACTGCATGATGTTTTGATTGACCCTGAAGGGGGCTGGCCTTTTGAGGTGCAAATCCGTACTCATGAGATGCACAAGGTAGCTGAAAGCGGGGTTGCTGCCCACTGGAAATATAAAGAGGGCTCAACTGGGCAGATGGAAGGGGACTTAAAGCTTGCTTGGCTTGCCCAAATTTTGGAGCTTCAGCGTGAAAATGAGGATAATGAGGATTTTATGCCCCTTCTAAAAGGGGAGCTTGATGTTTATAACAGTTTTGTGCACTGCTACACCCCGCAGGGACATGTGATTGCCCTGCCTCATGGCGCGACACCTATCGACTTTGCCTATGCTGTGCATTCGGCTGTCGGCAATAAGTTGACAGGTGCCAAGGTTTTTGGGAATATGGTCACTAAGGAGTATGTGCTAAAAGATGGCGACCATGTGGAAATTGTCACCAATGCGGGTGCCAAAGGTCCAAATGCCGAATGGCTTAAAATTGCAAAAACAAGCCAGGCGAAAAATAAAATTAAACAATGGCTAAAAGGGGCAGACCGTGAAGCGAGCATCGCTAAAGGAAAAAGCCTGCTTGACGCTGCTGCCGCCGAAAAAGGCAAAGAGCTGAGCCTCCAGAGACTCCACACTCCCGAAGGGGAGAAGATTGTGCTAAAACGCCACTCCATCAAGGATTTTGACACACTGACAGCAGCCATTGGGCGCGGGGCTATAAGTGAAAGAAGCGTTATAAACCGCTTGTATGATGAATATATGCGCCAAAATCCCGCACTGGAGCCCACCGCAGAGGAAATTTTGGTAGAAATTAACAAAGACCAAAAGCATCCTCAAAGGGAAATTGCCCATTCGGGGGATGTTATTGTGCAGGGGGCAAGCGGGCTTCAAATTGAGTATTCCAAGTGCTGCAGCCCAGTACCTGGGGATGACATTATCGCCTTTGCTACAAGAAGCCGCGGGGCAACCATCCACCGCGCCGTGTGCATAAACATCCTCAACCTGCCTGAAAGCGAGCATCCCCGCCTGCTAGAAGCTATGTGGAACATTGGCGAAACAGACAACAAACACTTTTTTGCTGAACTAAAAATTTATTGTGACAGCGCAGGGATGATTCCCCAAGTTTCTGACGTTTTCCTAAAGGCTTCCATGGAAATAAAGGCCATGGATTATAAACAAACAGGCGATGGAGCTATATTTAGCGCGGTCATTCCAGTTTCAAGCCGTGATGATGTGGAAAAAATTTGTAACCGTTTGACGGCTCTCAGGGGCGTGCACTCGGTAGAAAGGATAATGACATAAGATGAAAATTTTGACAATGCAGGTAGGAAGCGGCGGCACAAACTGCTATATTGCCTATGACGAAAAGAGCCTAAAAGGCTTTATTGTTGACCCTGGAGATGATGCCATTGCCATTATGGCTGAGATTGGCAATCGTAACATTGAGGTCGAAGGGATTTTTGTGACCCATGGGCATTATGACCATATTGCCGCTGTCAATAGGCTTAGGGATTCCCTTGAGGTGCCCAGTTACTGCTCTGAGCTTGATGCTGAGGTGTGTGCCAGCGACCATCTCAACTGCTCTGTGGCGGGCGCGCGCAAATCTATTGTTTGTGTGATTGATAAGTATCTGTCTGATGGGGAAGTGGTTGATTTTGGCTGGGTGAAAATTACTGCCCTTTTGCTGCCTGGGCACACCCATGGGCAAATGGCGTATTATATTCCTGAGCATGGCGTCGTTTTTACAGGGGACAACCTGTTCAAAGACGCCTATGGGAGATATGACCTGCCCACGGCAAATTTTGAACAGTTAAAGGCGTCCCTAAACCGCTTGTTTACGTTGCCGGCGGACACTCAGGCACTGCCTGGGCACGGCAGGTCAACCACAATTGGGCACGAAGCCAAAAATAATCCGATTTTGAGAAAACATTAAATTTGCTATTGACATGTCGGAATTTGGCGTGTATAATAGAGACAATGTATAGCTCCGAGCTTGATGCCTAAGGGATAAGAACTTTCTATGGATAAGAGCCAAAAGGGTGGACAGGGAAACCTGTTTACCTCCCCATTTGGAAAGGAGTGCCAATTGTTTTTGTGGTATTTTGGCGGCTTTCCTTGTGGGAAGTCGTTTATTTGTTTGAGGAGGCTTCTATGTCGAATTTTACTCATTTTGATTCTGATGGAAATGCGGTTATGGTGGATGTTAGCGGGAAAGCTAAAACTGAGCGACAGGCTTTGGCAGGTGGGCAGATTAGCATGTCCGCCGAGTGCTATCAGGCTGTTAAGGGCGGCTCGGTTGTGAAGGGGGATGTGCTGGGCACGGCACGGCTTGCGGGGATTATGGGGGTTAAACAGACGGCTTCTTTGATTCCACTTTGCCATATTTTGCCTGTTGAGCAGGCTAGTATTGATTTTGAGATGGATGATGATAATTGCGTAATTACCGCGGTTTGCACGGTGAAGGCTACGGACAAAACAGGGGTTGAGATGGAGGCTTTGATGGGGGCGAGCGTGGCACTGCTTACAATTTATGACATGTGCAAGGCTGTTGATAAGTCTATGATTATTTCTGACATTAAACTTTTAGAAAAACATGGCGGGAAGTCGGGCTCATATGTGAGGTCTAGTTTATGATTGATTCATTTTCGCGTAAAATTAACTATATGCGGGTGTCCATTACCGACCGCTGCAATTTGCGATGCGCATATTGCATGCCTGAGGATGTTGAGAGTATTTCTCATGATGATGTTTTACGGTTTGAGGAGCTTTTGCATTTGTGCTCTATTATGGCGCGGCTGGGGGCAAAAACTATACGTGTGACTGGCGGCGAGCCGCTGGTGCGCAAGGGCTGCGTGGGCTTTATTGAGGAGCTTAAAAAGCTTGATGGGCTTGAAAATGTTACTTTAACAACAAATGGCATTTTGCTTTCAAAAAATTTGGACAGACTGGTGGCGGCAGGGCTTGATGGGCTTAATATTAGCCTTGACAGCCAGTGCCCTGAGATTTACAAGAAAATTACCGGGGTTGACGCTTATGCTCAGGTTATGGACGCTATAAAACAGGCGGTGCATGCGGGCATGCGGGTTAAGGTGAATTGTGTGCCCATTAAGGGTGTGAACGACAGCCAAATTTTGCCAATGGCGGCTTTGCCCCTCACAATGCCTATTGATGTGCGGTTTATTGAGCTTATGCCCACAGGTGCTGGTGGGGACATGAAGGGGATTTCTTTGGACGAGGTCACTGAGATTATCAGGGGTGCCCACCCGAATTTGGAGGTGGATGACAGTTTTCACGGCTTTGGTCCTGCACGGTATTTGAAAAGCGCGGACATGCTTGGCAGTATTGGCTTTATTAGCAGTATGAGTGAGATTTTTTGCGCTGGCTGTAATCGGGTGCGCCTTAGCTCCGAGGGATTTTTGACCCTTTGTTTGCACCATAATAAGGGGCTTTCTCTGCGTGAGCTTTTGCGGGGCGGGGCAAGCGACGAAGAAATTGAAACTGCAATTTTGCAAAGCATTAGTGAGAAGCCTGAGAAGCACCATTTATTGGAAAATGAAATTGGGCTTAAAGATATGTCTAAAATAGGAGGATAATTATGGGAAAAGTTATGGCTGTGTGTGTGAGCGAGGTTAAGGGCATCCAAAAGCGGGATGTGGGCAAGATTTTTTTGAAAAAGGGCTGGGGGCTTGAGGGGGACGCCCACGGTGGGGACTGGCACAGGCAGGTTTCCCTGCTTTCTTATGATAAAGTGAAGGCATTTATTGACAGGGGTGCTGAGGTGAGTCATGGGGATTTTGGTGAGAATTTGGTGGTTGAAGGGATTGACTTTCGCGCGCTACCTGTGGGCACGCGCCTTAAATGCGGCTCGGCACTCCTAGAAGTGACCCAAATTGGCAAAGAGTGCCATACCCGCTGCCAAATTTACCATAAAATGGGAGACTGCATTATGCCTAGAGAGGGCATATTTGCTACGGTTGTAGAAGAAGGGGAAATTTCTGTGGGTGATACCATGGAGGTGTTGTCGTGACCGCCGCTGTTGTGACCCTTAGCGATAAGGGGTTTGCAGGGGAGCGCGAGGATGTGAGCGGTGCCATTATTAAAGAGATGCTTACAAATGATGGATATATTGTCAAAGAAACCCTTTTGTTGCCTGATGATTTTGAGCAAATATCAGAAAACCTGATAAAGTTGAGCGATATGGGGATTAACCTGATTGTGACCACAGGCGGGACGGGGTTTTCTAAACGGGACGTGACCCCTGAGGCGACCATATCGGTGGGTGAGCGGGCGGCACCTGGGATTGCTGAGGCGATTCGCGCCCACTCACTTGCCATTACAGGGCGGGCTATGCTTAGCCGCGGGGCATCGGTGATTCGGGGTGATTCGGTGATTGTGAACCTGCCCGGAAGCCCCAAGGCGGTGCGGGAGAGCCTTGAATATATCCTGCCGCATTTGGAGCATGGCATTGAAATTTTAACCGGACAAGCTAAGGAGTGTGGCTCTTAATGAAGTTTTTGCAAGTTGAGTCAATTGAAAAAGTCAGAGAAAAGTTGTTAAATTCAGCTTTGGGATGGTTTTTGCAAACTGAATATTTGCCTTTGTCCAAAGTGTGTGGCAAAGTGCTGACTGAGGATATTCTTTCTAGGGAGAATAGCCCTAATTTTAGGCGTTCTATGGTGGATGGGTATGCTTTGAAATTTGAGGACGCCCAGAGGGCGGGAGAGGACAACCCTGCCTTTTTGAAAGTTGTGGGCACTGTGAAAATGGGGGTCCAAACGACTTTTGACATCTCTGATGGTGAGTGCGCCGAGATTCCCACAGGGGGGATGCTGCCTGAGGGCGCGGACGCTGTGGTTATGTTTGAATATTGCGAAACAGCCCAGGATGACCAAATTGCGGTGTATCACTCAGTTTCAAAGGGCAGTTATGTGGTAAATATTGGAGATGACATGAAAGAGGGGGCTTTGCTTTTGCCAAAGGGCAAGTGCCTGACACCCCATGATATTGGCATTTTGGCGGTGGCGGGGATTAAGGATGTGCCTGTGGTCCGTGAGCCTGTTGTAAGTTTTCTTTCTACAGGCAATGAACTTGTTACTCCACATTACGAAAAGTTGGAATTTGGAAAAATAAGAGAAACTAATATCTTGTCTCTGTCCGCGCTGGCAGAGAAGGTGGGGTATAAAATTGGGTTTACGGCTGTTTTGCCTGATGACGAGGTAGCCATTAAGGCGGCTGTGGCGCAGGCTATGGAAACGAGCGATGTTGTGGTAATTTCTGGTGGTAGTGCCAAGGGCAAGCTGGATTTGACTGCCAAAATTATTGACGATATGGCAAAGGGCGGGCTGTTTGCCCACGGCATTGCCCTAAAGCCTGGAAAATCAACGGTGCTACGGTATGACGAGGCGTCAAAGACCCTGCTTGCAGGGCTGCCGGGACATCCAATTGCCGCCATGACGGTATTTGAGATGCTTTTTGGCTGGCTGTTAAGGGAGCTTGTGGGTAGCCCGCCGCCTTTGTCAATCCCCGCAATTTTGCCTTTTAACGTGCCTGGGGACGCGGGCAAGCTGACCGCTTTTCCCTGCCGCCTTGAGCTAGAGGGCGGGGTGTATACAGCCCACCCGATTCACTATAGGTCGGGGCTTATTGCGAATTTGACTGCTGCTCATGGTTATTTTCTGATTGACAAAGATACCGAAGGGCTGCAAGAGGGCGAAAGTGTGCTTGTTCATTTGTATTAGGGGGGTCAGCCGGCTAAAGGTTGCGGCTGAACCCGCTTGGCACTGCAAATACGCGCTTTTACCACCGTCATTCCGCGCTTGACGCGGAATCCCATCAAGATAGCCGAATGACTTTAGGGTGAAGACACATTCGGCTAAACCGAGGGGACCCCGCGTCAAGCACGGGGTGACAGATGGGGGGGTGGTGTCCCTACAGCGATTGGAGGTTAAGGGCATGTTAAAGCGAAATTTGTATCTTACAAATATTCCTATAGACGAAGCTTTGGCGAATTTTCGGGCGCGGCTGGGGGATGCGCCGATTTCTACTGAGGTTGTGGAGACCAGGAGGGCTTTGGGCAAGATGACTGCGCAGGCGGTTTTTGCTCGAAACAGCTCGCCAATGTACGACTGTGCCGCCATGGATGGCATTGCGGTGGAGAGCCGCAAAACCCACGGGGCTGGTGGCACTTCGCCCATGACCTTGCAGTCTGTGGAGGATTATGTAGCCGTGGACACAGGCGACCCTGTAAAACCGCCTTTTGACGCGGTTATTATGGCTGAGGATGTTGTGGAGAATCCTGATGGGACTGTGACCATTCGTCAAAGCGTGGCACCGTGGAAAAATGTGCGCCCTGTGGGCGAGGACATTGTTCAGGGGGATATGATTTTGCCCAGCCGCCACAAAATCCGCCCTGTGGACATTGGTGTGATGATTTCTGGCGGGATTTCTAAAGTTGTGGTGGAAAAGCCCGTGAGTGTGGCGATTATCCCCACTGGCAGCGAGCTTGTGGAGGTTGACGCTCCCATGCGTGATGGCAGCATAATCGAATCCAATTCATATATGCTGGAAGCTTTAACCACGGAAAATGGAGCGATTCCAGCGCGGATGCCCATTGTGCCTGATGCTTATGATACCATAAAATCTAAACTGCTTGAGGCGGTGGAAAATCATGATATTGTGCTGGTTTGTTCGGGCACCAGCGCAGGGCGGGAAGATTACGCCATCCACGCCCTTAAAGATATTGGCGAGGTGGTTGCCCATGGTGTGGCGCAAAAGCCTGGTAAGCCTGTGATACTCGCGGTTGTGAAGGGCAAGCCTGTGATTGGCGTGCCTGGCTATCCTGTGGCGGCTTATTTGACATTTGAAAATTTTGTAAAGCCGCTTTTAACTGAAAGAATTTATGAAAATGTGGTTAAAGTCACGCTTACCCGCAATCTTGTGTCAAGTTTTAAGAGCAGGGATTATGTGCGGGTGAAGGTGGGGCTAATTGGTGAAAAGCTTGTGGCAACGCCCCTTGCACGGGGCGGCGGGGCGGCTATGACACTGGTTCGGGCAGATGGTTTTTGCATTATTGACCAAAGTGTAGAGGGACTTGATGCCGGGTTTGAAGCTGATGTGATTTTATCCCGCAAATTGAAGGATATTGAGGGTCAGGTGGTCAGTGTGGGCAGTTATGACGCACTTCTTGATATAGCCGCTGATTTGATGCGGATTGAGCATGAAAACGCTGGGCTGGCAGTCGTGCTTGCAAGCGGGGTGGCGGGGCTTATGGCTCTGAAAAACGGCGAAGCTCACATAGCCCCGATTCATTTGGAGGACGAAGATGTCATAAAGAAAATGTTTGAGGGCAAAGAAATGGCACTGATTAAGGGCGTCAAGCGTGCGCGGGGCATTATGGTTAAAAAAGGCAATCCCTTAAATATCCAGAGCACCAGCGATTTAACAAAATCTGGCACTAGGTTTTTTGAGAGGGAGGCTGTATCTAGTTTGGCTGTAGCTGCGGCTGTGGCTGGGGAGAATATGGATGCCGGCATGGGCACCATGACCGCTGCAAATGCTCTGGGACTGGACTTTATACCCGTAAGCACCGAGGAATTTGATTTTGCCACCTTTAGGGAATTTTTGGGCTTGGAAAATGTCAAGGCTTTTGTTGACACACTAAAAAGCCCCAAACTGCGGGAAAGGCTTGCAGAGCTTGGAGGTTATGATTTTGTAGAATGTGGAGAGGTGATTTTGATTGAGTGCTAAGGTTTTGGGGATTAAGATTTACACCAAAAAGGGCTGCGAGGGCGAGGTGTTGACTACAGCGCGCCTGACCCCTGACGAGGGCATTGTGGGCAACCGCCATGATGATTTGTGTTTGCTGACGACAACCGCTCAGGAGTTTATGAAAAAGGCTGAAGGGCTGTGTTTTCCTAGGTTTAAGGAGAATTTGGTGGTTGAGGGGGATTTGAGTGATTCGGGCACTTTGGCAATTGGAGATGTGGTGCTGGAATTAACTGGGGGCAAGAAGTTTTGTTTCCCTGAATGCGCCTATTTTAGCGAGGATGGCGGCTGTCCCATGACGGGCGGTGTCGCCTTTGCAAGGGTTGTGCAAGGGGGGGTGGTCACGGTTTAAGCGGCGACAATTGAATACAAAGTTTACTTCGATTTTGTGGGGCTAAGGCTTGAGTTTTAGCTATGCCCTGCAAAACGATAGGGTGTGTGGGGAAACTAGCACACCTTCCGTTGGAAAAGGAGTAAAGTTGCTTTTTGTGCAATTTACGTCCTTTTAGGGACTTTTTTTGTCCAGAAAAGAGAGGATGGTATTATGAAAAAAAGAGGGCTTGTTAAGATTTTGGCGGTTTTAGGTGTGGCGGCGATTTTGGTTGGTTGCGGCGGCAGGGACGATGACGTGCCTATGCACTTGCTTGTGGGGGCGGCGGCATCTTTGACGGATGTAAATGGTGCGATTGCTGCGGCATTTGCCGAGGCCCACCCGAACATTACGCTTGAGTTTACCCACGCTTCTTCAGGCAATCTGCAAAGTCAGATTGAGGCGGGGGCACCTATTGATGTGTTTATGTCTGCCGCCATGGCGCAGATGCGCAATCTGGACGAGCAGGGACTTATTTATGGTAATTACCAAGTGTTGGTAAGAAATGCCATTGCCCTAATTGTGCCAGCGGACAGCACCTTGGAAATTAATGGATTTGATGACCTCGCTCTTGATGCCGTAGAGCTTGTTGGTGTTGGAGATGAAACCGTGCCAAATGGCAATTTTGCTAGGGAAGTTTTTGATTCCTATGGCATTTTGGATATTGTGAATGGCAAGTCTGTTTTCGCGACAAATGTGCGAGTGGTGCTGAGCTGGGTTGAGATGGGTGAAGTGGATGCAGGGGCGGTGTTTTTGACTGATGCTGTGGCTTCAGGGGATTTAGTGCGGATTATTGCCGTTGCCGAGCCTCACCGCCACTCGCCGTCTATGAATCCTGTGGGGATTGTGAGTGATAGCCAAAGCAAGGAAGCTGCCCAAATTTTCATAGACTTTTTGTTTGATAGTAGGGAAATATTTGAAGAATTTGGGTTTGCTTGGTATAGGAACTAGATGCTGGCAGGGGGAGCCGGCTAAAGGTTGCGGCTAAACCCGCAGACTCGCTTAGCCCCCTCCTGAGTTACCCCGCGCTCCCCTCGGTTTAGTCTAACGCCTCTTTTGTCGAACTTGGGGTTATTAGTTATCAGTTAAAATCAGCGTGTCTCCTGCTTGAGGAGGCACGCTGATTTTTAATATTCTTGACGTTCTTGACTTATATTACATTTGATAAAAATTCCATCTAAAACCATATTTATCCATAACTGTTCCAGAGAGCTCATTCCACTCAGACTTTTTCAGCGGAACGATTATTTTGCCGTTTTCTGCTAAAGCGTCGAAAGCGGTTTTTATTACAGATTTGTCGGTTTCGTCAAATCCTATGCTAGTCATAAAGTCTTGTCCTTTTTTGTAGGGTTCGTCCCAATCCCAGTCACAAAACATGATGGTAATGCCGCATAGGGTGATTTGGGCGTGTTCTATAAGGGCAGGGTTGACTTCGCTGTTGTCGACATATGCCGTCACACCAAAAGCTTTTTCGTAATGCACAACCGCTTCTCTACAATTGCCATTAAAAAATAAATATGGGCTGATATTCATTTTGCTCTCCTTTTGATTCGGGCAGCTTCACGTTTTATTTTTTCGTAGCTTTTTAGGCGGGCACTTGATAGAGTGCCTTGCTTTATGGCGTCTTGGACTGCGCAGCCTTGCTCATTTTTGTGGGTGCAGCTGCGGAATTTGCAGTTTGCGGCGAGAGTTTCTATGTCGTCCCATGTGGTGTCCTCGCCCTCATTGCTCCACAGAGCGATTTCGCGCATGCCGGGGGAATCTATGATTGCCGCACCATTTGGCAGGTAAAATAGCTCTCGGTGGGTGGTGGTGTGGCGGCCTTTGTCCTCCATCTGGCTAATATCGCCCACTTTTAGCTCGTCGCGCCCTAACAGATGGTTGATTAAAGAAGACTTGCCAACTCCAGAGCTTCCTATGAAAATTGTTGTTGTATCCGGCTGCAAAAATGCTTTGATTTCGTCCAAGCCCTCGCCAGTCACGACACTTGTGCAGATTGGCGGAGCTTTTAGGTTGAGCTCCTCACACTCACGCAAAAAATGCGAAATATCCTCGCAAATGTCGGATTTTGTGAGGATTAAGCCATAAGGTATGTTTTGGAGTGCCAAAAAAGTGAAATACCGCTCCAAACGCCGCAGATTAAACTCCTGATTTAGGCTGGTGACAATAAATGCCATATCAATATTTGAGGCAATATCCTGAGACTCGCTCACAACACGTCCTGCCGCCTTGCGGGTGAGCAGATTTTTGCGGGGCTGAATTTCCCTGACGACATCCCCCTCAACCAGCACAAAATCCCCAACACAAGGCGGCTCATTTAGCTTTTTCAATGCTTTGCAGTTGACAAGCTCACCATCAATCAAAACCTTGTAATTGCCACGCTGTACACTAACTATTCTTCCGTTTTTCATATTACCTCTCTTTTTCTGATTCAACTTGGTGAGGAAAGGGGACTGTCCCCTATGACAGCTCCACTACTTCTTCACGCTTAGGTCCGTTTGAGAGCACACTAACAGGCAGCCCCACTTGATTTTCCAAAAAGCGCACATAATCCTGCGCTTTTTGGGGCAGGTCGCTGAATTTACGTATGCCGCGGATGTCCGTTTTGAATCCTGGCATGTTTTGGTAGACCGGCTTTGCCGCATTTAGAAGCGGGGAGGGCGGAAATGTGGTAATCTCCTTGCCGTCTACTTCATAAGCGACACAAACAGGGATTTCTTCCATATAAGATAGCACGTCAAGGTTAGTAATGGCAATGGAGGTGGCACCCTGCATCTGTGCTCCATAGCGGGTGGCGACGGCGTCAAAATAGCCCACACGGCGAGGACGCCCAGTTTTCGCGCCAAATTCACCGGCGTCACCGCCTCGCATGCGAAGCTCCTCAGCTTCTTCGCCAAAAAGTTCGGTGGTAAAAGGTCCAGCCCCTACGCAGGAAGAATATGCCTTTGTAACCGCCAAAATATCAGTCATTGCATAAGGAGGGATGCCCATGCCAACAGTGGCAAAGCCCGCAAGGGTGTGGGAGCTGGTAACATATGGATATATGCCTACCCCAACATCCCTTAAAGCACCCAGCTGACCCTCAAACAAAATATGCTTGCCCCCTTGCCAGCTTTCACGCAAAAAGGCGGGGGCGTCACAAATATGCTCCTCTACAAAATCCTTGTGCTTCATTAGCATCTCAAACACATCCATATAATCCACGGTCTGCCCGCCATAAACATTTTTCACAACCAAATTGACTTTTTCATACAAATATTTAAGGCGCGATTTCAAATGCTCCTCGTGGAAAATTTCACAAAGCTGAATGCACTCTTTAATGTATTTATCAGAATAAAATGGGGCAATGCCCACCTTGGTGCTGCCAAAGGCCTTGTCCCCACGGCGAATTTCTTCAAGTTCGTCCATCAGGACGTGGTGGGGCAGCACAAGGGGCACGCGCTGGTCGATTTTAAGCTGAAATTTAAGCCCAGGTGCACCTGTGTACACCTTTGCGATTTCTGTTTGCAGCTGCTCCAAATTAAGAGCGCAGCCGTTGCCTATGATATTTACAACATTTTCATAAAAAATCCCGGAAGGCAGCTGGTGGAGGGCAAACTTGCCGTATTTGTTCAAAATGGTGTGCCCTGCGTTGCCGCCCCCTTGAAAGCGCACAATAATGTCCATAGCCGACGCCTTCATGTCAGTAATCTTCCCTTTGCCCTCGTCGCCCCAATTTGCTCCAACGATAGCAGATACCTTGCCTGTACTTTTCATAATTCAACCTCGCTTCAAAAAAAATTTTTCAACAACACTTGCAATATATTCAAGACTATGGTATAATATTTGCATAGTCGTAATTTTCGAGGCAGTCGCTTGGCGTGATGTGCGTTAGGTTATGCTACCTCCCCGTTTAATAAATTTCAAAAACTGGAAAAATGGCCGCGCCCGTTTGCAGACATGGCGGCTATTTTTCGTTGTCGTTTCTGCCTTGCATGTATATTAATATCGTTAGCATGAGTATCATCTGCGTTTGCAGTAAGTAAGAGATTTCAAAAACTGACAATGGGAACACCTCCTTTAGGGAGATGCGAAAACCTAACCGCCGCCAAGCGATTGCAAAGTCATTATATAGCATTTTTTCCTAAATGTCAAGCATTAACTTTAATCAATAAACACAACATGCCCATCTACGCGCACCTCAAAGCCCATATCTTCAAAAAGCGTCAAAGGCAGGTAGATGTAGAAGGTTTCTTCTGCCATAAAGGCGTCGTTTATGCCTACTGGCACTCGGGCATCGCCTGTGGCTAGGTAGTTTAGGATGTTTAGGGAGGCGAGGTTTTTGCCGTAGGCGTCAAGGACTGCAAATTGGCTGCCTGCGGACACTTCCGTAAGCCCTAAAGTGCTCATTATTTCATGATGCCACGCTATATGGGTTGGGACACTGTGCCCTTGCAAGGTGTGTATGCTTTGGATGGCAATGCCAAAGCCGCGCACTGTCACACGCGGCAGCAAGCTTGCACTGCACACTGCACGCTGTGGCGCGCCAGAAAGGGCATCTTCAATTGCCATAAGGTATGCCCTCGTGGTCATGGTGGCACCTGAAACCGCGTCAATTATGGTGTCTTGGGCTGCCATTACCCGCGCAAACACCTCGTCTGACGCGCCAGTAATGCCTGCCAAAGCCACATTGTCTATAATGTCAATGCCTGTAATTCTTCCATTTGCGACATGGACAGTCAGCTCATTAGAAAACCGCCCTTGTTCAAACGCGCCTGTGTAGCTGCCGTCCGCAACGCCCGCAAGGTCAACGCCCTCAAGTGTCACATCCCGCATGGCGCGGGGGTACAGGGCAATCACCGCACTCACCAACACTATAACCAAAATGCCAATACTTGTAAAAATGATTTTAGTTCTCCTTCTCATACCTTTAATTCCTCCGCAATTTTCTCCCCAATCTCGTATTTTTCAAGCATCGGGCGCACATGCTGCTCCAAAAACTCCTCAGTCTGCTCAGCCGCCCTGCCTGTGAATTTTTTAGGGCTTAAAAGTCCCTCCAGATGCTCTAAAGTCGTGTCAAACAGAGGGTCATCGGCAATCCTTGCAAGTAAGTCATTGTCCGCGCCCTGCTCCTTCACCTGTGCTGCGGCCGCCATGGAGTGGACCCGCACCGCCTCGTGCAGCTGTTGGCGGTCGCCGCCCCGCTTTACGCCGTCCATCATGATATTTTCCGTCGCCATAAAGGGCAGCTCGCTCATCACCCGCCTATGTATCATTTTTGGGTACACAACCAAACCGCCTGTAACATTAATGAAGATATTCAAAAGCCCATCAAGTGCCAAAAACGCCTCAGGCACGGCAATCCGCTTGTTGGCAGAATCATCCAGCGTGCGCTCCAGCCACTGGGCAGAAGCCGTGTGCGCGGTGTTTGAGGCTTGGCTGATGATGTGGCGGGCAAGGGCGTTCATGCGCTCCGCCCTCATAGGATTGCGTTTATACGCCATTGCAGACGAGCCGATTTGGTTTTTTTCAAAAGGTTCTTCCATTTCCTTTAGGTGCGCCAAAAGCCGCAAATCATTGGAAAATTTGGCGGCAGACTGGGCGACCTGCCCAAGGGTATTCACCATCCGCGCATCCACCTTGCGGCTATAGGTCTGCCCGCTAACAGGATACACCCCATCAAAGCCAAAATCCGCGGCAATCAAGGCTTCAAGCTCCTTCACCTTGCCGCCGTCATTGTCAAAAAGCTCCATAAAACTGGCATGAGTACCTGTAGTGCCCTTAGAACCCAGGAATTTAAGGCTTTCAAGCACAAAGTCAATTTCTTCCAAATCCATTAATAAATCATGGAGCCAAAGTGTCGCCCGTTTGCCCACGGTGGTCAGCTGGGCAGGCTGAAAGTGGGTAAAACCAAGGGTTGGCATGTCCTTATACTGACCAGCAAAATCCGCCAGATTCGCCACAACCTGCGCCACCTTATCCCGAACAAGCTCCATTGCCTGTCGCTGTATAATCAAGTCCCCATTATCCACCACATATGCCGAGGTTGCCCCCAAATGGATAATTCTAGCAGCACTCGGGCATTGCTCCCCATAGGCGTGAACATGCGCCATAACATCATGGCGAAGCTGCCGCTCAAACTCAGCTGCCCGCTCAAAATCAATATTTGCAGCATGAACTTCAAGCTCAGCAATTTGAGCCGCGCTTACAAAAAGCCCTAATTGAGCCTGCCTTTTAGCCAATGCCACCCAAAGGGCACGCCAAGTCCGCACCCTATTTTCGTCAGAAAACAGCCACTGCATCCTCTCCCCCGCATATCTGCTGGAAAAAGGTGACACATATTTACTTCTGTCCATAATTTCAACCTCCATTTACTAAATTCTACCATAGCTGGAGACGTCCGTCAACAAAAAAAGTTGGACAACCATTCCACACCTAAATTTGCACGACAACCCCATAACACCGTCATTCCGCGCTTGACGCGGAATCCCATCGGTTTCGTCGAACGCTTGTGCGCCCTATGGTCATTCGGCTATCTTGAGGGGACCCCTTGAGCCTGCCCCGCGCTTGACGCGGGGTCAAGCGCGGGGTGACGGCACTTTGAGGCTCTCGTCAAGATTAAAGCTTGCAACTAAGGACTGTAAACACAAACTCCCGAAGGCATGAAGCACTCACCACATTTAGGGCGCGGGGCTTTGCAAATCTCCCGCCCAAAGGCGATGATTTGGTGGTTATAGCGCACCCAATGCTTTTTTGGAAGCACCTTCATCAAATCGAACTCAATCTTCACAGGTTCACTATTTTTCGTAAGCCCCAAATGCTGAGAAATTCGCTTAACATGGGTGTCCACCACCACGCTTGGCAGCCCGAATATGTGACAGCGCACCACATTTGCCGTCTTTCGCCCCACACCAGCAAGGGCGGTCAGCTCCTCCACGCTTGAGGGCATCTTGCCGCCATGCTCACTCAAAAGCTGCCCGGCAGCCGTAATGATATTTCGCGCCTTATTGCGAAAAAACCCAGTCTGCCGCACATCATCCTCCATCTCACTTAAATTTGCCCCCGCAAACGCCTCAAGAGTAGGATATTTCTCAAATAACCTCTTGGTCACAATATTAACCCTGTCATCAGTGCACTGGGCACTTAAAATCGTCGCAACCAACAGCTCATAAGGCTCCTTGTAATGCAAATAACACTCATCCTCATAAGGATAGTGTTCGTCAAGGGAGGCAAGAATCAATTTCACACGTTCGCGCTTATTCATAAAACCATTATAACACAAAAAAAAGACCTTCGCAAGAGCGAAAGCCTTTGTTAATATTTATTGGAATTTGGGTGACCAGCTTGCACTTAGCTGATGCTTAAGGTCAGTGCACTGCTGAGAATCCGCCCCAGGAGCGGGGGTATAATAGCCCTTTGAATGGGCAATTTTATACAAATCATATTGGAATTTTTCATCGCCATCGCGCATTTGTTGGAAAGTTTGGCGCAGCTGTTGGTTGTTACATTCTGCAATTGTCTTAGCATATGTGCCAAGGCTTGATTTTACGCCTGCAAGCACGTCATTTACCATACATTTTTCCTGCATGTTAATTCCTCCTAAAATTTAGTCTACAGCATGGATGCAAGCTTTTGCGCGCTTTGCTTTGCTTCTTGCGCCGCTTTTTCAAACATGTTTTTAATTGTGGGGTCTGTGCACTTTTGTGCATACTCGTTTAGCTTGCTGGCAACGGTGATGTGCCCGCCTGCAATCTCTCTGATTGCGTTAAATTCCAATTGGCTGATATTATTCAAATCGGGTTCCTCCTTTGCATATTTTTGATAGCACTAATATTATTATCTAGCGCACCAAAATTATACAATGGATATTATTTCCTTTGCCTGTCTTTAGGCACAACGCACGTGCCGCTGGCTTTGCACACCACCACAGGCTCAGCCAGCACATCCGCCGCCGTCACCCCAGCTGCCGCATTTGGCGCAATCACCTTCTTCGCCACAAACTCCATCTTGCGGGAGCTGTTGCCCACATTCACAATCTTTCCAGTCGCCTCAATATAATCCCCAGCATACACAGGGGCGAGAAATTCAACGGAATCATACGCCACAAAAAGCCCCTCGTCCCCATCTTGCCGAATCAAAAGTTCAGTCGCCACATCCCCAAACAGTGCAAGCATACGTGCCCCATCAACCAAACCGCCCGCATAATGGGCATCTTTGGCACTCATACGTAATCTAATCATAAACTTTTCCTCCTAAAATGCAATTTCTAACATTATAGCATGAAAAATTTGGGGGTGCAAGCAAATTTCTGATTGCGCGCGGGTGGTTTGGGTGGTATAATGTAAAAATGGACAATGTGATTACGTCAAGTGCCAACCAAATAGTGAAGAAAATCCGCGCTCTAAAGGAGAAAAAGGGGCGTGAGCTTTATGGTGCCTTTTTGGTGGAGGGCGACAAATTTATTGGAGAAATTCCGCAGAGTTGGGAAGTGGAGCTGTTGGTGGCGGCAGAGGGTAGGGGACTGTCCCACGCACTTGGGGACTGTCCCCGGGTAACCGTCTCCGAGTCCATCTTCGCCACTTTGACAGATGTAAAATCACCCCAAGGCGTGCTCACCGTGGTTTCCAAGCGCGTTTTCACGTTAGACGACATAAAAACCCCCACAATCTTTGTTTTAGAGGGAATCAGTGACCCTGGCAACTTAGGCACAATCCTCCGCACATGCCACGGGCTGGGCGTTGGCGGCATCATCATGACCCCTGACTGCGTGGACATTTACAGCCCCAAGGTGGTGCGGGCGTCCGCCGGCTCGGTGTTTCATATTCCATTTATTACCATGGAAATGAATGATGCAGTTAATAAGCTAAAAGCGAAGAATGTGCCTATTTACGCCACTGTCAAAGAGGGTGCCGTCCCTGTGTTTGAGCTTGATTTGACGGCTTCTGCCGCATTTTTGTGGGGCAATGAGCATAAGGGCTTAAAGCCTGAAACCATCACTCTTGCCGGCAAAACTGCCACAATCCCAGCCAGTGCCGAATCCCTCAATGTCTCCATGGCAGCCGCTATTGTGGCATACGAAATCTCGCGCCAGCGCATAATGCAGTAAACTTTTGGCAATAATGTCAGAATGAGGAAAAAATATTATTTTGAAGCGTTAATAATAGCGGGATGGCTTGTGCTCAGCATCTTTTTTGCTATGTTTGTGAATAATTTTGTGATTGTAAATGCACAGGTGCTGTCAGGCTCAATGGAAGGGACAATCATGACCGACAACCGGGTGCTGGGGCTTCGTTTTGGCTTTGCTTCCGGGCTTCGCCGCGGGGACATTATTGTTTTTGACTCACCCATTCCTGAGATGATTACCGAGCCCTTTATCAAGCGGGTCATTGCCCTTGGTGGTGAAAAAATCAAGGTTTATGGGGGTATTACTCATATAAATGGTCGCCCCATGTTGGAAAATTATGTGACAAGCGGTGTTCAAAGGGATTTTGAGAGTGTTTTTGTGCCTTATGGCTATGTGTTTGTGATGGGTGACAACCGCAATAATTCCAAGGATTCGCGGTGTTTTGGGGTTATTCATGTGGACACGGTGGTGGGTAGGATTTTTATTTATTAGAGGTTAGAGGTTAGAGATGAAAAAAGTGGTTTTGCTTGCAATCAATTCTAAATATATTCATTCTACGCTTGCGGTGTGGTTGATTGCGGGCAGCATTGCCCACCATGATGCGGTGGTGGTCGAAACCAATATTAACCAGTCTGATGGGGATATTTTAACCGCAGTTTGTGCCCATAATCCTGATGTTGTGGGGATTTCTACATATATCTGGAATGCGGGCAAGCTGCCCGGCATTTTGGAGGAGCTGAGGGCTCGGCTGCCTGATGCCGCCCTTGTCCTTGGCGGTCCTGAAGCGGCTCATAATGTGGATTATTGGCTATCACTTGGGGCTGACCATGTGCTTGTTGGCGCGGGCGAAAGCACCTTCCCTGCTTTTTTGGACGGCACTCAGCCAACACCCACATTTATCGACCCTTTTGACTCCAAATATATCGCCGCTTTAGATGGCAAAATTGCCTATATTGAGGCGTCCCGCGGCTGTCCTTTTAACTGTGCCTTTTGCTTGTCTGGAGAGAGTGCTGTCGAGTTTTTCCCGCTGGATGCGGTAAAAGCGCGGCTTATCAAGCTTGAGCGAGCAAATGTGCGGGTTGTGAAATTTGTGGACAGGACTTTCAACGCCCACCCCGCCAGAACTTACGATTTAATCGAGTTTATCATAGGCTTAAACTCTAAAAACCGCTTTCATTTTGAGGTGGCGGCGGACTTATTTGAGCCGCGGACGCTGGAGCTTCTAGCCTCTGCCCCCGCGGGGCTGTTCCAAATCGAGGCGGGGCTTCAAAGCTTCTTCGAGCCAGCTCTTGCGGCATCCACCCGCAAATCCGATTTGCAAAAGGCAGTTTCAAACATACAGACAATTTTGCAAGCGGGGAATATACATATCCATTTGGATTTGATTGCAGGGCTGCCGCATGAAACTCTTTCAGATTTTGCGAATAGTTTTAACCAAGCTTATAAAATAGGGGCACACAAGCTCCAGCTGGGATTTTTGAAGATGCTCCATGGCTCAGCACTGCGCAAAAACGAGCCGTCCATCATCTTTGAATCAAAGCCGCCTTACCAAATCATTGAAAGCCCATGGCTAAGCCGTAACGAACTAGAAATTCTCCACAAAACCGAACATGCCCTGCAAGACACCTATAACAAAGGGCATTTTATGGGCACAATCAAATATGCCCTAGAAAAATCAGGCTTAACGGCATTTGAGTTTTACCGTGCCCTTGGAGAATTTGTGCAGAAAAAGGGCAGGGCACTGGAAGCTTATGCCGAGGAGATTTACAAATTCTGTATGACATTACAGGGCGTTAGCTCCGAGGATTTATGCGAATACATGATAATTGACTATCTGAGCATGACAAAAGGTGTGAATATGCCCAAATTTCTGAAACTTGGGAATAAGGTGCAGATGAAGCCTATAATTGAACATGTGGAAGCTGCACTGGGCAGGAAAATCCGCAAAAATGAGGCTGCACTTTTGCCATCGGGCAAGAGAGTGTATGTTGATAGCATGCAGCAAAATGTCATTACAAGGCTATACAAAATTTACAATATATAGGAGGAAATTATGAATCCACAAATCACAATTGAAATGGAAAACGGCGGCACTATGAACTTTGAGTTGCTTCCGGAAACCGCACCGATTTCGGTTGCAAACTTCCTTGACCTTGTCTCGCAAGGCTTTTACAATGGGCTGATTTTCCACAGGGTCATCCCAGGCTTTATGATTCAAGGCGGCTGCCCCGAGGGTGCTGGCACCGGCGGCCCTGGGCACACCATCAAAGGCGAATTTGCCCAAAACGGCATCGAAAATGACATTGCCCATGAGGCGGGGGTGCTCTCCATGGCACGCAGCCGCGACCCTGACTCGGCAGGCAGCCAGTTTTTCATTATGCACGGCACTTCCCCTCATCTTGACGGCTCATATGCAGCTTTTGGCAAGATTTTGTCAGGGATTGAGGTGGTGAATGAAATAGCCGCCACAGAAACTGACCATATGGACAAACCCCTTGAAGATTGGCGTATTAAGACTATAACTATTGACGAAATTGCATAGAATAATTTGTCCCTCTTATGAATAAGCTTAAAAGACAAGCTGACTAAGGGGGATTTTTATGCACATAGACGAGCCAAAATTGGAGCTTTTACAGGCACAGCCCGCCCGCCCGCAGGTTAAATCACAAGCGCGGGTGAAATATTCAAAAACCATGGACGCGCCACACCGTCCCAGACGCCGCGCCCCAAATGCCAGACCTGACAAACCCACAAAATCATGGCGGGAGAGGGTTGCCATCCAAGCCATAATTTGCGCGGGCTTTTTGGCTGTGCTTTTGGCATTTAACATAATTGACACAGCATTTACAAATAATGTAACCAGCTGGGTCGAACAAAACCTTGCCTTTGACTTTTTGGCAGGCGAAGACGGGGTGGGCGCGTGGACCAGCCGTGTTGTGGACATTTTCAGGACAGAGGACGCGCCCGCCATAGACCATGCTGATGACGCACCCCACCACTCGCCGCTGCAAAACATCCCTGAGGGCACGCTAACTCCCGAGGATTCGTGGATTGACCCGAATATTCTAGACGAGATAGAAACAGACGGTTTGGACTAGTGAGCACTTTATTAAAAATCTTGATAAGCAAAGCCGTATCTATTAAAAAAATCTATTGACACCCCTTGTCTTTGTGTATATACATTGAGAATGTACAATCCAAAAAATATCACAAAGGGGTGTAAAAATGAGAAAAATGTAAAAAATTATTCGCAATTTTAATTGTTGCTGTGATGGCTGCAGGGTTCGTTGGTTACTGGAATTGTCCATGAACCCCGGCTGATTGATAAAGCTGGGCTGGGACTATGGCTAGGCGGACGCATTACTTCGATGTAGGGTGCTTCTTGTGTGTTTGGTGTATTTAACACGTCAAGTACATCCATAGGCTCATCGTCAGTCTGATAAGTTTCCACGA
>Ga0209755_10003007_pt1 | contig 21800 bp, 18 predicted proteins | sample TergutCo191P1_FD_187301 | JGI IMG/M metagenome (GOLD analysis project Ga0209755, IMG submission 187301) | Cornitermes sp. P1 segment gut microbial communities from Petit-Saut dam, French Guiana - Co191P1 (SPAdes) (version 2) | ecosystem: Host-associated > Arthropoda: Insects > Digestive system... | reverse complement strand
TAAACGTGTCGCACGGCGTAAGGGACGGAAAGCCCTGGCAGAGTCAGGGACAGGTAAAATTCATCTGCCCGTCTCCCGGCTACGATCGCCATTTTACAATTTGCAGTTATTTTCATATCGAGATGATACCCGTCGAAATGAAAGACGACGGTCCCGACATGGACGCCGTAGAAAAACTTGTTTCATCCGACCCGATGATCAAGGGTATCTGGTGCGTTCCCAAATTTTCAAATCCCACGGGTATTGTTTACTCGGAAGAAACAGTTAAACGATTCGCAAAACTAAAACCTGCAGCCGATGATTTTCGAATTTATTGGGACAATGCGTATGCCTTCCATGATCTTGGCGACTCCAAAACAAAAATACCAAACATTATCCGTCTTTGCGAAGAAGCCGGAAACCCCAACATGGTTTATCTTTTTGCTTCTTTTTCTAAAGTGAGTTTTGCAGGCGCGTCCGTTACCTGCATGGCTTCTTCAAAATCGAACTGTGAATACATACGAAAAAGACTCAGCGTTCAAACAATCGGACCTGATAAACTTAATCAACTGCGTCATGTGCGTTTCTTTAAAGACGCAGCGGGTGTTATGGCTCACATGGAAAAACACGCCGCAATCCTTCGCCCCAAATTTAAACTTGTGGCGGATACGCTCAAAGGCGAACTTGGCGATCTTGGCATAGCAGAGTGGGCAAACCCCAAAGGCGGCTATTTTATAAGTTTTAATTCGCTCGACGGCTGTGCCAAACGCATTGTCGCTCTTTGCGCGGAAGCTGGCGTTGCATTAACACCTGCAGGCGCAACCTTCCCCAACGGCAACGATCCAAGAGACAGAAACATCCGCATAGCTCCCACATGTCCGCCTCTTTTTGAACTTGGCGAAGCTTTGGAAATCTTTTGCGTAGCTGTTAAACTTGCCAGTGTGGAGAAATTTTTAAAAGCTTGAAATTAGGATTAAAGAAGAAGAATTATACCACGAATGGAATAACGCAAGTGCGAAAGCTATGTTCGATTATAATAATTTTATCATATCCCTGCTCTGCATTCCTGAATTAATTCTACAATTTCTTGGGTTGTAACATTTAACTTAACTCGCGGGATGTCTTCAAGCGGTGATTTTCCTTTTATATTATTGTTGATTGGAAGAATCTTATATTGCTTTCCTTCGTTGTTTATTATAACCTCATCTTTTAATGCGGCATCTAATATCTGCGTTGTATTTTTATTAAAATCAGAAATACTAAAGATCAACATATCATCCTCCTAAAATAGAAATCCCAAGTTCGTTGCCTATTTTCTTCATGCCGTTGTCAAAGGTTATTAGTGATAATTTTAATCTATTTGGTGGAGGAATGGTAGCGCCACCTGAGAGTAGTTTTAATTTTTTTTACCACCAACCATCACGAACACGCTCGCAAGCTCGCGTTCTCAAATCTGCTGTTCGTATTCATTTCTTTAAACCTTAGAAAGCTAGGATAGCAAGCTATTATTACTCTGAAAAAGAGAAAAAACATCGGACTATGTTCGGTCTTGTTGGTGTGGTTCGTGGTAAATTCTTCTCTTTTCCTGTGTTAGCGGTTCAGCTGTTAAAAAACGCAGGAAAAAAGGCTGAATTAAATTAAGCGATTAATAATGTAAAAATAATACGATTTATCTGTATTTAAGTCAATAAACAAGAAAAAACACCGCTAGAAAAAAATCAGCGTTTTATTAAAGCTAAAAAACAAAAAAATATAGGAGATTGTTATGACAGAAGTGAATAAACAAAAGGCGAAAAAGGCCGCCCAAATCGCAAAACGCGTGGGCTTGGTGCTTACCGCCGCGACCGCCGCGACAACGTTTGTTGCGTGCCCCCCGGATCCGACATGTGAATGCGCCCCTGGCACCGAACATTTATCGGGCGATTTGGATGGAACAGAATGCTGTGATTTATGCGCAGACAACCATTGCACAATCGTCGATGGAAAGACGGTTGAAGGAATCAAAGTGATAAACACCGGCAACGTCGATAATTTTGATACTGTAACTACGAACGTTGATAATGCGCTTAAAAGGGCAGATGCCATTCAATTGGCGTATATCAAGGAAAATATTACCGAAATACGGGTAAGTAATGCCACCAGTGGCAATATTACTTTGGTCAATGGAGTTCTTACAATCAGAGTTGGCCATAATCATAACGCTATTTGGACTTTCCTTGAAGAATGGTTGGATGATAATGGACTTGCGATGCTGTTCAAACAATTCGACAATTCCAAGAACAATGTTCGTTTCGGACACGCCTAGAATTGTTGGCGAGCGCAAGGGTGTCAGACGCCCAAGTCTTCATGCGCAGCGTGTTGTTGTGAAGTAGAATTTCTACCACGAATGGAATCTGCGATTCCTTCACGAACAAGCACCTTTGGCGCTTTTACTAACTTGCTGTCCGTTTTCTTTTCCTAAAACCTTAGAAAGATAGGATTGCAAACTATTATTACTCTGAAAAAGAGAAAAGGCATCGGACTATGTTCGGTTTTGTTCGTGTGGCGCCCAAGTCTTCACGCGAATGCGTGTTGTTGTGAATATTTAAGAAGGCGTGGCGCCAGACCAAGTCAATGAGATTGTAAATGTGCGAAAGCTTCAGCTTGAGCAGCGCGCCCGGTAACGTGGTTGATCTCTTCTCTTTTCAAAGTCCTGCGATTTCATCCAAGGAAAGCCCTGTGATTTTTTGTACAAACTCAGGTGTAGAACCCTCGGCAAGCAGATTACGCGCAATGGTGAGTTTTTCCTGTTCTACTCCGTCTTCGAAGGCTTCTTTGGCGCGAATTTCTGCTATTCTTTCTATGCTTATGTCATGATACAACATATTACTGACCTCCGATCCGTGTGTTTCCAAGAATTCCTTCAAGATGTTATTCTCTATGCAGTATTTTACAACAGCTTTCGCAGATTCATCAAGTGATAAATATTCCCTGTACTCATGGAATTTATCCACAAAGAAACTGTAATTGTTAAGGGTGCTGCTCTTTTTAAGGATTTTTTGATTACGTCCCTGATTGATATTAAAAACCTGAACAACAAGCTCTAATGGTAACTTTTCGCTTTCCCTCAACTTTAAACCTGTAATGTCCTTAAAAGCGGAAGAGAGTCTTAACTCATGATAATCGGGACATTCTTCCTTGCCGTTGTATAAAACGATAAACTCGGGAGTTGGGATTTTTATCAACTTTTTATGATAGATATTTTCTTCTTCAACAATTTTCTCGTAAACGCGGGCAATATACATCAGAATCCTGAGCGGAATATTCTGGCTTAATGTTGATTGATGCTCTATTAATACTACGATTCTGTCATCAATGGTGAAAGAAAGATCATTGATCTTCTTCATGAACAGGGCTTCCGAAAGGGTGTTGATGTTAATGATGGCGTCTTTCGGAACATCAATGCCTTCGATGGCGCCGTACAGTTCCCGCAAGATTTCGGGGTCGCCGAAAAGCAGGGAAAACACGCTGTCCTTGTAATGTTTGTTTGCATTTGGGTTCATAAATACCTCATAAAGAAAATTTTCCCGTGCGTCAAAAGATGCTCGGCAGAAAACCTTCAAAATCATGAAGATTTTCATACCCTTATATGGCATGAGAGTGTCATTTTGCTTTAGCGAAAACGAAAGAATTTTGAAAAAAGTGAGATATTTTTATAGAAGGAGCTTGCTGTTGGCTGGTTAAACCTTTTTATAAAGCAAATACTTAAATAAACTATTAAAAAGAGGTTAGGCAGGCGATGGGGTGTAAAAACACTAGTGGTAATTTTTTTTTGAATATTTCTTTTAGCTTCATTTTTATTAAAGCGTATGCCCGAAAATTTAATAGGAAAGCGTGAGCGAAAAGCTCTGACTGCATTTACAATTGCTGCGCAAGCAGCTTGATCTGCGTTGAAAATGCCAGCTAGCGGCTGTTGAGAAAAATGCCAGAGCCATTTAGCAGGCAGGGCTTAACGCTCACGCTTTTATATCAAGCTATAGGCATACGTTTAAGTAAAAAGCGGCATATTGACAAACCCCCCTCAAAAATTATATAAAAATATTCAAGAGAGGAGTAATTATGGGCTACATTGATAACATTATCGGTTTAATCGAAAAAAGGGACTCGGGTCAGCCTGAGTTTTTGCAGGCGGCAAAGGAAGTATTGGATTCTTTAAGAATCATTGTCGATAAAGACAGCGTTTACGAAAAGGCGGGTCTTTTGGAACGCCTTGTCGAGCCTGAACGCGCAATCGTTTTCAGGGTTCCCTGGGTGGACGACTCGGGCAAAGTGCAGGTAAACCGCGGCTTTCGCGTACAGTACAACTCGGCGATTGGACCTTACAAGGGTGGGATTCGTTTTCACCCGTCCGTAAATTTAAGCATTATAAAATTCCTCGGGTTCGAACAGACTTTTAAAAATTCGCTTACAGGGCTTCCGATGGGCGGCGGCAAGGGCGGCTCGGATTTTGATCCCAAAGGAAAAAGCGATAACGAAGTTATGCGTTTTTGCCAATCATTCATGACAGAGCTTTACAGACACATAGGTCCTGACACAGACGTTCCTGCAGGAGACATCGGCGTTGGCGGAAGGGAAGTCGGCTTTATGTACGGTCAGTACAAACGAATCGTAAACAGGTTCGAGGGCGTATTGACAGGCAAAGGAATCGGCTGGGGCGGCTCACTTGCAAGAACCGAAGCTACAGGTTACGGACTTGTTTATATAGTAGACGAATATCTAAAAACAAAAAGCGACGGCTTTAAAGGAAAGAAAGTTGCAATTTCGGGAAGCGGCAATGTCGCCATCTTTGCCGCACAAAAAGCGATGGAACTTGGCGCAACTGTAATCAGCGTGTCAGACAGTAATGGATATATCTACCATAAAGAAGGCATCAATCTTGATACCGTCAAAGATATAAAATTAATAAACAGGGAAAGACTTACAAAGTATGCCGAAAAACATAAAGATGCGGTTTATACCGATATCGGCAAGGGCAGAGTATGGGACATTCCATGCGACATCGCTCTTCCCTGCGCGACGCAAAACGAGCTTCTCCTTGACGACGCAAAAAAAATGGTCGAGAACGGATGCAAGATCGTAGGCGAAGGCGCAAACATGCCGACAACATTGGACGCGACAGAAGTGCTTTTAAGCAAGGGCGTTGCATTCTTCCCCGGCAAAGCTGCCAATGCGGGAGGCGTCGCAACATCGGGCTTGGAAATGTCCCAGAACTCCGCGCGTCTTTCATGGTCATTCGAAGAAGTCGATTCAAAACTCAAAGGCATTATGGCAGGCATTTTCCGCAGCATGAATGACGCGGCAAACGAATACGGCAAGAGCGGAAACTTCGTGATCGGCGCAAACATCGCAGGCTTCAAGAAAGTCGCAAGAGCAATGCTCGACCAAGGCGTTATCTGATTATTGCACTGGTGTTAAGGTAACAGCCGGTTCCAGCAAATCGTGGACACCGGTTGTTCCTACGCGTACGCGGGAAAGTATCATTACGCCTGCGGCGTTTTCGGTTTTGTAGACAAGACGGTTGTCGCTTCCGCCTTCGGGACGCAGTTCCAAAAGTTCGTTGCCGTCAACTTTGTAAAAAACATAACGGCCCCTTCTTGTATTTCCGCCCGAGCTGATCGTATATTCGCCAGCGGTATTAAATTGAATCCTTCCCCATGACGAATCAAAAACCGAATTGAAGGCAGGTCGTATCTGCGAAACGGTTTCCCCGATATTTACACTTCCCGCCCTGCGGTACGAACCGTCCCATGGAGTTGAAACCGCAATTTTCAGGCGCACATCCTCGATAACCCTAAGTTCGATCCTGTCCAGCGAACGCAATTCAATATCGATAAAGCGCAACAAGGTGCTTATCGAAATATTCTGGCTTCTTATAAAAAGACCGTAACGGGTGTAGTTTGCGCTTTGCCAGCGGAAAACCTGCTGGGACTCGTCGCCGAAAAAGATGATTTCCTTTCCCGCAGGATCAAAATACAAATACTGGCTTGTATCGACGGTACCCATGGGACTTACATAGTACCAAAGGTCGTTTATAAAATTTTCAAATACGCCCGGCGTGCCGCTTAAAAGTTCCCTTAGCCTGCGTTGTTCGATTTGCGTTCCCGGGATTCTCGATACATTGATCTGTTCGTATTGTTCCCTTGAGGGGTTAAAGGAATAAATCGTTTCTATTTGATCCATTATGTTTGCGGAAGAGCTGTCCTGACCGTAAGCGGCAATGTTAAAACTTTGTCCTCTTGTCATTCCCTGCTGATACGCGCTTGAACGCGTTACTTCCTGAACGATTATCGATCCTGCAATTTGCAATTCGGCAATTTTTTTGTACGGTTCCTGAATGCTTTGGTTTGTGGCGGGTCTGAAAATGGTCATCGTATGCTCGTTGTTTGCGTTCATTCCGGTAACGATAATGCAATTGTTTCTGTCGCCGATCAGGTCCTGGCTGAAAAGGGTGGCGGTTTCCGCTCTTGATGCCGCGGCAGGCAGGTTCCACATTCGTTTGTATTCTCTCGTCCCCGTATCAAACCCGATAAAGGCAATATACACAGGACCCGATGCATCGTTTGAATTTCTGTAAAGCACAAATTGCTCTTCCATAATGCCGGATTCGCTTTCGCGGTTTAAAACCGCAATGACATTTTCGCCTTCCTGCATGGGAACTTTTGTCGAAAGATTTTCTTCCAAATAGACAAAATCGCCCTGTTCTGCGGACGAGTACGCACCCGCCTCCCTTGGGGTTACAATTCGTGTTCTTACATTTTCATCTTCCTCGGGAATAAAGAAACGCTTCCAAAGACCGGTTGCCAAAAATATTATCAACAAAACGGAAAACGCCGCAATTCCTATATATAATCCCAATAACTCTTTTTTCATAAACTACCTATTGATTGATGCGTGACTCCACACAGGATAGCAATTTTCTGATGGTTTCATCCATACCGTAACTTCTGAAACCTGCCGCAGTAACATGACCGCCGCCGCCGAAGTTCTGGGCGATTTTTGAAACGTTCAGTTTCCCTTTTGAACGAAGCGAGCAGAATATCTCCCCTTGTTCCCTTTCGCGCAAAAGAATGCTCGCTTCGACTTCTCTTGCCTTTAACGGAATGCTCACGATGTTTTCAACCTCGTCAAATTCCGCGCCTGCCCTTTCAAAGTCTTCCCAGCGCAGAATCATAATGGCGATTGTTGTGCCTGCATAAAATTCAAGACTGGAAAGGGCCTGCTTTTGCAAAAGGACGGACGCGCACGAAGAATTTTCCATTAGCTGTCTGTAGATGTTGTTCGGAGTCGCTCCCCATTCAAGCGTTTTGATTGCAGCCTTAAAAGTTCTCATGCTTGTTTTAGGATAGGCGAAAAAACCCGAATCGAAAACAATGCCCGCATAAGCCGCCGTCGCCGTAAACGGATCAAGGGCAAATCCCATTTCGCAGGCAAGCTCAACTGTCAGTTCCGATGTTGACGCGGCTGTCGAATCGACAAACCCCTTTAGTTTTGTCATAGGCTTTGGATCGTGATGATCGATATAAAAGACTTCGCGCACTTTTTTGATGGCTTCCCTTATTGCTCCCATATGAAATTCTTCGGAAGTGTCCGCAACCAGCATTGCCGCATTTTCCAACAGGGGAGCATGCGCTTCGCTGTCCCACTTTTCAATCTCAAAACCTTCCTTGATGTACTGAAGATATTTTGGAATCGGGGACGAATTTAAAATGTATGCTTTCTTTCCCGTTTTTTTGATAATCGCCGCGAGTACGGCTTCGGCTCCAAGCCCGTCCGCATCAGGCTGATCATGGGTAGTCAATATGAATGAATTGTGGCGGTCCATAAATGAAAGTATGCTGTCAAACATTAACTGATTAATTAAAGTAAGCTGTTGTCGCCCTTCTTACCCTTGAGTCAAGGTTCAGCCCGACGACAAGAGCGCGCCATGAAGAAAAATCCTCAACCCGCGAATAACGCAAAAGGTTTCCCTGCGGGTTATTGATAACCGAAGAAAGCGCCTGTGCAGAAGCGCTTATCAGCAAAGTGTAACTGTAGCTTGACGACTGCCTTCCCGCAGCTTCTCTCAATGCGCTTGAAAAATCGGGATTGTTTCCTGAAGGTTCGATGTCGCGGATGCTTCTGTTTACCGCTTCTCTCGTATTGGATTCAACCCTGCCTGTGTAAATAACCCTTGCCGAAGCTCCTGCGCTCCAGACTGTTATTCTGTCTCCGTCAATCAATATCTGACCCAAGCGGTTGTTTATCCATGAAGCCGCCTCTTCCTTGACGCCCGAAAAAGATGCCGAGCCGTCAACAATCAAATTTACGTCTATCGGGGCTCTTTGGGCATGGGCATTCGAAATGCCGAAAAAGACCGCCAAAACGAGCGGCAACAGGTTCCTTGCTATTTTGAGGCTTGACCTCTTGGCTTCATTCTTCATGCCTGCATTTTATCATACCGGCCGGAAAATAGCCAGTAAAATCGAGCTTTTTTTATTGTCACTTCTTTTGAAAATTTCCATAAAAACCCCTTTACATTTGGGGTCAAAATGTGCTATTCTTCAATAAGGTAGTAGTTTAAAAACTAATTTATAAGGAGAGTTAATATGGGATCAATTGATCTGCCCAAATCGCCGAATGTATTCCATCCGGAGAAACCAAGTGCAGTCGGTTCACGCAATTCATTGGCACAGGAATATCGTGATCAACAGGCTGAAGTAAACCTATTGCTGGAAGAGGAAACCAACAAGGTTATCCACCATTTGACAGCAAGACTGCCGAAAGACGTTCTTGAACGCCTCGACGTAATGGGCGGCGTAAAGGAAAAACTTTACAATTACTTCAACCAGAATTACCAGAACATGTTCAACCGTTACATGGTGACCAGCGAAGATGAGATGGTAAAGAAAGTCAGAAACTTCATCGACAAAGAAGAAACAAAAGTTCTGACACGTTACACGCCGAAAGAAATTGCAGACCTTCTTGACGCCGTTGGAGGCGCCGACAAGTTCAACACCGGCGAAATTGAAAAATCCGTAGTTAACATGTACGGCCACTTGCAGGGCCACATCCAGAGGGGAGTCAACGAACTTGAAACCCACACAAACAGCATCCTTCGTCAGAAAACTGACACAGGCGCTTTCGTCCGCGGTGAAAACGCATACTCGATCGTAAAGTGCGCATTCAAGGACAACATGCTGAAACCCAAGACGGTAAGCGATGTAAAGCTTTCTGTTAACATTCTGGATTCAGAACTCATCAGCCCGATTTTCCATTATCAGGTAACCGTTGAATACCTCGTAAAAGACCTTATCGCAAAACACATCATTGACACAATCGACAAAATTATCGAACAGATCAAGGATGACAGAATCGATCAGGGTCTTGAAGAACTTTCGGACGGCGAAATCATCTTCACAAAGCTCAACAGAGTTGACAGCTTGACAGATGACGACACCGAAAATGAAAAATCAAAACGCTATACTTTCATGGCGAAAAAACTGATGGACAGGCTTACAGACCTTCGCGCCGAAATCGATCCCGAATCGTTCGACGCTCTCAACATCCGCGAAAACATCAAAAAGATCATCGACATGGAAAATATCCGCAACCGCGGCTTCAACACGGCGATCAACTCAATCACCGCCATTCTTGACACTTCAAAGATGGGCTATCAGTACATCGAAAACCTCAAGAACGGCCGCGAAGTTATCATCCGCGAATACGAAGACACGGACGTTGCAAATCTTCCCGATGAACGCTATTCAATCAAACTTCGCTATTTCGACAACTCGCAGCTCATCGAAGACCGCAAGGCTTACGATGTAATGATCAAGAGTTTCGAAACGGAAGTTCAGCATCTTTGGGATGTTCTCGAAGTAATCTATCAGGATTCAAAGAGCTTCTTCAAAGTCAACGACTTCCAAGACTTGGCAAGAAAGAACAAGAACAAGATTCGCAAGACAATCAAGGAAAAATCGGGCGAACCGCTGTACGAAGACATCGCAAAAGTATGGGACGAAATTTCTTTCGTAAAATCGGCAGAAACCGAAGTTGAAAGATCAAACCGCACCTACATTTTCGAAAAAGACAGAATCCGCCAGCGCATCATTCTTATGCGCAACAAGATGAAGAAAATGTACGACTATCTGTATCCTGTCGAAAGACGCGTAATGGAAGACAGACTCTCCTGGCTCGAAAAGGAATATTTCAGATTCGATTACATGATCAATCCGTACCACATTCAGCCCGGTCTCCTTCTTGACGTTGACATTACGTCAATCAAGAGGAAAAAAGTCACATTGGACGCAATGGCGAACGTTCTCAACGAATTCCTCCACGGCGTTTCCAAGGGCTTCTCGGATGCGGCATTTGCGTCGTTCAGCCGCAGAAGATCAACAGTTCGCGAAGACATTAACCAGTCGTTTGCCACAATTGTTGAAGAAGATGAACAGACCGTTGCGGCAGCAGCGCCCAAGCCAAGACCGGCAGCAATTTCCGCTCCCAAAGCAGCGAAAAAATCGGCTCCGGCAAAGAAAAAAGGCGTTGTAGATTCAAGAGCTAAAGCCAAAAAAGGCGGCGGACGCGGCGGAATTGCGGAACTCTAAAATTAAAATAGGGTAACGTAAGGAAAATTTGTTTTCTAAGCGCCTCCGAAGAATTCTCGGGGGCGCTTTTTTTCAAAAATGATTGGAGGAAATATGACGGATAGCGTTAATCTGGAGATGCTTTCAACCCGTTCTGGTTTTAACAGTGCGGTTAGACATATTAAGCAAACAATGGAGATTGCAGGAGACGGCGGCAACCTCGGCGATATTGTTTATGAATTGGACGATGACGAACTGACAAGTAATAAAATAGGTTTGCTTTTAAGAATGCTATTGGTTGACAAGATGGGTTATAAGACCGCTTCCATCAACCTTCATGATACCGTAAAAGACCTTCCCGGTCTTTCAAAAGAATTCAGCAAATGGAACGGTATTGATCTTGTCGCCGCCTATTATCATCCCGAATTGGGCCTTTTAATTGCAAATCCCAAAGTTGCCGAAGAATTGGCGGGTTTTGGCGACTTGCGCAAACGGGAACTTTTGGTTATTTATGCAGGTCTTCAAGGCAAGGAAACCGACGAGAACTGCCAAAAAGCGGCGGAGCTTGCGCTTCGTCTTTTTGAAGGTTCAAAAGTGACACCGCCTGCAAGCATTTCAAAGGGAAAATTTACCGCGACAAAAGTTGCAAAACCCAAAAAAGCCGCAGAACCCAAACCTGTAAAAGCAAAGGCCTCGGCTTCAAAAGGCAAAACTTCCGCCAAAGGAAAATCGGCTGCAGCGCCAACAAAAAAACCGGCAGCTGTTCAGTCTTCGGGCGGCGGACCCAAGAAGATGACTCCAAGGTATGCAATCGTGGTTCAAAACGAACTGTTCCACAACGGAAACGTTGAGGCATGGAAAAGGATTGTGGCAAGCTATAAAGCCAAACATCCAAACCTTGAAGTGTATATTTATTATGAGAATGAGCGAATCCTTGATATTAATTCGCTGTTTAAATGGGGCAAGGTAAAACATGGCACAGCCATTGAAATAGCCGTAGCCGGAGACGAGATTCAAGATGTTGCGAAACTTCAGCGTTATCTTGCGCAAGGCGCAAGCCAGATGTTTGAAGCATTCCTTCGCGGCCCGGTTAATTCCGTGCTTAAACTGTTCTAATATAAGGAAAAGTATATGGACTCAAGAATACATTATTTCAGCCAAAAAGACGTTATTCCCGCGAAGGTTAACCCCGAACTTCTGGGTATTCGCGGCCGTCAGCTAAACGAATTTTCCGAGCTTGGTTTTCCGATTCTCCCCGGTATAATTCTGGATACCGATATTGCTTCCGAATTTGACATGAAAGCGATAAAAAAAGACGTGTTTGATCTTTTGGGAAAATGCGGCAAGCTGGTCGGCAAGAGTTTCGGAAACGAAGAAAATCCCATGCTTGTAAAAGTGATTATTTCTTCGAACATGGCAATAACAAATTATCCTGCTCTTCATAACTTTGGTCTTGTAAAATCGGTTCTGGAAGGATTTTCAAAATGGGTCGGCGCGGATTTCGCGGCAAACGAAGTTCTGTTCATGATCAGCGGAATGATGATGATTCAGGAAAGAATCAAGGAACTTGAAAACAAACCCAAAGAAAAAGATGAAATTGCCGAAAAATTAAAACTTTTAAAACGTCTTTTGGGAATCAAGGGTCCTTCCAATGAGCTTCATAATGAGGACAAGACTCCGCTTCCAAAGAAAAAATCCGCTCTGGAATATATGGACGAATATGCCAAATATTTCCCCAAAGGATTCTTTGACGATGCGGAAACCCAGCTTTTGATAACGCTTGGCGAAATTTCGCGCATGCTTAAAATGGACGAGCAGAACGATGATGATACCGCCATTGTAATTCAACCGATGGTATACGGAAACTACGGCAAAGATTCATGCTCCGGTTATTTCTTCAGCCGCAATGTTGTATCTGGCGAAAAGAAACTCCAAGGCAATTATTTTACGGGCAAGTTTAACGAAGTCGGGGAGACAGGTCACGAAGTCAACAAAATCGACGCGTCTCACCTTAAACAGCTCGAAAAAATTGCATGGACTCTGGAAGACAGATTCAAGGAAATCCGTCATGTTCGTTTCACGGTCGAAAACGGCAAACTCTGGCTTATCGAGCAAAGAGTCGTAGATTCAAAATCGACTCAGGCAGACCTTAAACTTTTGCTTGATCTTGCAAAACGAAAAATAGTCGACGAATCGTATGTAATTAAGGCTCTGGACCCGATACGTCTTAACGAAATTCTCCATCCTGTAATCAACATGTCGAGCATCAAGGGATTAAAATCGTGGAAGGGCGGTATTGCAGGCGCTCCGGGCGCTGCGATCGGACGCGTTTATTTCAGCACAGACGCGCTTTTGGAAGCCAAGAGGGCAGCTGCACAACACGGCGAAGACGACCGTTTCATTCTGTGCCTGGAATCTTCCTTTGCGGAAGACGTAAAGGCAATCGAAGTGTCAACGGGCGTACTTACGGCAGAAGGCGGCTATTCGGCGCACGCGTCCGTAGTTGCGCGTCAGTACGGCAAAGTTTCGCTTGTTTCTCCCATTTTAAAAATCAAGGGATCAAAGGCATCGCTTGGCGAAATGAGTTTTTCGGAAGGCGACTACATCACCCTTGATGTTCCTTTCTACGGCGAATCAAAAGTATACATGGGAGTTGCGGACCTGATCGAACCGGATCCAAAGGGTTCCGGGCTTATGGATTTTATCGATCTTTCAAAGAAGTTCTTAAAGGATTTCCATGTTCGTTCAAACGCCGACACACCGCGCGATGCGGCTTTGGCGTTGAGCTTTGGCGCAGAAGGCGTAGGTCTTTGCCGAACGGAACATATGTTCTTTAAGGAAGACAGAATCAATGTTTTCCGCGATATGCTCCTCTCCGACGACAAGAAAGAACGCCAAAAAGCGCTCAACAAATTGCAGGTTATGCAAAGGGAAGATTTCTGCGGCATCATGAAAGTGATGGACGGCAAAGAAGTTGTAATCCGTCTTTTGGATTCGCCTCTCCATGAGTTCATGCCGCATAACCCCGATGAGTTGCAAAGTTACATTGATCACGTTGCCAAAGTCAAAGGTACCAAGCCGTCAAAAGCCGAAATCACTTCGCGCATAGACGCTCTCCATGAGTTTAACCCGATGCTTGGTCACAGAGGCTGCCGTATCGCGGTTTCGTACCCCGAAATTTACGCAATGCAGGTAAAGGCCATTTTTGAAGCTTCCTACAAACTGCGCTCGGAAAAAGTTGATGCGCGTCCCGAGATCATGGTTCCAATCGTAATGAATGCCGCAGAATTGAAATTAATCGCTTACGGCAAAAAAATCGAAGGTTCCAGTTACATGGGTATCGTTGACATCGAAGAAGCGTTAAGAAGGGATCTTAAGGCAAAAGAAGTTGAGTACAAAATCGGCACAATGATCGAGCTTCCTGCTGCGGCATTGGGCGCGGGAGAAATTGCCAAATACGGACGTTTCTTCAGCTTTGGAACCAACGACTTGACGCAGACCACTTTGGGCATTTCAAGGGACGACTTTACAACCTTTATGCCCGATTACACCCTGTTCGACCTTATTAACGGCAATCCGTTTTCTACATTGGATCCGCGCGTAAAAGAGTTAATCGCTCTTGCTACGGATCGCGGCCGTCTCACACGCCCCGACCTTGTATGCGGATTGTGCGGTGAACACGGAGCGAATCCCGAAAACGTGCGCTTCTGTATGGACGCAGGCTTGAATTACGTATCCTGCTCGCCTTATTCGGTGCCAATCGCGCTCCTTGCGGTGGCTCAGGCGGAAATTGCAAAAACAGAATCGGCCAAGCCGGAATAAACGACAAATTGCATTGCATAAAAAAAAGGCTGCCATCAAGGCAGCCTTTTTTATTGTTTGATTTTAATTACTGGAACTCGCCTTCAAAGCCCATGTACTTTTCGACAATCGAAGAAATCAGGGCACCGGCTTTCTTTGCGTCAATCGCGGGGACTCTTCTGAATCTGTTAAGAGAATCAATGAAGAATTCTGAGAGCGATTTGTACACATCGGGACGCTGATAGAAAATTATCGAGAAATTGATGCCGGACGGCTTTAGAATGGTAAAAGAACCGTACGATTCGTCGGGATTCTTGGCTACCATTATCTTTGATTGGTTGCTTGCAGTAATGGTTTCGAGTTCTGCAAATCGTTTTGGAATTCTTTCGCCGTCCGCTCTTGAAACCGGTTCCTGGAATTTTTTGTTATAAGTATCCGGCTCGAGCAGAACATGCAGCTTTTTTCCGCCTGTTACGAACGTAAGTCCGTCTGCTGTCGGGAAAATTTCTTTTACGCCTGCATAGGATACAATCTCGTATTTTGAGTAATAAGAGTTCTCGTTGAAAAACGAAGAAACAATGTATCCGTGGGTAAAAGGAAGTTTGCCCTGCGAATAGGCGTCAAACAGGTTACGGAATTTAACATCCGATATTTCTTCCGATTTTTTTCCCTTAGCCGCAGCTTTTGGAGCGGATTTGGCTCCCGCTTTTGCTGCAGGTTTTTTCGCTGATGTAGCTTTTGCGCCGGCGGCCTTGGATGCAGGTTTTGCGGCGGCTTTGGAAGCAGGCTTGGCTGCTGCTTTGGAAGCAGGTTTTGCTGCCGATTTTGCGGCAGGCTTTGCTGCCGATTTTGCTGTTGCTTTTGCGGCAGGTTTCGCTGCCGATTTCGCGGCAGGTTTTGCTGTCGCGGCTTTAGCAGCAGGTTTTGAAGCAGCTTTTGCTGCAGGTTTCGCAGCAGGTTTCGCAGCTGTTTTTGCTGCAGGCTTTGCCGCTGTCTTTTTTATCGTTGCCATTTGTTCCCCCTTAAACATTTACGGTCAATAATTATTTGTACATTATAAACCATTCTTTATATATTTAGCAAGTGTTTTACACTTCGTGTTTACACTTCGTGCTAACACCTTGCCAAAGTTACTGCGCATGTTATCACTATGTCATCGACAGATGCGCCTCTGGAAAGGTCGCTGATCGGTTTTGCAAATCCTTGCAGGAAAGGTCCGAATGCTTGAGCTTTTCCCAATCGCTGAACAAGTTTATAACCTATGTTACCTGCATTTAAATCGGGGAAAACAAGCACGTTGACTTTTCCGCGAATGGGGCTTCCCGGTGCTTTCTTGTCCAAAACAGACGGAACCAATGCGGCATCGGCTTGAACTTCGCCGTCAAATACAAATCCGGGGTTTCTTTTTTCCAGGATTTCAACCGTATTTTGAACTTTTGTAACATCATCGTGTTTGGCGGAGCCTTTTGAAGAAAATGACAGAAGAGCGACTACAGGCTCTGTATTTAAAAATTCGCGGCAGGATTGGGCCGCGCATTCCGTAATGTCTGCAAGTTGTTCCGCAAGCGGATTAGGCACGACTGCGCAATCCGAAAAGATCATCGCTCCCTCTTTTCCGTACTGGCTGTCCATTCCCGCCATCACAAAACATGAAGATGCGGTTTTAATGCCGGGCGCAGTTCCGATTATTGAAAGCCCCGCCCTAAGCACATCGCCTGTCGTGTTTATGGATCCTGCAACCATTGCATCGGCATCACCCAAGTGCACCATCATGGCGCCCCAGCGCAATGTGTCGGCAATGTCGATTCTTGCCTGATCGATGGTCATACCCTTGTTTTTTCTCAACTCGTAATATTCGGCGGAATATCTGTCCAAGTGGTCATCAATTCCGGGATGAACAATATCGATGTTATCAAGATTGATGCCCTCCGACATCGCAATTTCCCTGACATCCGCAATTTTTCCCAAGAGGGTGACGCTTGCGGCTAGTTTTTCGTCGATTAAAATCCGTGCCGCCCTGATAATTCGCTCTTCCGTTCCTTCCGGCAAAACAAGCCTTTTTGAGGCAGACGCGGCCTTTGCTTTCATATCCGATACAAAATCCATAATTCCTCCATATCTTATATAGGATACTCTCTTTTTTGAAATACCGCAAGTTGGCAAGAACATGTTTGCCACTTCACAAAACTTTTTATTAATGATATATTTACTTCAATATGACAGAGATTTACAACGATTTTCTGGAAGATTCGGATTTTGACACAATCTTGTCTCCCGATATCGATTTTACCGGGACATTGCGCTTCGAAAAACCTTTCCTTATAAGGGGCAAGGTCTCGGGCGAAATTACCGCTACAGGGCTTTTGGTCATAGATGAAAATGCCGTAGTTAACGCCAATATTCACGCCCTTAGGGTTCTTATCCGGGGCCAGGTAAAAGGCGATGTTACGGCTGTAGAAAAAGTTGAGGTTACAATTACAGGAAAACTATCCGGTAATGTTACCGCTCCTGAAATTTACATGGAAACAGGATGCGTATTCAACGGCAGATGCACTATGGTTGGGAAACAGTCATGAAAACATTTAAAACTTTTTTGATTTCCGGCTTTCTTTTTTTCCTTTCGCTGGGCGTTTACGCGCAGGGAAGACCGCCCGACGCTCTTGCCGAATACCGTGTTGGTAATTTTGAGCGTTCTGTTCAGATATGCCGGGAAGAAATCGCTGAAAATCCCGGCAATCTGGAAGCGCATGTCGTTATCTGCTGGTCTTTGATTCGTTTGAACCGCTTCGATGAAGCCTTGCGTTATGCAAGAGCAGGAAGGGCAATTCACCGTTTTGATGTGCGCATAACGCAAATTTTGGGCGAGATACATTATTATCAGGGCAGAAACGAAGAAGCGCTGCAGTTTTTTCAGGAATACGCAAGCTCGGCTCCGGAAGGCGCCAGAATCGATCAGGTTTATTATTTTATGGGCGAGGTTTTTATCCGTCAGGGAAGATTCCGCCATGCCGATATAGCTCTTTCTACGGCAGTTCATTGGGTTCCTGGAAACGCCGCATGGTGGGTTCGTCTTGCATATACCCGCGAGAGCGCAGGCGATCTTTCAAGCGCAATAGAAGCCTACGAGAGGGCGCTTTCCCTCAATTCGCAATTGGCGGATGCGCAGCGCGGAATTGAACGAATCAGACGCACCATGAGCGCAACTCAGTGACCAATGCCGTCTTTTTTATTGCAAACTCTTGGCTGCAAACTCAATCAGCTTGAAAGCGAAGCGATTGCCGGCGCATTTGCGCAGGCAGGTTTTGAAAAATTTCAAGAAAAGAATTTTACCGCAGAACAACCGTTAATTATAATTAATACGTGCACTGTTACATCGAAAGCCGATCAAAAAGCAAGGCGCGTTATACGAAAAGCCCTTCGCGATTATCCCGAATCCAATGTTGTCGTAACCGGATGTTACGCACAATTGAACAAAGACGACATTTTAAAATTGGAAGACGGCGGCAAGGGACGTCTTTATGTTATCGAAAAAAATAATATTATCAATGTAATTGAGAATTTATCTCACGATACTCCAAAATCTTCAACTCTTTTTTCTCTTGGCGATCTCTGCCGAACCTATGGTTCGATGTTTCCGTCTTTGCGAGAGGGTTCTTTTTTCCAATTCAATCCCAAGCTATTTTCAAACCACACGCGCTCTTTTTTAAAAATTCAGGACGGCTGCGACAAACACTGCACTTATTGCAAGATTCGCCTTGCCCGAGGAAAGAGCGTAAGCCTGGAAGCGGATGAGATATTGTCGCGCCTTCGCATGTTGGAAGAAACACACGCGGAGGCGGTGCTTACAGGGGTGAATATTTGCCAGTATAAAGATCAAGGAAGAGAGAAGAATTTTACCACGAACCAACATGAACAGGAACTTTTGGTTCCTGCACGAACGGAAGAGTATGATCTTGCCAAATTACTTGATTATTTGTTAAAAGGCACAAAAAATATAGCGATTCGGTTGTCCAGTCTTGCGCCCGAGAGCATTGATGAAAAGCTTTGCAAGGTTTTATCGCATCCGCGAATCCGCCCGCATTTTCATTTGTCGGTTCAATCTTTAAATGATAAAATCCTTGATAAAATGGGACGCGTTTATACATGCCAAACTGTTCGCAATGCGGTTGGTTTGCTGCGCGGCGCAAAGAACGACCCGTTTTTGGCATGTGATATTATCACGGGTTTTCCTGGCGAAACGGAAAAAGATTTTAATGAAACGCTTAATGTGTGCAAAACACTTGATTTTGCATGGATACATGTTTTTCCTTTTTCCAAAAGGGAAGGCACGCCCGCTTTTTTGTTTGGGGACAATGTGGCGCAAAGCGAAATAACGCGCCGTGTTGAACTTTTTACGGAACTTGCAAGACAGGGAAAAAATGAATATGCAAGAAGATGGCTTGGAAAGGAAGTTGATGTTTTGATTGAAAATATTAAGAATTCTACCACGGAGGACACGGAGTACACAGAGGAAGAGAATGGAAGAAAAACAGGAAAGGATTTTTGTTGCGGGACTTCGGATAATTATTTAAAGGTGCTTGTAAAATGCGAAGAAGAAGCTCATGCTGCGGGAACACAAGTCAAATGCAGACTTAAAGAAGGAAATGCAAAAGATTTTGATGCAACGGGAGATTTTATCTCTGTGCTACGCCGTGATTCAGCGCATCGTTAAAACGCTGCTGTCTTTCAAGCCTGTTGTCTGCAACGTCAAATCTGTTGACCGCTCTTTGGGCGAAATAAATGCGGGACCTTGGAGCAGGGTGCGTTTTGTTAAATCCAGAACCCGAGGTATGAACCGTATTCAATTCGTTAAGCATATTAATCAAAGCGGACGGATGATACCCTGCAGAAGCAAGCAGGTACATCGCCGCAATGTCAGCTTCGTATTCCTGTTCTCTTGAATAACCGCTGCCGACCATTGTCTGTATAATCTCGCCGACAGATTCGCCGAAAACATCGCTTAGCTCCGTAACATCCATGCCCATTGCATTTCCAATTCCCGCAGTTGCGGTTATGAAAAGAGCTTCTGTCATGCGGCTCGATTTGATGGAATTGATGCCGTGTCTCAGCTGAATATGCGCAACCTCGTGAGCGATTACGCTTGCAAGGTCGTCTTCTGTCTTGGTCACGTTAATCAAACCGCGCGTTACAAAAATGTGCCCTGCGGAAGTTGCAAAGGCATTCACCTCGTTGCTGTCAAGAATTGCAACCTGATATCCGTTAAAAAGCGAAGGGTTGGGCGAATTGATGACAATTGCCGCGCAAATAAGGTTTAAATAAGAAACAAGATTGGGATCTCCGCCCCACAGTCTGTAGGTTGAAAGAATGTTCGCCGCCACCGCTCTTCCGATATAATATTCCTGCTCGGGTGTTACATTTTCCGCCGCGGCTCCGAAAGCGCGAGCCGAAATGCTGATAAAGTTTGCGGTGCCGCGATCGACAAGCTCCGCCTCGGCTGCCGCCTGCGCTGCCGTATCGATATGTTTGCAGGTAAAGAAAATCATGGAAATTATAAATATCGTCGAAATCAATACAATCTTGTTCTTCATAAATTCACCTCTGTATATAACCCATTATACATCAAATGTAGCAAAAAACCATGCACAAACGGCTAAAATCTTCTGATTGCACGTACCCTGATAGGCTGAGTGCCGGAGCTTGGAACCTGTTCGATTGTGCCGTTCAATTCCTGCGAAAAATCTTTATGGAAAATTTTGACATTCCATAGAGTTGATTCTGTAAGAAGTTCGGGATTTGGCGGGGCATCGGTATCCGTTACCCAAACATTTGAAGCAGGTGCCTCCTGTGCGCAATTTGTGCAATAATTCCCGGTATTTCTTATTCCGTTTCCGTTCAAACCGCATACGGGATTTTGGCATGTCCAATGGCGCTCTGCTGCATACAAGTTGTTAACCGACAAATAATAATAATCGGGGGAAAATCTTGTCAGTCCGTACGAGAAACATTCAAGCATCTTTCTTATGTCCGCTTCGGTCGGCAACTCCCAGCCGAATTTATGCCAGTCGGCGCTGTTGTCGCTGCACCTTCTTAAAGCCTCTGTGATGATTTCCTGTTTTTGGGCGGTATTACTGATGTCTCCCCTTAATTCGCCGAAATCAAACGGCGAGCATTGAATATACCGCCATCCAAATGTATAACTTCCCTTGTCGTAAAACACATATCCGCCGTCCGGCCCCAGCACATTCGCAATTTCAAGAGCACAGGTATTGAGCAAAAAAATCGTGCAAACGGAAATGACTGTTATTGTAATTTTTTTCATTTTGCTCTCCTTAATAAATACGGTAACTAATACCAAGCAGCAACCGATGATTGACGCCGATTAGGTTTTTCAAATCCATTGTGGTGCGTACTGCGTACCCCGCCTTGAACAGGATATGACCTCTTCCGAAGTAAAAACCGGTTGCTCCGTCAAATGTGGGATTTTCTTTTGTGGCTACGGTTCTTTCGGTGGGACTCTGGATAAACGCATATTCTGCGTTCATAAGACCCAATCCGATTCCCAAATACCAGCCTCCGCCTTCTCTTGCCTTTCCGTAAGAATCAAATGTCCTGTCATTAAAAGGGAGGAAAACGTTTACGCGGGCATACAAATATGTCGACGAGTACACAACATCGCGAATGGTTACATTTTCTCCCGCCATTCCGTTGATTGTGCCGAATTCGGCGCCAAATTCAAAAAACGAGTTTGGCAGCGGCGAAATGGTGGCATTTATATTGACAATTAAGAGAGGTGTAGCAAAGGATGTTCCCAAATTAAGCCCGAGGCTCCAGAATTTCCTTCCTTCCTGCGAGAAAAAATCCTCTCGCTCCGATCCAAAAGCCGGAACGGAAATAATTAGGATTATTGCAATAACCAACAATCCGGATACTTTTTTCATTATGTTACAAACCCCCTTAAGTATTTCTTTAAATGAAAATACCATGATCATGATATATATAATTGACAAAAGAATCAAGTAATAATGCTTGACAAAATCTTTATAAATGTGTACATTCAAACTCCGGGTTTATTCCCGTAGGAACCTTTAAGTTCCGGGAACCTTTGGGTTCCAGTGATATTTGGCAAAAAGCTTATCCTTTAACAGATTGAGGGGATGAGCGTTAGGGAAGGGGAAAGTTATCCAGCACTTATTTTTTGGGTGGTAATGGTTTTAGGAAGAAAGGCATGCACCAAAAAATAAGTGCTGGATTGAAGGTTGGTTTGATCGTTTTGACAGGCGATCAAATCAAGGGTTTTGGCTTTTGGCTAAAACCCGAAGCCTGACCACTTAATTTTTTGAGTTATGTTTCGACGAACCGAAGATAGCCCCAAAAATTAAGTGGTCAGGCAAAGCAGCAAGCGTATGTTGAAGTATG
>Ga0209755_10003006_pt1 | contig 21801 bp, 20 predicted proteins | sample TergutCo191P1_FD_187301 | JGI IMG/M metagenome (GOLD analysis project Ga0209755, IMG submission 187301) | Cornitermes sp. P1 segment gut microbial communities from Petit-Saut dam, French Guiana - Co191P1 (SPAdes) (version 2) | ecosystem: Host-associated > Arthropoda: Insects > Digestive system... | reverse complement strand
ATGTAAAAATTCTCGCGGATATATCAGACTCACGTACAATGAGGAATATCACTATCCAGAAATTATAGATTTTGACCTTCCTGAAGGCGGAAGAAGTGGATTAGGAGCAGAAACCAGGTATTTATCAGAATTTACAAAGTTAACATCGGAAATAGAAGAATAAGTCTTTAAGTAAGGTGAGTTAAATGATATAACATACAGAAAGATAATTAAAGGAGAATACAGTATGAAAAATGTAAAATATTTGACTTCTAACCGATTACTGGTTGGTTTAGTTCTTTTTTGTTTCTTTTTTGTTGTTTTTATTAGTTGTAATAATGAAGGCTCAAGGTGGGAAGAACCTGAAGATTATGGACCAGTCAACAGCGAACTAGATGCCATTCTTAAAAGTCTTCCCGCCAACACTGCTGACAACCCGCATACCGTTAGCTTAACAGTAAGCAATATGGACTTTTTTGGAGGCACCCTCAAATCCAACTCTAATAAATATGTAATTCTTGATCTTTCCAGCAGTACAATTGACAATATACCAGCTTATGCTTTTTATACGATTTATGACTATAACACGCTTGTTGGTTTTATCATGCCAGACAGCGTTACAAGTATCGGAAACAGTGCTTTTTATTATTGCAGCAACCTTAAAACAATTGATGTTGCTAACACTAACCCTGTTTATAGTTCTGTTGATGGTATACTATACAATAAAAATAAAACCATCTTGCTGAAATACCCTGGAGGGAAAACAGGCACATTTAACGTACCAGGCAGTGTTACCGAGATTGGTAGAGAAGCTTTTTCTTATTGCACCAAATTAAAAAGCATTGAAATACCGGACAGTGTTACCTTTATCGGAAGGGGTGCTTTTGTATGTACCAGTCTTGAAAACGTTACTCTCCCAATTAACATTAAAAGTATTGAATATGGGACATTTGGAGGCTGCACCAGCCTTATAAATATTAACCTACCACAAGACCTTACCAATATTGATGATTTTGCATTTAGTGGCTGCACCAGTCTTACTGGCATTATTATCCCTGATAGTGTTGTTTCTATCGGGTATTCGGCTTTTTACAGGAATTTCAATCTTGCAAGTATCAATATACCTGATGGCGTTATTTCTATCGAGGATAGGACTTTTGGCAACTGCACTAACCTTGCAAGCATTATTATACCTCGAGGCGTTACCAGTATTGGCGTTGCTGCATTTCATCATTGCACCAGTCTTTCCAGTATTATTATACCTGACAGTATTACCAGTATCGGGGACGGTGCTTTTTATAGTTGCACTAAACTTGCCAGTGTTACCTTTGAAAGTATAATTTCCTCCGGAAGATTTTCAATAGCTACAAGAGAAATGCCGCCGCCTTTTAACCCATTTCCTGGCGACTTGTGGCAGAAGTATATAGCTGGAGGTATAGGTACATATACAAGAACGCTCCCTAGCACAGTGTGGACGAAGCAGTGAAGGGACAGAACAAATATTGTTAATACAAATGCTTTTAATATTCAGGAGGCTTCAATGATAAACAGCAAATTAAAACCGATTAAACTATTCAACTTCGTTTTAAAAACTGTATTTTACATTTTAATCTGCCTTTTATTTTTAAATTGTGAAGAAACTATACTGGAATTTGACGAAAAAACTTTTTACCGTGAATGGGCGGCATGGGAAGCTTTGGCAATAGCAGATTATTCAGTGAAGATAAAGTTTGATATACATGAGCCTTTTCCAGGATCTTTTTATTACCGGATAATTGTTAGGGAAAATATTATAATTGAGATAGAATCTTTAGATGGTTATGATTATAAGTACCCTCACCTGACACCAACTATTTCGGCTCATTTTGCTCGAATTGAATCTCTCTCTAAAACATGTAAAAATTCTCGCGGATATATCAGACTCACGTACAATGAGGAATATCACTATCCAGAAATTATAGATTTTGACCTTCCTGAAGGCGGAAGAAGTGGATTAGGAGCAGAAACCATGTATTTATCAGAATTTACAAAGTTAACATCGGTATTAAAATAATAAGGAGTCATAAATGAAAAGCAAAACATTTACACTGGTAAAAAGATTTATCTTGGCGGTTTTCACAATCTGTGTTTTTCTCGCTTCTTGCGAAATGTTTACACCTCCTGATGCTGGAGATATACCGCAGGATATTTTCCGTTCTGATAGGAGTGTTGATCTTGACAGGCGGGAAGAAATGGTAATTTTACATTCGTCGGAGAACCGGTTGCGTTCCGAATCGCAACTGCGGGATATGGTATCGCAAATGCTGTCGTCTGAAACTGCCACTGGGCAAAGTAGGAGCAGTATTACAGGTGTATATAGTTATACCGTTACTATTGAAGATGGGTTTTCATCTGTTACCGCGAACAGACGCCCGGAAGCAGCGAGAAATGAAAGAAGCGAAATAGATTTTCATGTTTTTTATCTTGATGACGGTAACGAACAAGGTTTTGCGCTTACCTGCGCGGATGACAGAATCGGGAACATGATCGCTCTGGTTCCTAACGGCGATTTTCGTGATACGGAAAACCCCTTCCGGCAGGTTATCCTTTCCTGTTTAGAAATGTATATTCATGAAACTATAGATATATACAACAGTATAACCGAGCAAGAAATTGCCGAGGTAAGAACACGGATAACGGGAGGGGCTCGCAGCACCACTGGCTGGGGTGAATATGATTTTAAAGAAAAGCCAATAGTCGATCAATTATTAACCACTAAATGGAACCAAAGAGGTTGGTCAGATGACTATCCTTACAATAATGTTATTAATAGTGCAGCTGGTAACTCAAATCCAAACTTATGGCCTACAGGATGCGTTGCAGTCGCCATGGCACAAATCGCAGCGTATCACCAATGGCCTGCAAAACCGCCAGGTATAATGCTAAAACCAAATTCCATACACATTCTTAACCCTTACTTAATTGCCGGTTTTAATGATCCGTACAAAACTACTAACAAATATACTGCATTTAGCAGCATTCATTATAATTGGGATCGTATGAAATACAGATACACAACCGGTAAACGCGAAGCTGTACCAAATGCAAATTATCTCGATAATGAGTATAAAATGCATGTAGGTGTCTTAATGATGGATATGGGGTTTACAGTCAGCATGAAGTATACATCAAGCAGCGGCAGCGCATCTTCTGAAGACGTACCCGGCGCTCTTTCCGGTATGAAGTTTCATAGTCCGAGTTTAAGAAGTTATAATTTTTCTGATATTAAATCTTCCCTTGATAATTCCAGACCTGTCTACATAAGAGGACATCGTAGCGGTGGCGGTCATGCATGGGTTGTTGACGGTTACCGGAGAGCATCGAAGGAAGGCGTTTATAAGTACTTTATCCATTGCAACGCAGGATGGGGTGGGAGCAATAACGGCTGGTATCTTGACCAGCTTTTCTTTAATATGAATAATGACGGCTATGAACCAAGCAGAAGCGGGAAACCGGGTGTTTATGATAGAAATATAGATATTATTCCTAACATACATCCGAACGCTTCCGCCTCTATCACCCCCGCCGTTAATAACTACGCTATCCAGTTAGCAATCCCTGTACCGGGGGCGTTGCCTATAACGGAGGTTACCGCGACAGGCTCCCCTCATCAATACAGCGGAACTGTGATATGGAATGTAACCGGTAGTAACGCGCCGCATATCGGCGTTTTCAGAGCTAGAACAGGTTACACCGCCACGATTTACCTGACAGCAATGAACGGATTCACTTTTTACGGCGTTCCTGAAAATTCTTTCACAGTTAATAGCGGAGTTGCAACTGTAACAAACTCCGCGAACTCAGGGGTGGTAACCGTAGTATTCCCACCATTGTTCTCAGGCGAAGGTGCGGGAACGCAAACTGACCCTTACCGCATTACCACAGTTAGTCAATTAGATGACATACGATTGATCCCCAACGCTCATTTTAGGCTGGAAAACAACATCGATATTCAAAATATCCCATGGACACCCATTCCTGAATTCACCGGTACTTTAAATGGTAACAACAAAATAATATCAAATTTAAGAATGACATTTTCAAATGGTGTTCATAAAACTATTAACTACAGAGACTGTATATCATTAGGTTTATTCGTTCATAACAAAGGAACAATTCAAAATCTTCAGGTTACAGCAAATATTGACCTGACGAATATTGCAAGTAATTACAGCCTTCCGCAAGATAGGGAAATTATTATGGGTGTGGTTACCGCCATAAATGAAGGGACAATTAATAACACAAAAGTTTTTACAAGCAGCGGCAGTTTTATGATTAACAGTACTATTCATGTGCGAACTATTGTAGGCGGTATAGCTGGTTATAATGACAATAACGGAAACATAACATCTTGTACTAACAATGGAACTATCTACAGCAGTGGAAGTACAGGCGGAATAATAGGATGTAATATCGGAGTTACCAGCGGCTGCATAAATAATGGCACAATCCGTTATACTTATACAAATCATAACAGCTCAATTGGCGGTATTGCCGGAGGATGTCTTATGGGCTTTATGTTAAGCGGCACCAATAATGGAAAAATTTCTTATACTAATGCTTCAAGCTCAAGCCAATTAATCCAGCCTGAGATGGGACATATTGCAGGTTCAACTTCCTCAGCATTTATTCCTGCCAACTCGTTTAGCTTTAACAGTGGTACTGTTAACATTGGCACTTTGTATACTATAGGATCGCATAATCAGGCTCTTTATGCAGGCAACAGGATAATTGGCAGGGGGTATATTATGAATGGGAATGTGATTGTTCGTGTTCCATGAAAATATAGCTATATCTGTCTGTAAAGCTTGCTGTTTTGCAGACAAGCTAGAATGTTCGTAGTTTTTATGCGTCTGTTATAGTAGATAGGCACAAGCAAGTAAAGTTATTACAAATGGTATTCAGCGAAGTGGTTGGAAAGCATTTCTCGGAGCCGCTTTAAATGTTATTATCAATAAAGTATTTGCAGTAAAGAGAAATTGTTTCGCGCATCCCGATAAACATAATCGATCGCATTATTTCTGTTTTTACGGGTTTTGGGATTGCGTATGTTATCGGAAAAACTATTGAAAGAATTTCATTGCGATAATATCTAATTTGTCTCATACTTGGGATGATACGGTCCGTAAGGGAGACCGCTTTGATATCTGGCGTCAAGAAGCGCTTCAGCTGCTCTAAAGCCGACATCGTATGAGGCGTTTGACAGATTATTGGCAATCTGATCAATTACCGCAGAGCCTACTATAAATAAAACCTGAGCTAAAAAGCCTACGCTTGGATCGACGGTGTACGAATCGGATGGGTTTTCTTCAATGAAGACATAACCGGACCATAATATTTGATCTGTTTTTAAATCAACAAGTTTGGCGCTTGCTTCCGCCTGCACCACGCTCCTTACAAGCTGAAAAACCGTGCCGAATCGGAGAATCGTAATATACAAAGCGCAATCCGCGCCGAAGATTTCGTATAACCTTGCGCTGCTTATTGCATTTGCGTCCGCGGCTGTGTAGATGCCGTTTTGCCTGAACATCTCATGCGAAAGAGTTACGGGTATCACATAATACCCTGATTCCGCTAAAGGTCTGGTCGAAGCGGCAAGAAAAACAGCGGACGCGCTAACGTCTACAGAATTATTTAAAGGCGGCATTACAAGAATTGAACGCGGACGGCTCTGCCCAAAATCAGGATAATCTTTCGGCATGGAAAAGCAGCCGGAAAAAAAGATAACAATTCCAATTACCGCGGTTAAAAATATTACTTGTAATAATTTTTTACGATTCATATCAGTTTCCATACGCCGACAGGAGGCGATCCATAAAAGCGGCTGATTCAGGGAAAAGCGTTTTTTCTTCCGTGAAACATTCAACCGCTCTTAAAGGGTTGCCGGTTTCAGAGTGCAACATTCCAAGATGAGCGTAAAAACCCGGAGGCGCCGGAACAGTGCCGGAGACAATTTTCTGCAAATCTTTTTCCATAATGGAAATCTGTGACTCTAAACTCCCGCCATTCAGGTACATGTAAACCGTATCCTGATAACGTCCCCACCTGTAAAGCGAATTGCCTACGCCTACGCATCCTGCAAGAAAAAAGCAGATAACAAAAAAGAGGATAATAATTACAGCGGTTTGTTTTTTCACAATTTTAATTACCGCGCTGCCGGTGTGGGTACCCATGCGCCTGAATCAATCGCTTCAGCCAATCTGTCTACAGCTTCGCGGATAGCCAGATCAAGCACTTTACCGTTTAAAGTTGAATCATAACCTGCGTTGGTTCCAAACCCCATAAATTCAGCGTCGTTAAGAGCAAACTCACCGGCGCCTGAAACAGAATAAACAACCGCGGAAGTGCGGATATCAACAACATTGAGGTTAACCCTTGAGTATGCAGCTTGTTGTTTGCTGCGCCCCATAACGCCGAAAAATGCGGTGCCGGTTACTTCCTTGCGGCCAAACTCCGATACATCGCCTGTGATTATATAATTCGCGCCAGCCAGATTTTGAGCTTCGCCGCGAAGGTCTGCTTCTCTTTTGATCTCATTCATATTGTCGCGGTCAAGCACGACAAAACGGTTTGTCTGCGACAGGTGGGTAACAAGAATTGTTTTAGCCTGATTGCCGAGGCGATCCACGCCGTCAGAAAAAACGCCGCGCTGGAAACTTGTGCGATTATCAAAATTACCGACAGCAATGGACGAGCGCGGACCGGTATAAGCGGCTCTGGTTGTCTGCGCCTGTGTCTGCGGCACATCTATTTTACGATTGCTTTCCGTCGCGCAGCCCGCGGCGATTAAAATAAACATCGCAAACGCTAAAAAAGGGACATTAAAATATTTCATATGAATTCCTCTCGTATTGTTATAGTATCACTTTTTTAATAATTTGTCATGATTATCTGTTATTACTTTAACGGCAACACATTCGCTCCGCGTTCCAGAGCGGCAAGACCGGTGTAGACAAGTTCAGAAGTAAAAAAACCACCGGGTTTTTCTATATTGCCGATCGCTTCAATTGTGATGGTGGTCTGTGATACGCCGCGGGCGCGGAAAATACCCGCAATTTCGATAACGGCGGGACGGTTTTTTCGTCCGCGCCGATTCTAATAAGCAGGATCTCCCGCCTAACTGCGGCTATTTTTTACGAGTGGTCGCCGCGTTCGCTACTTTCTGGTTAATGTCGGAAAGATCAGCGCGTACAATTCTGGCTTTTTCTAAAGCGTCCTGAGTCTTGCCCATTAACTGGTCAACTTCAGCCTGATCTGTGGTATTGTGAGCGCTGACAATCGCCCTGTCCAGGGCATTATAATCAAGAGCCAGATTTGAATAACGCGCGCTGGCTACATTTCTTGTGGTCTCTTCGATTTCCAGCCTTAAACCGCTGATAAGCGAATTGGCTTCGGCGCCTGCTCTGCGTGCGCCTTCCCTTCCGTCATTAATCGCTTTTTCAGCCGCGCTAATCGCTTCGGCGGCATTAGTTCTTGCGCCGTCATAATTCTTGGAATCCGCATCCATCTGCATGCGTTTTAAAGCATCCCTCGCGCGAGCCAGGGTACCTTGAGCGTACTGGACAGCGTCTGAGTCGTTTTCAGCCTTAAAAACGGCTTCTCTGGCCTTGTCCATCTCTTCCAAAGGAGGTTTGGCGCATCCCAGAACAAGAACCGCAACAGCAATTAGGATATAAATTGATTTCAATTTCATTTGGATACCTCTTTTTTCATTTTAATACAAATTAATTTATTTTTCCAGTATTTTAGCCTCTTGCATAATATCATTTTGCGCATTATTTTCTATATATGAACTCTGTCAGAATCCTAAAATTGGGACTTTTTTTATATGAATGTATAAAAATTATGGTTATTTTTACATTTTTAATAATACAAAGGAATGAATCCGGTCTTTTAATGAAGATAGTATTAGCCTCTCCCGGCGCGCTGTTCCCATTAATGGCATTATTTATCTGGCTGGATACAAACCGATACAGAGCATATCTGCCTCTTTTTACTGCCGGAAAGTGCATAAGCATTTTTCTAATGCTGGGCTGGTTAATTGTCTCCCGACAGGTTACAATGATCGGGAGCTTGTTAGAAATTGCGATCTACGCGGAAACGGCTCTGCTCAGCGGCGATTTATTAGCTTTGACCGCTGTTTTATTAATATTAAAGGATGATAAAGATACAGCTGCCGGACTTTCTGAATCAAAACCGGCGGCTATTGCAGAAGGGGAGGAAAATTAATGCGTGTCATTCCAATTGCGAGCGGCAAAGGCGGAGTGGGCAAATCACTTGTTTCAGCGAATCTGGCGATTTCTTTCGCGCAGGCTGGAAAGCGCGTCGTGCTTGCAGACCTTGATCTGGGAGCGTCGAACCTGCATCTTGTTTTAGGCATTCAGGCGCAGAAGAAAGGCATTGGCACATACCTGAATAATACGAAATCAAATTTTAACGATATAATTACAGAAACTGATGTCCGCGGTCTTAGGTTCATTCCCGGCGACAATGAAATTCCCGGCACGGCGAATCTTTCCGCTTCTCAGCGAAAATCACTTGTAAAAAGATTATTTGAGTTAAAAGACGAAACCGATATTTTAATCCTTGATCTCGGCGCGGGCACTCATCAGTCTATTTTGGATTTCTTTTTGCTTTCGAATCAGGGGATCGTTGTTTCCGCGCCGGCGGTTACGGCGGTATTGAACGCGTATGTTTTTTTAAAAAACACGGTGTTCCGCCTGATGTTCAGTTCATGCGCGAAAGGCTCCAAGGCGCGGGCGCATCTGGAAAAAATTAAAAAAGACGGAGCGGGGCATTTTTATATACCAAAACTTTTACCGGAAATAAAAAAAATCGACGAAGCTTCCTATGAAAAATTCGTGGAACGTCTTAATGCGCTTCACCCCCGCCTTATCATGAACATGGTTGATGAGCCGAAAAACGCCGACGTGGCGATTAAGATACGCCGCTCCTGCGAGGAATACCTTGATTTAAAAATAGAACACATGGGCATAATTTACCGCGACATGATTCAGGACAAAGCTCTCGCGGGAAGACTGCCGATAACTCTTTACAAACCGCAGTCTGTTTTATCGCAGGCAATTTACCGCATTGCGGATAAAATTCTTGAAGCGCCTGAAGACAATTTTACGCCTAACGACAAACAAATTGACGACAGTTTCGCGGAAGCCGAAATGGAAGCGGAACTCGACTTTGATACAAAAATGGAATATGTCGAAGACCTTCTTCATTCAGGCGCGATGAGCCAGGGAGATCTGATAGAAACCGTAAAATCCCAGCAGATTGAAATTTCCAAAATTAAAAAGGAAAATAGTTTTATCAAATTAAAGCTGTCAAAAGCAATGCAGCAGGGTTTCAAGATATAATATGTATTTATCGGCTGTCTTTCCGTCATGGTTAAAACCGGAAGTAATTCCGGGTCTTCCAATCCGCTGGTACGGGGTAATGTATATCTTCGCGTTCGCAACGGCTTTTCTTGTTTACAGAAGACAGATAAAAGAGCGGAATTTTCCGATGACAGACGACAATCTTACAAACATGTTTACATGGGGAATTTTATCGCTTATCGTTGGAGCAAGACTTTTTTCCACGCTTATTTACGAAACAAGTCATATATATTTAAGACAGCCGTGGCTGATCTTCTGGCCTTTCCGCGGCGGACAGTTCACAGGGCTTCAGGGAATGAGTTATCACGGCGGCGCGTTCTTCGGGCTGCTTTCTATCGTTATTTACGCAAAAGTTAAAAAAATCAGTTTCAGAGAAATAGGCGACATGTTTTCCGCGAGCGTTCCTCTTGGCTACACATTCGGCAGGCTTGGAAATTTTATAAACGCTGAACTTTACGGCAGGGCGACGGCAAGCCCATTTGGAATGATCTTCCCAAACGCGAAACCGCTTCCGGCAGGCGAAAGCTGGGTTGTAGAAATCGCGGAAAAAACAAATACGGCAATCACGGGAGCGTTTGTGAATCTTCCGCGCCACCCCTCGCAGCTCTACGAAATGATATTCGAAGGCATAGTCCTGTGGGCGCTTATCTGGTTCTTCCGCGATAAAAAGCCGTTTAAAGGATTTTTGGTCGGTCTGTATTTTCTTGGTTATGGTTTTTTCCGTTTTATCATCGAATATTTCCGCGAACCGGATGCGGATATCGGCTACCGTCTGGAGTTTGTAAAAACCTCCCTGCCCCTGGCATACGCGCACCCGATATTCAGTTTTTCCACAGGGCAGATTCTCTGCTTCTGGATGATAGTGTTCGGTGTCATCTGGCTCATTGTAGCTTCCCGTCTGCCAAACAGGGATGTGGTATATATTTACGGTAAAGAAGAGGAAATTCCGGCGGTAAATAAAGAAGAAGCTGCAAAAGAACGAAATAAACGGCGTAAATTACGTAAGAAGCTCAAATAACCTCTTGAAAAAAAGCCATTTTTTAGGTACTATAGATACTAACTGGAGGGTCTATGACCATAACTATAACCATACAGGAAATGCTTAATCAGTCCGATATTTTCAATCTGGTCATTATGGGTGTCATCTTTGTTTTAATGATAGTAATGCTTATAAGACTTGGTAAGGGCGTAGAAGCGAAATTTGCCAACGAAAAGCCTGCGCCGCCGCGTGTCGTTTCTGCCACCGCAGCAAGTTCGCAAAATGAAGCTGTTACAGCCGCAATAACCGCCGCTGTCAATGAATACAGAAAAAAATAATAAACTATAAGGAAGGAAAAAAAATGCCTAAAGTAAAATTAACCGATTTAGTTCTGCGCGACGCGCACCAGTCACTGTTTGCGACAAGGATGGTCACAGCCGATATGCTGCCAATCTGCGACAAACTCGACAAAGCCGGCTTTTTCGCGCTCGAAGCCTGGGGCGGAGCCACATTCGACTCCTGCATCAGATTCTTAAACGAAGATCCGTGGGAGAGGCTTAAAAAATTAAAAAAAGCTCTGCCCAACACAAAGCTCATGATGCTTCTGCGTGGTCAGAATCTTTTAGGTTACAGGCATTATGCCGATGACGTTGTCGCCAAGTTCGTTGAATACGCGGCGAAAGACGGCATCGATATTTTCCGCATTTTTGACGCGGTAAATGATCCGCGCAATTTTAAAGCCGCAACAGAAGCCGCAAAAAAAACAGGCAAACACATTCAGGCGACAATTTCCTACGCGGTAACTCCTTTCCACACAATCGAAAAATACGCCGAGTTCGCAAAGCAGCTCGCCGACATCGGCGCGGATTCAATTTGTATCAAGGATATGTCTGGACTTTTAAAGCCATACGAAGGTTTTGAACTTGTAAAAGCGATAAAGAGAGTAACAGATCTGCCGGTGGAAATACACACACACGCGACAACAGGCATGTCGGTAGCGACTCTTACCAAGTGCGCCGAAGCGGGAGCGGAAATTTTAGACACTACAATTTCTTCAATGTCGATGGGCACAAGCCACAGCCCGACAGAAACAATGGTAGAAATTTTTAAAGGCACCGAATACGACACAGGTCTTGATACAAACCTGTTACTCGAAGTCGCGGCATACTTCCGCGAAGTCCGCAAGAACTACAAAAAATTTGAATCCAGTTTCCTCGGCGCGGACACGCGCATCCTTGCAAGCCAGGTTCCCGGCGGAATGTTAAGCAACCTTGAAAGCCAGCTCAAAGAGCAGGGCGCATCAGACAAGATCGACGACGTGCTCAAAGAAATCGCGGTTGTTCAAAAAGATTCAGGTTATCCGCCTCTCGTAACTCCTACAAGCCAGATCGTCGGAACGCAGGCAGTGTTCAACGTACTCTTCGGACGTTACAACAAACTTTCAGGCGAGTTCCAGGATTTGGTTGCCGGAAAATACGGCGCCTGCCCCGCTCCGAAAAATGCCGACCTTGTAAAGAAAGCGCTTGACGCTCTCAAAATGGAAAAAGAAATCACTCACCGCCCCGCGGATGATATCCCTGCTGAATATTCAAAACTGGAAGAAGAAACAAAAAAACTTTTAGGCACAAGCGATGTTACAACAGAAGATGTTCTTACATACGCGATGTTCCCGAAAGTCGCCCCGGACTTCTTCAAAAAACGCAAAGACGGTCCTGTGGTCTTCAAACCCGAAGCTGCTTCAGCAGCAGCTGACGCAGCGGCAGCGCCAGGACAGGCAGCGCGCTACTCTGTAAATGTAAACGGTTCCAACTACGATGTTGTTGTAGCTCCCGCGGGAACTGTAGCTGTCGCTCCGGCGGCAGGCGGCGCTCCGGTAGCTGCACCTGCGACAATCAGAACAGGTTCTGTAACAGTTCCGGCTCCTGTAGCGGGCACAGTCCTTCGCTATATCGCGCAGGAAGGCGCGGATGTTAAATCCGGTGAAACATTAATGATTCTTGAATCCATGAAAATGGAACTTGAAATAAAAGCCAGCGCAAACGGCAAAGTGCACTTCCTTGTTCCGACAGGAACCCAGGTAACAGCGCAAAAACCGGTTGCGGAAATCGGCGGAGTAGAAGTCGCAGCACCGCCTGTTGCGGCAGCTCCTGCGGCAGCGCCCGCAGCGGCTCCCGCACCCGCAGCATCAGGCGGCGGAACAATAATTCCCGCTCCTGTAGCAGGCACAGTTCTTCGCTACTCGGTAGAAGAAGGCGCAACTGTAAGCCAGGGCACAACAATCGCCATCATTGAGTCGATGAAAATGGAACTGGAAATCAAAGCCAACGCATCAGGCAAAGTCCACTTCCTAGCCGCAATTGGCACCCAATTAGCTTCTAAGCAGCCGTTAGCGGAGATTAGATAAGATAAAACCATTCTATTTGATTGAAGTCCGTTGGATCAGGAGTTTCCATTTTGGAAAGTGCTGACTTACAGCGGACTTTATTTTTTAAAATCACTACAACTTTTAGAGCGTATGCACGATTAGCTCCGGCGGGGTGTCGGCGGCAAAGTGCCGTGCGTGCGGAGCACGTACGGTGCTTTGGCGGCCGACAGGACCCCCGATAATATATCTAGGCATACGCTTTCTCATGGGTGAAATATTTATTAATTCAAAGACACTATTTAATACTAAGTATTTTCTCTCAGTTCGCGTAACTCATGCAAGGTGCGCAGTTTCCAGATAGCTTTTTCTTGTATCTGGCGGACGCGTTCGCGTGTGATACCAAGATATTTGCCGGTTTCTTCCAGAGTAAGCGGTGTTTCGCCGGTTAGTCCGAAGCGGAGCTGGATAATTTTCATCTCTCTTTCGGATAATTGCGATAAAATGCCGCCCATTGTTTCTTGCAGCGTCATGGAGAAAACCATTTCGAAAGGTTCGGCTCTTGTGTCGTCTTTGATTAAGTCGGCAAGGCGGGTGAGGTTTCCGTCGTCTACGATGGTGTCAAGGCTTGTCGTTTCCTGCGAAAGTTTTACGATTTCTTTTACTTTGGAAACAGGAACATCAAGGTATTCTGATAATTCTTCCTCGTTCGGGTCGCGTCCTAAATCCTGAGTTAACTGCTTCGCGACGTAATAACATTTTTTAATTGTGTTAAGCATATGAATCGGTATGCGTATAACGCGGCCCTTGTCCGCTATGCTCTTAATGATAGCCTGCCTGATCCACCATGTGCCGTATGTCGAGAAACGGCAGCCCCTTGTGTAATCAAAACGCTCTACAGCTTCGATAAGACCGATGTTTCCTTCGTCAATTAAATCCAAAAGAGACAGACCGCGATGCTGGTAATTTTTCGCGATTGACACAACAAGACGCAGATTGGCGTTTATCATCGCGTTTTTGTAGTGCAGTAAAGCGCTGTCCAGGGCAGTTTTGTCTGAGCTGTTGTCTGTGTCTTTGTTTTTCTTTTTTTCTGATTCCAATTCTTTGAGTTTTGCGCGCAGGCTGATAATTTTTTCGCCAATGTTCTGCTCCTCCTGTAATGTTAATAAAGGAAATCTGGAAATTTGCCTGAAATAAAGAGCGAGCGGATCCGATTCCTTCTGCGTCTTTATTCTTTTGTGAGTTTTGTCAATTAACTTGCGGGGACGTTTCCCTATTTTTTCAATTCCTGCTTCCATGTTACACCTTTTAAGTTCTTGAGTTATATCCCGCTCTGGGAGCCAAAGCCGGATCCATTGGATTATCGTTACGGAAAACCATGAAGAATAACTGGGGCTTGGTTGATACCGTATTAACGCCCAATTTTCCCACTTCCATTCCCGGCGAAATCCTGTCGCCAACATTTACAGTTATGGTTTCACAGCCGCCGTACATGTAGTAATACCCCCCCGCTGTTTCTACAATTACAACTCTGCCAAACTTCCGCCACGGACCTGCCGATACGACACTGCCCTGTGTTAAACTCTTTACTGATTCAAATTGTTCGCCTTCTACGACAACGCCCATCTGCCCTGTCATGTAAGTAATTGTTTTGGGCGCAACGGGCCAGCGCAGCGCGTAAATTCCTGCGGGAACCTGTTTTGACGGCGCCGCGGAAGGTTCGGCTGCGGATGGTTTTGCAGCTGCCGTCTGAGTACCGCGCCCTGATTCCCGCACAGAAGCGGACGGCACATGAATTACATCGCCGACTTTGAGCACATGATTTGATGAAAACCCGTTTATTTCCTGTAATCGCTGAAGGGTAATGCCGTTTGTGCGCGCGATACTGTAAAGCGTATCGCCTTTGACCACCCTGTAATTAACTAATGGCTGACCTGATGAAGCGCCTCCGGGCAGTTTGGAAACATCCGAAGAAGCGGTAAAAGCTGTTGCCGGTATAATAAGCCTTTGACCTACGCTGAGTTTTGAAGGATCGGTAATGCCGTTTGCCTTCATAAGCTCATCGGCAGTCACCTGATAGAAGCGGGATAAAGAGTAGATCGTGTCACCCTTCCCCACCACATGGATCATATCTTCTGCGGGTAATTTCGTTGGAGGTTCCGCGGCAAGTATTCCGGATGAAAGAATCCCTGCCAGTATTAAAAATAGGCTAACTCTGTTTAGAGATTTCACGGCTCTTCATTATCGGCACAAATTCCTTATTTCCACACCAAAAATGAAGACCTGAACCGTATTTATAATAAAAAACCGGAGAAAAGGTTACAATTTACTTCCGGAACAGGGGTTAGTACTGCTGCAGCTCATCGTGCAGGTGTTCGATAATGACGCCTGCCTTTTCAAACATTGCAAGAGAGTCGCTGCTGTCCTGATAACGGCGCTGGCAAACTACCCGTTTTATGCCGCAATTAATTATTAACATCGCGCAGGTCCTGCAAGGGGTCATGCGGCAGTAGAGGGTCGCTCCGTCAATCGAAATGCCTCTTTTTGCAGCCTGACAGATGGCGTTTTGTTCGGCGTGAACTGTCCTGACACAGTGAGTGGTTTCCTTGCCGTCTTCGTGGAGCATTTTCTTAAATTGATGTCCTACATCGTCGCAATGAGGAAGCCCCGCAGGCGCGCCCACATAGCCTGTTACAAGAAGCTGCTTGTCCTTGGCAATAACGCATCCCGATCTGCCTCTTTCGCAGGTGGCGCGTTTTGAAATTGCCTCGCAAACCTCCATAAAATATTCATCCCAGCTGGGTCTTTTATATTCACTCATTTAAATTTCCTCTTAACTGGCTTCCAGAATAATGCGGTATTTCAGGTAGATTTCCTCAAGAGTATGAAGCGGACCCGGAGCGGCGACTCTTTTTCGTATGGAACAGGCATCCAGTCTTTCGATAAAAAAATCGTATATCGCGCGTGGATCACGGTCATTTACGACGGAATACACCGGCTTGGAATCGAGGTAGGAACGCACTTCTTCGTGGCTGACGGCTGTTACCCCGTACTTGGAAAGCCTGCCCCTTACCTGTTGGATTTCTTCGAAGGAAAGGCCGAAAAGAAATTCTTCCAAAGCCCACCTTGTTTCGTTTGTGGTGGATTCTTCTTTTAAAAAATCCTCCCACTCTGTTTCAATTCCCATATCGATGGAAATGCGAAAAAGCTCCGAGTTTCCGTCCATTGTTCCGAAACTGGGCGGAGCGGAATCCCTTGCCCTCCAGAGCGATGAAAGAGCCATAAGGTGATGGATACTGCGCTTGTCCGTGCCGGAATCCCACAGAGCGATTAAATCGTTTGCAAGTTTTGTTTTGGTATTGCTGGAAAATGTGGAATCTTCCAGACAGGAAAAGTAAACAACTTCTGCCATAAGCGTAAAGACAATCGTAAACGCGATATTTTTTGCCGGAGCGTTTAATATTTCATTTTTTTCTGTCAGCCGAGTGAGCAGCGAAAAAGCATGAAACTTTGCCACAAGAAAACTGCGCAGCGCAGCCACCTTTGCAGGAGTGCGCAGCAAATGAGAAGGAGCCGAGAAAGCCAAAAGAGATTCAGTTATTTGAAATTCGTTAACAAGAATATCCCTAACAAATTGCGTTTCTTTTATAGAAGGATAATCAAAGACAGCGTTACCAAGATTACGCAGTCTCCGAAATCTTTCATGCACCAGGACATAGTCCTGAGGTCTGTTTTCCTGAAGCCAATTCTCAACTTTACTGACAAGTAGTTCCTCTCCCTGCGAAAGCACCTGTGCCGAATACGCATATGCGTGAACCATAATAAGATAATTATAATATGGAAAATAAAAAATTACAAACGATTTTTATTATATACCAAATACTGCAATTATAGCTTGACAAAATTGCGCGGATACCATCTGATGTTTACTTGACAGTTCTATCTTTTAACAACATTATTTATAAAATGAACGTTAATTTATTAAAAATATGCGGAATATATTTATTATTTTTTGTTTTTTTTTCATGCGCTACGAATAAAAAAACAGATAAATTCATAGAAATAATTAATGATGGATCTGCAAAAGAATCATTTAAAATACCGGTATCGGATATTCTTAACAATTCAAGATTACCAAAACGCATTATTACAAAAATTCAAAATAACATCGAAGAAAGTTCAACTTTTATTAAGGAAGCATCACAAATACTTACTGACGATCCGTATTTATGGACGTTAATAGATAAAGAAAATCCAATCGGTAAAGATTATAGACCTCATGATCTTGTGGAACTTAAAAACAGTTCGTTTCAAGTGAGCAGAAATAATTTATTACTTAGAAAAGAAGCCGCCGCTTCACTTGAAGAGATGGCTGGCGCGGCAAAAGCGGAAAGATTAACATTGCTCGTATCATCGGCTTACCGCACATATTCGTATCAGGCGGATCTTTACGCGCGTAATGTAAAAAATCTGGGACAGCGGGCGGCGGACAGGGTATCTGCGCGCCCGGGGTACAGTCAGCATCATTTAGGGCTTGCCGTTGATTTTGGATCAATTACCAATGACTTCGCAAAATCCAGAGAAGGCGTATGGCTCGCGAAAAACGCGTCAAAATTCGGATGGTCATTATCGTATCCCGACGGCATGGAGGAAATTACAGGTTACAGCTGGGAGAGCTGGCACTACAGATATGTCGGCAAAGACCTTGCGAAATTTATAGACAATTATTTTGAAGGCGTACAGCAATACGCGTTGTTATTTTTAAAAGAGTTAGCTCAGCATTTGCCGGAATAAAAGAAGAATTAAACCTTCGGTTTATCTTCTGTCTTCGATCCTGTTTAATATCTGTTCCCTTTGATTTGAATCGTATTCCCAGTTTACAGCGATACTTTTCCCGCGGATTTCGCTTGTCGGGATGGAATCATACGGAATTTTATTAAAATCGGTTCTAACAGAATGCATCCAGCCCGCTACAATGGCGTCTTGACCTTTCTCGCTTAAAAACCAGTCAGTAATTTGTTCCGCAATTTTAATATTTTTATTAGCGCTCCATTTTTTATTGACAATCATTATTGTAGAAGGAATCATTACAGTTCCGTCTGTGGGGTAGATAACTTCCAATTTGGATCCATGCTGGCGGCTCTGCAGGATGGATTCTTCAAGAATCATTGCCACCTTATATTCGCCCGACTGCAATTTTTGAATCACGCCCGCGCTGCCGTAATCAATTTGGACATTCTGCCTTCCAAGAGCGTCGAAGTATTCATAGCCGTATTTATCCCTTAGAGCCGTAAGCGCCGCCATTGTAGTGCCTGATATATTCGGATTTCTCATGGAGAGAGCGCCGCGAACTCTTGTGTCATGCGCAAAATCGTAAAATGAATTTGGAATAGTATTTTTCGGAGTTCTATCGGGATTATAGGCAAGAACCATATTTAAAATTCTTACAGGGTACCAGTATCCTTCCCGATCATATTCAAAAGCAAGATTAAACGCCTCTTTTGATAAATACGAATGCAGTAATCCCATTTTTTTTAATTCAAGCGAATAAGAAGGTTCCGCCGTCATTAGAATATCGCAGCCCAGTCTTCCCGCGGCTTTTTCTGTTGCAACCTTGTGTTCAAGACGGCCGGATCCGCCGTAAACAAATTCTATATGATATCTTGGAAAATCATTTCTTAATTGCTCCTGTACCGCGTCAATTACTTCCTGATACATGGATGTGTAAATGGTAATTTTATTTCTGGAACCGTTATCTCCCGAACCAGAGGCAAAAGCTGCCGAAATTGACAGAGCGAAAATCAGCGTAATACAAATAATCCTTTTCATTTTTTCCTCCTATTGCAAATGCGTTTTATAATGTACTCAGGAACATATTCAATTATTCCTTTTTATTCCTGATTAAAATCCATCTGTATAATCATCAATTCAACTCTGCGGTTTCTGTTTCTGACATCCCATTCGCTCGCAGCGTTTCTTGTGCCGCCGAAGGCAACGATAACCATTTGATCGCCGCTTACGCCTCTTTCTTTAAGCTGCTCCGCGATTGTGTCAGAGCGCATCGCGCTTAGAGCCATTAGATCGTCAGCTTCGCTTATATTTACTGTAAATGGATTGGCGTGACCTTCGATCCTGACGCGGTAACTCGGATTTTCTTTAAGAGTCTGCGCCGTGTAATTAAGAACCAGTTCATTAAGCTGCTGAGCGTCGCGGTCTATCCCGATATTGTATCTGCCGATATCAGGTCCAAACAAGACGAACTCAATCGCGGCGATTTTGATTATTCTTACAACTTCGTTGGGAGGTATCGCTTTAATAATTTCTTTGTATTCGGTCCTGTATTCAGTTGTGATGGTATTCTGCGGCAGCGAGAATTTACACCCGGCTGTCAGAGAGGCGCCCCAGATATGCGGATAGCCGCCGCGGATCATCGGTTCAATATGCCACCTTGCGCCAAGCGGTATTGTAATGCCAAGCGCCGCGTCAGCCAAAAGCGAACCGCGGGTTTCTGTCACATCATCAAAAGGTCCGTCGATTCCTCTGTACGCGGAAATCAATCCAAGTCCGCCTTGGATAAAAATATTCCATAAATTTTCTCTGCCGAAACGCAGAAAATTCCACCTGAGAAATACCTGACCTTCAAAGGTAAGAATATTACTCAGAACAATATCATTATTTTCAACTTCGGCGCTGTAATTAACGCCGGCTTTAGCTCCAACCATCAGAGGAGGAGAAAGCCAAAGTTTCGGCTCAAGTATAAATTGAAAAGACGGTAATTCGCTGTGCGCGATGATGGCGCCCGCTCCAAGCCCGGCGTTCAGCGACCAGTATTTTCCATTCGGAAATATATACTCATTCGCTCTCCCGTTATCGTTTTGAGCGTAAACCCCATTTACAAAAGCCGTAAACAATAACAGTAATAAAACAGATTTTATTATTACCATTTTTGTATTTTTTTTTGATATTTTCATCGTATTTATCCTACCTCAATTAACAATTTGCTAGATATTTGAATATAAACTGGTTTTGCTGATTTTACAAGTTATTTTATTTCAATTTTATCTTGATTAGAGGCATTATATTCGGAAAATATAAGAAAATATTGATTTTTTAACGTAGAATAATATTTACAATCTCGCTATTCGTTCCAATCCGCATAGGCGGACCCCATGTACCCGCGCCGGATGTTACAATAACGTGCGGTTTATCAGGATCCACCTGATAATGACCGTAATCAACCGCAAACATTGCGTTTGTTAATAATCCGCCGGGAAAAATCTGTCCCCTGTGAGTATGACCTGAAATAATCAGATCGATGTCATTGCCATACTGATCCATATTGGAAGGATTATGATCCATCACAACAACAGGAAGCGCCGCGTTCGTCAATGCCGCGTTAATTGATCTGGAAACATCTGTTATATTTTTTCTTTTTAACCCGTTAAACCCGCCGATTGGCGACGGATCAACACGTCCGATCAAAACGAGCTTTTCGTCAATTATTATAAAATCATCATTAAGGAGTTTTATATTATTTTGTTCAAGAAAACTTTTCATTTTATTAAAAGTTTTTCCGCCGTCATGATTTCCAAGACAGGCATAAACGCCGTAAGCCGAGGTGATACTTTTAAATAAATCCCCTGCCTTTGCGGGATCGCGTATAGCGTTAAAATTATCGTTAAAAACATCTCCCGCAAGGCATACGAGATCAGGGTCCGCTTTATTTATTTCCTGAACAACTCTTTCAAGATTTTTTTCAGAATTAACAGCGCCCAAATGTAAATCGCTTACCAGCACAATTTTCATACCGGGTGATAATTCCTTATCCTTAAGTTTGATGTTATAAGAAACCTGTTTAATTTGATTTGCGTTAAATAATCCATAACTGACAAATCCCGCAGCCAGCATAATTGCGGCTAAGCCCGCAAAGAAGCGGACATTTTGAGGGATCGGCGAAGGAATTATTTTTATCAAACTGCCTGATAAAACGGCTAAATCCGCCAAAAGGAAAAAAATAAAAAGGTACGCGAAAATCCCCATCCAATACGCGCTTATCCAGCTCATTATCCTTTTGATTCCCGGCGGAACAGGCAGAAAATTAAAAATCATAGAAAGAGCGATTAAAATATAAATAATAATAAATATTTTAAAGTTTATATTTTGAAAGAGAAGGCTCAGCCACCTATGCAATTTAATCGCGATGTAATAGTTGGCACCGGCGTACAAAGAGAGCATGAAAATTACACCGAATATTATACGCAATACTCAACATCCTTCATTTAGAGGCGAATTTAAACTTGCTGGAGGTGGCGGGAGTCGCCTTCCAGTCGCAAACATCCTGTTTGCTCCTTCCAGGCCGTCTACGCCGCTAAACCAGCCTCCTGCTGGTTTACCCCGTCGGACGCTTTCGCATCCTCAGGGGTCGCGGCTCCGTTTCGACTCCTACATTTTATAACTACTTATTAATTTAATAAGTGGTTATAACTTCTTTGCAATTTTTATTTTGCATGGAGGTGGCGGGAGTCGAACCCGCGTCCCAATACGCGAAACATAAACGTCTACAGATTTAGCTGTTTATTAAGTTGTCGGGACATGCTTGGCTAAACAGCGCGCGGTATGTCCTTATTCCGGGAAATCTTATCACCCCGTCTCCGAAAGCGGCGGAATGACCAGCTCTGATTGCGACGCGGAAGCTGCTCCTCAGAGCGGCGGAGCAGTTCCACGCGATTACGCAGCTAAGGCGTATTCGTAACTGTCGTAGTTGGCAGTTAAGTTTTTTGCCCAATCAGGAGATGAGCGCTCCATCTGCAGTCTATACCCCGAAGACGTACCAGTCGAAACCGGTGCACCCCCCGTCAGTTACTATAACATTGAGAAAAAAATAAATCAATAAGAAATATTATTGATACTTACGGGAAATTTCCCTGAATTGATCCTGTATCTCCACAACAGCGTCAACAACAATGGGATCGAATTGAGTTCCCCTTCCCTGCTTGATAATGTCCAGCGCTTCTTCGTAGGGCATCGCGGCTTTGTAAACGCGGGCGCAGACA